>Ga0209006_10005305_pt1 | contig 11705 bp, 11 predicted proteins | sample JacPin_JW_Ref_O2_FD_188567 | JGI IMG/M metagenome (GOLD analysis project Ga0209006, IMG submission 188567) | Forest soil microbial communities from Algoma, Ontario, Canada - Jack Pine, Ontario site 1_JW_Ref_O2 (SPAdes) (version 2) | ecosystem: Environmental > Terrestrial > Soil > Boreal... | reverse complement strand
CACGCTTGAAATGCGTCCCACCTCAAGGCTTCGCCTGCGCCGTTGGCGGGAACTGTGACGGTGATGGGCCAACGGTTCCGCTAATGGTCACATTCGCAACCTACTGCGGCCCAAATCCGCCGCACACACTAACGCTGCATCGGGGGATGCAGGGCAGGGGTCTTCAGTGAACAGCGATGGAGGGATCAGTGTTGGGGTCGAAGATCCTGCCGGCCATCCTTATTGTGGTGCCCGTTACGGTTTTGTTGACCGCGCAAGCGTGCTTGAGCGAGCCGGCGGCCGAAGAGTGCATCTCGCGCCCGACGGCGGTCACGCCGCGCGTCGCTCATTGGTATTATCGTATCAATCGCGCGAAGCAGCATTGCTGGTATCTCGGCAAGGCTGACGGCCGCGCGAATGCCTCGGCGGTGACGTCAGCGACGCCGACGTCCGCTTCGGCACCGCAGCATGGAAACGCCGCCGAAGCGCCTGCTGCCGACGCGCCGGAGGCAACGTCTCCGCCGGTCGCGCCTGCCGCAACGGCGTTCGCGCCTGCCGCGCCTGCACAAGCGGCGCCAACGCAAGCCGTTTCCGAGCCGGCGCTCTCTGAGCAGGGACCGCGTATCGGCTTTGCGACGCGCTGGCCGGAAAATCTTCCGAACGCCGAAGATTTAGATCAGCAAGAGCCGGCGGCGATAAGCGACAGCTATGCCGAGAGGCATGAAGCGACGAACCCGGCCGCGCAAATGCCGTCGAAATGGCCTGGCGTCGAGGCCGATCGTGCGCGTGCGGCCTCCGCCGGCGAAATGGCGCTGCGATATTTCACCGTCGCCGGCACGCTCGCCATTCCGTTGCTGCTGGCCGCCGGCCGCGCCGGTCGCCTATCCGCGACTGGTGGCGGACGATGGCCGAACGGCTTCGTCCGCGCCGGCACGTCGATTTCGCAGAGATGTCTGGGATCAAACCGGCAGCCGAAACAAGGCGCGACGATTTAGATCGTCGCATGCCGATGCCGACGGATCCTGCTTACGACCTCAAGACCAGCCTCGCCGAGCTGATGCGCGACCTGCGGCGCGCTGGGGCGTTCGAGCCGGTTCAGCCGGCGGCGCGGCCGGCCTATCAAACAAACGCGGAAGAGTATTGTTCGGCCTTGGAAGCAGCGGAGTGACGGGGGAGTGTGGGTAGCCCGGATTCGTTCGGGCTACCCGCTACCGCTCATTCGCGCGAAAGCGGGAATCCAGTCCGGGTCCCCGCCTTCGCGGGGACGAGCGGAAAAAAGCCAACGCCTTTATGCGTCCCCTTGCCCGAGCCGCATGCGCAATTCGAAAAAGCGCGGCACCGCCAGGATTTCGAGATACTCGACCGGCGCATTCGTCTCGTTGAAATGGATGCGCTCGATCTGCAGCAGCGGCGAGCCGACCTCGATCGTCAATCGCGACGCTACGGTCGGCTCGGCCAAAGTGGCGGAGACCCATTGCTCTCCCGCCTTGAGGCGAATGCCGGCGTCTTCCAGCAAATCCAGAACCGGCCGCTTTTCCATGTCGGCGGCGCCAAATTGTCGGCCGATCGCTTCCGGTATGTAGCTCGTGACATAGAGGATCGGCCGCTTCTTGAGCCGGCGCACGCGGATGGCGCGCTGGAACACCACGCCGTCCCCCGCATCAAACAAGTCCTGGACGTGTTTCGGCGGCTTCTCGAAACCGAATTCGATCACCTGGACCGTGGTCGAGCGGCCGATCTCATGGATGTGGGTGACCATGTCCGACATCGAGGTGCGGATCGGCGTGGCCGTTCCGGATTCGCGAACGAAAGTCCCGATGCCTTGCCGTTTCTCGATCAGGCCGCCCACGTGCAACGCCGCCAGCGCATTGCGGATGGTGGTGCGCGAAACATTGAACATCCGCGCGAGATCGTCCTCGCTTGGCAGCATGGCGCCGACGTCGTAGCGGCGCGACAGGATGCGGTCGCGCAGCACCAGAAACACCTGCTGGTGCAGCGGATTACCAAGCTGTTTGCTGACGGGAACGGCTTTGGTCAAAGGGCCGTAGTTTGCCATTTTTCGGTCCGGCGGATGGCGTACGACTTGATAAGCCGATCAGTTGAGAGCGACAGACGATACGCACCTATACTGATAACCCATCAAACCTCCACGTTCATCGGGGATCTTGCTTTTGTCAGAAAGGCGCCGGTCAGCGGCTTTCCCGACATCAAGCTCCATGACTCGCGTGTAAAATCACATTGCACTGATGCCTCCGTCGACAATGACCTCCGCGCCGGTCATCCAGCTCGATAAATCGGACGCCAGGAACAGCGCTGCGTTGGCGATATCTTGAGGCTCACCCGGACGCCCGATTGGCGTCATGTTGTGAAATTTCTCCCATGCCGTTTCGGAATCGGCGAACAGACCGAGCGCCACCGCGTCATTGACAAATTTATTTCCCATGGCGGTCGGGATCGGACCAGGGTGGATCGAATTGATTCGTATTTTATAACCGAACTGGCCGCACTCTGCCGCCGCGGCCTTTGTCAAAACGCGCATCGCGCCTTTGGTGGCGCTGTAGGCAGCCAAAGCCGGCGTACCGACAATGCCGGCAACTGACGATAGGTTGATGATACTTCCGCCCTTGCCGGCCACGCCGCCGGGCCGCATTGCGCGAATGCCGTGTTTGTGGCCGAGCAGCGCTCCAAAGACGTTGACGTCGAACATCTTCCGCACCGGGCCGAGCTCAAGTTCGGTGAGCCGGGCGGTATCTTCGATACCGGCATTGTTGACCAGGATATCGAAACCGCCGAATTTCGTCGCCGTGGCTTCGATCGCCGCTTCCCACTGCGCTTCATCGCTCACGTCAAGATGATGGAAGCCGGCGATCCCGCCGTCGCGTCGAATCCGCTCGACCGTCTCTTCGCCGCCTTTGTCATCGATGTCGGTGAGCATGAGTTTCACGCCCGGCATCGCCAGCGTCCGCGCGATCGCTGCACCTAGACCTGTCGCGCCGCCGGTTACCAGCGCTACCTTGCTCGAAAGGTCGATGTTCATCGTCGCCGTCTCCCCAGTTGTTTGCTGTCAGTTTTTCTGAAATGACCAAACAGAGCGCCGACCAGATATCAACGTGTCACGGAGACTTGCCCAATTGAGGAGACTTGCCCAATTGATAAGACCACGGCCACTCCGGTCGCGCGTGGGCATAAAACCTTTCTATCTGCTCTTGGTCTTGCAACGTCACAGCGAGCTCGTCCAAACCCTCCAGCAATCCGCGGCGGCGAAAGGCGGGCAGCGAAATTTGCCACGTGCGGCCCGACGGCGCCGTGAGTGTATTGGCGGCCAGATCCACGGTGAACATAGCCGCCGGGGCGCCAGGCGCGGCTTCGGCGGCGAGCTCGCGGACGGTTGCTTCCGGGAAGGTCAGTGGCAGCACCGAATTGGCGAAGCAATTGTTGGTGAAAATCTCGGCGATGCCCGGCGCGACGATGCAGCGGATGCCAAACTCCTTGAGCATCCACACGGCGGATTCGCGCGAGCTGCCGCAGCCGAAATTGGCGCCGGCGATCAGCATCCTGGCATCGCGGAATTTCGGTTGGTTCAAGACGAAGCCGGCAATCGCGTTGCCGTTTTCGTCGTAGCGCCAGTTGGCGAACAAATCCTCGGCGAGCTGCGACGTGCCTTTTTCCGAGAACTCGGTCTTGCCGCTCCGCCGCGCCGAGCGCGATCCCGGCGAAATCGAATCGGTATCGATGTTGTCGCGCAGCAGTGGGGCCGCCGCGCCGATCACGGTAGTGAATGCCTCCGCCATCAGCCCAACTCCCGCACGTCGGCGATGCAGCCTTTGAGCGCGGCGGCGACCGCCATCGCCGGACTTGCCAGATGGGTGCGGCTGCCGGGCCCTTGGCGGCCGACGAAATTCCGGTTGGTGGTGGAGACCACGCGCTGCTTTGGCAGCGCGATCTCGCGCATGAGGTCGCCGGACGCTGCACACATCGAACATCCCGGCCGGCCCCAATTAAAGCCGGCGGCGCGGAATATGTCGGCGAGGCCTTCGGCCTCGGCCGCACGCCGCACCGGCTCCGAGCCCGGCGATATCCAAGCCGTAACGTGGGGCGCGATCTTGCGGCCGCGCGCAATGCTTGCTGCTTCACGCAGATCGGAGAGGCGGCCGTTGACGCACGAGCCGATGAAGACGAGGTCGATCGGCGTCCCTTTGATCGGCGCTCCCGCGGTCAGGCCGACATAGTCCAGAGCCGCCTGCGCCGATGTTGCGGCGTCGCCGCCGAACGCGTCGGGCTGCGGAATATTTTCGCTGATGCCGATCACCTGCCCGGGATTCGTTCCCCAGGTGATCTGCGGCTCGATCGACGACACGTCGATGGTGCGCTCGACGGCGAATATCGCGCCGGCATCGGACCGTAACGTCTTCCAGTCGCGCACGGCGTCGTCCCACAGATCGCTGCGCGGCGCGAACGGCCGTCCTTTCAGATAGGCAATTGTGTTGTCGTCGGGGGCGATCAAGCCGAAACGGGCGCCGAGCTCGACTGCCATGTTGCAAACGGTGAAGCGGCCCTCCATCGGCATGCGCGCGATGACCGATCCGGCGAACTCGACCGCATAGCCGGCCGCTCCGGCGACGCCGAGGCGCCCGATCGCATAGAGGATAATGTCCTTCGCGGTCACGCCGTCCGGCGCCGTGCCTTCGAGCGTGATGCGCAGGGCATGAGGCTTTCGCTGCACGCTCGCCTGTGTCGCCAGCACGTGCACCAGCTCCGACTGGCCGATGCCCCAGGCGAGCGCGCCCATCGCGCCAAGCGTGCAGGTATGGCTGTCGCCGCAGGCGATGGTCAGGCCCGGCAGCGCCAGACCTTGTTCGGCGGCGATGATGTGAACGATACCATGGCTGGCATCGCCGACATCGAACAGATGGAAGCCGTGGGTCGCGGCATTTTCTCTTAAGTTCTTGACGTAGTCGTTGTGCAGACCGCGCGGGTCAGCATCCGCGTTCCACAGCGTCGCCACGGTGTGATCGGCAGTGGCGAACGTGAGCTCTGGATGTTGCAGCGGCAGGCCGCGGCGATTGAGGGTGAGAAAGCCACGGCCGGCGAGATCGTTCAACAGATGCCGGTCGACGAACAGAAGATGGAATCCCTCGCCGAGATCGGCGATCGAATGCCGTTGCCAGAGTTTGTCGAGCAATGTCAGCGGCACGAACGATCTCCCGGCATCGGCGGCGGTTTCACCGCGGCCGATATTTGTCCTCGATCCGCGACCAGTCGGCAAAGCCGACGATGTCCTTGAACTGATCGAGGCCGATGGCGTCTGACGGCGCGTCAAAGCGGCCGGCGCGGATATCTTCCATGGCAGTCTGCATCGCCGCAGCCGCACGCAGCACGAGCGTAATGCCGTAGCCGATGATGCCGAAGCCGAGCTCGCCATATTCTTTGGGCGTGAGGATCGGCGAGCGGCCGCCTTCCAGCGGATTGGCCAACAGCGGCACGTCGAAATGCTTGCCGATGATCGCCATTTCCTCGACGCTTTCCGGCGCCTCGATGAACAGGCCGTCGGCGCCGGCGCGCAGATAGGCTTCGGCGCGCCGCAGCGCCTCGTCCAGTCCGAGCACGGCGCGCGAATCCGTGCGCGCGAGGATGAACGTGTTCGGATCGATGCGCTCGCCGACGATGGCGCGCACCTTGGCCTCCATGTCGGCGAGCGGCACCACCGACTTGCCAGCCATGTGGCCGCAGCGCTTCGGCCAGGTCTGGTCCTCGATCATCAACGCGCTCGCGCCCATGCGCTCATAGCTTTGCACCGTGTGCACCGCGTTCTTCACGTCGCCATAGCCGTCATCGATGTCGATCAGGGCCGGCAGGCTGGTCGCCTGCAGGATGTCGCGCACCGCCGCCGAAATGTCGCCGAACGCACGCAGCCCGAGATCGGGAACGCCGAAGCGCGAACCGACGATGGAAAAGCCGCTGACAAAACACGCCGCGCAGCCGGCGCGCTCGATCAGGCGCGCGCTCAGCGCATCGTAAGCGCCGAACAGGATCAATGGCTGTTCCGCTGCCAGCGCGGTGCGAAAGTTTGGCTTCATTGCTGGGCCGCTGTCTTTGTAGCGCCGTTGTCTTTGTTGCGCCGTTGCTTTGTCGCGCCGTTTATTTGTCACCAATCTGCCGCGTCACCACAATCGCCCTTGACGCTCCGATGTCGCTATGGTCGTATTAATGTAGATACGACAAGATAAGTGGTCTGTAAACGGGCAGCGTCAGCCCCGGACGGCAGGCCGATCAGGGAGGATAAAAATGAGCACCAGCGCGGACAGCTATGACTTTATCGTCGTCGGGTGCGGCGCGGCGGGACTGTCGGCAGCGGTGACTTATATCGAAACCGCCAAGCAGCAAGGCCGTGCGCCGCGCGTTGCCGTTCTGGAAAGCGCTCCCAAAGAGCAGCGCGGCGGCGCGACGCGCTGGACCACGGCGCGGTTGCGCGCCCGCGAGGATTTCAGCCTCGATCCGCTGTTCGTCGGCAAGGTGGAAAAGGTATCGAAGGGATTGTCGGACCTGGACTATTGCCGCGTGTTGGAGCGCGAAGTGCCGGCCACGCTGCGGTTCCTGGAAGGCAACGGCGTGAAGCTCCTGCATTACGGTCCGCCGGTGGCGATGGGCGTCGAGCACGAAGTCACGCCGGAGGGCGGCGGCAAGGCGATCGTCGAGGCTCTGGTCACTTCCCTCGAGAAAACCGGCAGCGCGGACATCCTATATCAAACCGAAGCGGTCCGGCTCAGCGTCGGCGCTGACGGCCGCGTCCAGGGCGTGGTGGCTCGCAGCGAGGGCGGCCTGCAGCGGACGCTCAGCGCACGGGCCGTGGTGCTCGCCTGCGGCGGCTTTGAAGGCAACAAGGAGATGCTGACGCGCTATCTCGGCAGCAACGCCTGCGATTTGCCGTTGCTGGCGCCGGGCCTGGCGTTCAATCAGGGCGCCGGCATCAAGATGGCGATGGACATCGGCGCCGGCACCTCCGGGCAGTTCGACATGATCCATACCGAACTGGTCGATCGCCGCACCGCCCGGCCCGATGCGTACGTCTATGCCCATCCGTTCGGCATCGTCGTCAACGCGCACAGCAAGCGCTTCTACGACGAAGGGCAGGGCACGTTCGAGGAGACCTTCGAGCTCATCGCTTTCGAAGTCTGGCGCAACCAGAACCAGAGCGCGTTCTTCATCGCCGACCAGACCATCACCAGTCACAAAGGCATCATGGTCTTGTTCGACACCGACAAACCGCCGGTGGAAGCGATGACCGTGCCGGAACTGGCGAAGCTCCTCGGCCTCGATCCCGCGCAACTGGTGCGAACCGTCGACGACTACAACGCCGCGATCGGTCCCGGCGAATTCGATCCCTATAAACGCGACGGCAAGCGCACGCGCGGACTGACGCCGGAAAAGTCGAACTGGGCCTATCGCCTGGAGAAGCCGCCGTATTTCGCCTACCCGCTGACGTCGGCGATCTGCTTCACCTATGGCGGCATCCGCACCGATCTCGACGCCCGGGTTGTGACCGCCAACGGCGTTCCGCTGCCGGGCCTCTATGCGGCCGGCGAGATCGTCGGCTTGTTCTATCATGAATACCCGGCCGGCACGTCGGTGCTGCGTTCGCTGACCTTCGGCCGCATCGCCGGCGCTCATGCGGCGAAAGCTAGCTTCGCCAATCAATGATCAAGATTTCCGAGCTTCTGGTCCGCAAGCCCGGCATGAGCCGCGCGGAATTCCACGACTATTGGGAACGCGTGCATGGGCCTTTGGTCATGTCGATCGCCGACATCCGGCGCCATGTCGTCAAATACGTTCAATCGCACACCCAGCCTGACTGGTTTGCCTTTCTGGCCGGCGACGGGCCGCTGTACGACGGCGTCGCTGAAGTGTGGTGCGAGGGCATCGACGAAGCGCAGCGCATGTTCGAGGAACCGAAATTCGCCGAGCTGGTGACGCCCGACGAAAAGCAATTCCTCGACATGGACCGCACCGTCATCCTCCTGATGTCGCAGCATCTGGTCTACCAGCGGCCCGCGGCCGCGATTCACGGCGGGGTGAAGCTGTTTGAGCTGCCGGTGCGGCGCCGCGGCATGAGCCGATCCGAATGCCTGCGTTACTGGCAAGAGACGCACGGCCCGCTGGTGCTCGGCGCCGCCGACATGATCAAGCCGCTGCGCCGCTACGTTCAGTCCCATAGCCTCGGTGACGGCGCCGGCGGTTTGCCGCCGATGCGCTATGACGGCATGGCCGAGCTTTGGTTCGACAGCGCAGCGGACTTAAAGGCGTGTTTTGGCCGGCAATATATGGATGTCGTCCATCCCGACGAGCTGAAATTCGTCGATCCGGAGCGCAGCAGCGCGCTGGTCGCCAAGGAATATCTGATCTACGAACGCGGCTAGGCCGCGCGTTCACGCCGCATCGGTTTGGCTTTTGTCTCGCCTCCGCTGTGCGGCGCCTTATCGTTGCGCCGTTTCTCGCGCGCCAAACGAAAGTTGATAGACGGCCCCAACCAACAGCAACACGAGCACAATCGCCGACCCCCAGGCGTTGGCATTGAGCCAGCCTTGCACCGTCGCCCAGACGTTGAGGATGATGTTGGCGGCAAGGCCCACAATGCTGGCGATCAGAACGCCGCGCACCGCGTCGCGATCGCGAAAATCTCGCGCGAACCACACGATCAGCCCCCACGCCAAAACCGCCGCGCCGCAGAACCGCAGATACAAGACCGCGCGCGGCTCGGCGAAGTCGCTGAAGAATAACGATGCCTGGACCGGGATCAGCAGAAAGGCGAGCGCGTACAGGATCGCAACAACCGCAGCTATCGTCAGATAAAGCTTAGTATCCATCGTTTCCTCCCGCGAGTGCCGGGCCGCTTCAATCCTGCGCATCTGCAGCGCCAAAGGCAATATTGGTGACGGCGATTTAGGCCGTGCGCTCATAAATTGGGATGGCGCGCTGCCCGCTCAATGCACGCTTTCCGCCAAAACGACCATACAGCAGACATACCCCACAGGTCCGAGTTGGGTCCAATAAGCGACATCCGCCAATCGGCAAATGCGCTTAAACTATCGGAGGTCTGGCGGCGCGAAATTGACGTCGCGCTTGCACCCGCGGTCGCTTGGCCATCGGTCTTGCTACCGCGCGCGCGCAGTCGATGAACAATTTGGCTAACGGGCTGAGCGTTCGATTCTTGACTGTGATAATGCCCGCGGCGAGGTGCACGGCTGGCAGCCTTAGCGGCAGTATTTTTAGTCCCGCCTGTCTGTTGAAGTGCACGACCGAGCTTGGCAACACTCCAACAAATCGGCCGCTCGCGATTAATGTGACGGTGAGTTGTGCGGACAGGGTAGCGATGCTCGGCTGGGGCGGCTGCAACTTGCTGGCGCGAAAAATCTGAAGAATAAGCGCGCCCGGCACGCTGTTGTAAGGCGGCAGGACCCAAGGTTCGCCAAATAGCTCCTCCAATGTCACATGCCGCCGGCGGGCCAATTTGCTGTCCTTTCCGGCAACCGCCAGAAACGGCTCGTCAAATAGGATTTCCGAAATAAGGTCATCCGCCGACAATTCCTGGGACACTCTTCCAATCAACAAGTCGATGTTACGTTCGCGCAGCTCTTGAAATTGCAGCATCGCGGTTTGCGCCATAACCACATGCAAGCGTACGCGCGGATACTCCTGAAATAATCGTTCAACGATCGCCGGAAGCAGGCCGGCCATGGTGATTTCCGGGCAGCCAACCCGCAGTTCTCCAGAGGTAGGATCGGACAGAGCCTCGAGCAGCTTCAAGCCATGGCGCATTTCATTGAATACCGTGACGCCACAATTAAGCAGTGCTGCGCCGTGCGTGGTGAGTTCGACACCCTGTGAGCTGCGATCCAACAGCCGAACGCCCAAAGTCCGCTCCAGCTCCGAGATGGTTTTGGAAACGACGGGGTGTGAAACCGAAAGCTGGGACGACGCCTTGGCCATGCTGCCGCATTCGGCGACGGCGAGGAGGATATGAAGGTCGCGCAGTTTGATGCGACGACCGATGCGATCTGCCCAGTCCATTTGGACCGCTCCTGCCTTAACCAAACGGCTACGGCGGCGTAATCAAATAGAGCTTCCTGACTATATGCAAACGCGACAGACTTTCAATCGCGCGGCTGGAGCGCGCTCGTTCCAAATTCAATCCAATACCGACCTGCCCCCGGGAGGTTAGCGATGTGGATCAGAGGCATTTTCCGATTGGTTTCGTCTCTTGGTATCGCGGCCGCAATGTTCGGAAGTGCTGCGGCGGAGACCACCGTCAAAATTGGAATGGTCATGCCGTTGACGGGCACACTTGCGAGTGCCGGCAAGCAAGTAGTTGCGGGTGCGCGCCTTTACGTGGCCGACCACGGCAACATGGTAGCCGGCAAGCAGATCGAACTAGTTGTCAAAGACGACGGCACATCCTTCGACGTGGGCAAACGTCTCATTCAAGAGGCCGTCGCCAATCACGGATTTGATGTGCTCGCCGGCGGCACGACCGGCGATCTGCTGGCGAGCGCGCCAATCATAACCGACGGCAAAATGCCCACAGTCATCATGCTATCCAGCACGTCAGCGGTGATCGATAAGTCGCCATACTTCGTGCGAACGAGTTGCACGCTAGCGCAATCGTCGGCGATCGTGGCCGAATGGGCCGCCAAGAACGGCATCAAGAGGGTGGTGACTTTGGTCAGCGATTTTTCTCCCGGGCACGAGGCTGAGGCGAGGTTCAAGGATCGTTATCTGGCATCGGGCGGTGAGATCGCGGAATCGATGCGAGTACCTTTACAAAATCCGGATTTTGCACCCTTTTTGCAGCGCGCTCGCGATGACTCTCCGCAGGCCATATTCGTCTTCATTCCCTCGGTCCAGGTTGGGACCTTCACCAAACAGTTCATCGAACGTGGCCTCGACAAGGCGGGAATCAGGTTAATCGGGCCTGGAGACATAACCGACGATGAACTGCTTCCGGCCACGGGCGACGCGATGCTAGGAACCGTGACGGCGCACTTCTACTCCGCTGCGCATCCCTCGCCGATGAACATGGCATTCGTCGCAGCGTACCAGAAGCTGACCGGCAATCGCCCAAACTTCATGGCGGTCAGCGGATACGACGGTATGCACCTCATCTACGCAGCACTTGAGAAGGCTAACGGATCCGTTGCGGGCGATGCGCTTGTATCGGCAATGAAGGGTATGAGCTGGGAAAGTCCCCGCGGGCCCATGTCGATCGATACGACGACTGGAGACGTGGTGCATAACATCTACATCCGCAAGGTCGAGCGAGCTAACGGCGAAATTAACAACGTGGAATTTGCAACCTTCGAAGCCGTCAAGGACGTACGGGCCTCGGCGAAATAACAGCATTTGCGACGGCATCCAGCGCGGCGGCTTTGGAGCCGCCGCGTGCAATTTGGCGAAGACCGCACCATCGAGCAATGCAATGAAAGTGATAGTGGTCGGCGGCGGAATTGCGGGCCTCACTCTGGCGCTCAGCCTGCACCAGGCCGGAATTGCGGTCCGGGTCTACGAAGCGGTCCCCGTTTTGGCCCCCCTAGGCGTCGGCATCAACCTACAGCCGGCAGCGGTGCGCGAACTCACAGAGCTTGGATTGGGTGGCGAGCTCGAAGTGACTGGCATCGCAACGCAGGCGCTGAGTTACTTCAACAAATTTGGACAATTGATCTGGAACGAACCCC
>Ga0209006_10005304_pt1 | contig 11706 bp, 13 predicted proteins | sample JacPin_JW_Ref_O2_FD_188567 | JGI IMG/M metagenome (GOLD analysis project Ga0209006, IMG submission 188567) | Forest soil microbial communities from Algoma, Ontario, Canada - Jack Pine, Ontario site 1_JW_Ref_O2 (SPAdes) (version 2) | ecosystem: Environmental > Terrestrial > Soil > Boreal... | reverse complement strand
GGACCGAAGGTATCGGCATCACGCCAGGGAGCGATCGAAGCGACAGCGGTGTCGGTGACGCCGGGTAGCGCGTCGATGCGACGTATCGTTTCCTTGTAGAAATCGAGGACCTGCTCAATCGTTTTTCCGTTGTACAGCGCCGGAACGTCAACGACGAGGACGCGTCGCGTATCGACGCCGGTCTGGGTCTTTTGCAATGCGATCAGCGTAGTGATCAACATGCTTGCGCCAGCGAGCAGCACGAAAGACGCTGCGATTTGCGTGACGGCGAAGATGCGCTGGCGGCGGCCGGTGCTGCTGGTGATGCGGACGCTGCCGCTGGCGAGGTTCATGCCATTCGCGGCATTGGCCGAGGGCAGGCGCGGCACATATGCCAAGATCACCGCAGCAACAATTGCCAACGCCGCTCCCACCCAAAGCATGCTGGAATCGACCGTCAAATCCAGCGCGCGGACGGAGAAGCGCGAAGCGTATCGAGCCAGGATACTGACCAACGGCTGCGCAATGATTAAGGCGATGCCTGCGCCTGCGCCGCAAAGCAGAAGGCTTTCGGCTAACAGCATTCGGCGCAGCGCCCAAGTGCTTGCGCCCAGCGCGGAACGCACGGCCAACTCGCCTTCGCGGCGAACCGTGCGCGCGAGAATCAGGTTGGCAACATTGGAGCAAGCGATGATGAAGACGAGGCCCGAAGCAGCCAGAAGGACGAGCAGAACCGTGCGTGCGCCGGAAGTAATCTCGTCGCGGAGCATGCGCGTCTCGATGCGGAAGCCGTCACGATCGGGATAAGCATCCTGGTGATCTTTTTCCATGGTGGCGTAGACCGTGCTCAACTCGGCGCGAGCCTGGTCAAGCGTGGCGCCGGGAGCGAGCTTGCCGAAGAGTTCAGTCATGCGATGGACGCGGCCGGTGACCATGGTGGCGGAAAGATGATGCGGACTGGTGACCATATTGCCGATAATCTCTGTATCCGCGGGATACGGGACGGAGGGTTCAAGGACGCCGATGACTGTGGCGGAACGATCGCCAAGGCTGCTAAGGCGCACAGTTTTGCCGATCACGTTAGGATCTTTTTTGTAAACGCTGGACCAGAAGCGATAGGTGAGCACGATGACGCCGGCCGCGTTTTGACCGTCGTCTTCAGGTCCGATGAGGCGGCCGAGCACGGGGCGCAGGCCCATTACTTCAAAATAGTTGCCGCTGACGACGCCACCTCGGACTCCGCGAGGTTCACCGAGTCCGAGCATCGTAAAGCCCATCGTCGAGAAATCGCCGAACTCGCTCACGGAGTGGACGCCGCCTTCGATGTCCTTGATTTCGGGCACGGAGAACGTAACGTTGTCGTCTCCCAAGCCGTGGGCGCTCTGGCGGATGTATATGAGGCGGTTCTCGTCACGGTTGACGAGCGGCTTCAGCAGCACTCCGCGCACGAGCGTGAAGATGGCGGCGTTCGCGCCGATGCCGAGCGCCAGCGTGAGGATCACTATGGTCGCCAGACCTTTGCTGCGCATCAATGAGTGGAATGCAACTTTTAGATCGCGGAAAAATGACATGTTCCGTCCTCCTAAAACCCTATTTGTACCACGCTTTCCAGTAGTAATGCCCTCATTGTAAATCAACTTTTATTTTAATGAACCGCGTCGTAGTGGATGCTCGTTTATTGGAGCTTGCCCGGATTATCCGACTAACCAGGAAAACTCAGGAACTCGCGCACCTCGACCGGCGCCCGACAGGCCTTCACAGCCTTGCGGCCCCACTCCACTGCCTCGTTCAGGTCAGCGGCTTCCAGTATCCAAAAACCGCCTATGTGCTCTTTGGTCTCCAGGTACGGCCCGTCGGTGACGAGCACTTTGCCGTTGGGCTGTGCCCGCAGCGACTTCGCCTTGCTGGCCGCGGACAGCCCGCCCGCGAAAAACCTGGCACCGGCGGTCGCCATCTCTTCGTTGAGCACGTCGATATCGCGCCCCATCTCTTCGGGTTCGAGGGACGGGTTGTAATTGTCGGGGTGGTGAATAGCTACCAGATATTGAGGCATGGCTATCTCCTTTTTCTGCAACATCTTCCGGTCGGGCGCGCGTCCTGTTTCACTAGCTGCCCCGCCTTCAATATATAGACGAACGGCCGGACCGGAAATCGACAAACCGTCCAGGAAAATTTTTCACTGCCCCGAACTTTGGCGTGATGCTTTTTGCTTCTCTGCTGTATCAGTTTTTCCAGCGGCGAATGCTTTGCGCAGCGCAGACTTCCAACTCGCGCTGAATTGTTTGGAGACTTCGGCATCCGGCACGAATAGGTCGAACCCATGAAAGGCACCACGCATGACCAGGAGTTCCGTTGCGACTCCAGCATGGACGAGCCGGCGAGCGTACTCCATGTCTTCTTCGACGAACAGGTCGATAGAACCGACCCCGATCCAGGCAGGCGGTAGGCCGGCGACGCTGGCTACACGGGCGGGTACGGCAGCTACCGGCACCTTGGACGATCCTGCTGGAACACCGAGCAGCGAGTTCCAGGCAAGACGATTGGCACTCGCAGTCCATATAAAGTTGCCAATGGCGGGAGGCGGTGGTTGGGAGCTGCCCGTTCGATCGTCTAGCGCGGGGTAGATGAGCAACTGGAAGACGATGGGAATTTCGTTGCGGTCGCGCGCGTGAATTGCAAGGCTCGCTGCGTGGGTGCCGCCGGCGCTCACACCGCCCACGGCAATTCTGGAGCGATCGATGCCAAGCTCGTCCGCGTGGGCATAGGCCCATTTGAGCGCGGCGTAATTGTCCTCAAGCGAGCCCGAGTAGCGGGTCTCCGGAGCCAGCCGGTAGTCAACCGAGACGACGACGCAATGGCAATCCGTCGCGATTCCCTGGAGGTTGGGCATCAACGTAGGATCTACCATCATGAAGCCGCCGCCATGCATGTGAAGCAGCAACGGCTTGCCCTTTTCCGACGGCGCAGGATCAACGATCCAAACACGAACGTCGGGCGCTCCTGGCGGGCCGGGAATATGCCGCTCCACGGGCTGCGGCGCGGGAGCGGGTAACGGGGGCATGCCGGCCGTTTGCCGGAACTGGCGGACCATTTCTATTGTGAGTTCGAAGGCGGGGAATTGCTTCAGCACAGGAAGCAGTTCCGGGTCGACGAGGGAATACGGATCCGCGACGGCCGGCGAAGTTTCTGAGCGCGAGGCTTGCTCAGCCTCCGCCAGCGTTGCTGCGGGCGCGAGCCCCAAAGCCAGACCAAAGCCGGCGGTGCGGATAGCGAAGTCGCGGCGAGTGAGTTGGTTGCTCATTTGAGTAGAAGGCGACTCGCGTTTCATCGCTTCACCCTTGACGGGCGGGCCGTTGTTGTTGGGGTGGTGAATCGCAACCAATACTGGCTCATGAGTTCTCCATTCTCCGGTCGCGGCTAGATCAATGTCGCACAGGGCGTCGCACCACGCGTCGCGAAATCGACACAGCGCCGAGTGTTTTTTTATTACTTGCCCATCTCAGCAGCGACGTCGTCTCCGAACTTCTCTTGGATATGCTTTTGGGTCTCGGCATCGAAGTCGGTCAGGTCAAACATCCGGCGAATCTCGACCGTTTCGCCATCATTTCCGGGGATGCGCGAGGCCCATTCGAGCGCCTCTTCGCGCGACTTCACCTGGATGATCCAGTAGCCACCGATCACTTCCTTCGCTTCGGGAAACGGGCCGTCGGTGACTTTCGACTTTCCGTTTTTGAAGGTGACGCGCGCGCTCATCGTCGCGGGCGGGGTCAGCCCGTCGAGCGCGAGCAGGATGCCGGCTTTCCCTAGGTCCTCGTTGTACTTGCCCATTTTCTCCATCTCTTTGAAGTTGGGTACCCAGCCGGCTTTTGCGGTTTCGTAATCTTTCGGAATCATGATCATCATGAAGCGCATGGTGTTCTCCTTGAGTGTTGTGCGGCCGCCGTTTCAGGGCCGCTACTATATAGGAGCTTGGACCGCGCTGCGCCCGTAAAGTTTCGAGTGGCCGGGTGCGCGGTGCGGCTCCACTTACGCGTCGAACGAGGTAGCGGGGAATCGACACCCGATTTGCATATTATTTCGCGTAGCTTATCGCCCCGGGAAACACTTTCTCGCGGGCCGGTTGCCCGCTCCACTATATAGATGAGCGCCCGGACTGGAATCCGGCAATCACCCTAGAGGAATTTGGCGAATAAACTTGACAGAACTCGGTTGTCGCAGTTTATAAGGGAGCCACGCTGGCCTAAACGATTCGCACCGCGAAGGGAGACGACTAATGCTGCGTCTGCTTATGTTGGCTTTTGTTTTGGGGTATGTGGCTTTGCCGGGTGCCTCTGCTCAGGCGACGGACGCTGGCTATCCCGATGAGTTGTCGCCCTCGCTGGCGGGCAGTGCCAAGGCGATGCACGTTATGATTCACCGAGATTTGGCGGAAGCGGCAGAGAACATGCCTGCGGATGAATACGGCTTTCGACCGACGCCGCAGGTTCGGACCTTCGGCCAGATTATCGGTCACGTAGTCAGTGCGAACTTCTTCTTCTGTTCGCAAGTTGCGGGCGAAAAGTCGCCGGGAACCGCTGACTACGAGCAAATCACCGATAAGGCTGCGCTCGTTAAAGCGTTGAACGATTCGCTCATCTATTGCGACCGCGTGTACGCAGCGACCACCGACGCTAACTTCGTTCAGCCGATGCAGATTGCGCATATTGTTGGTACAGGGTCTACCAATACTGTCCGGGGCGCGATGCTGATGTACAACATCGCCCACAATAACGAACATTACGGCAACCTCGCGGTTTACATCCGGCTGAAGGGCCATGTTCCGCCCTCAACAGCCCGGGCCCAACAGCGGAAGAATTAGTAACGCACAGCGGTGGGCCCAGCGTCGAAGGTTGCGTGCCCGCCGATGCGCCACTCAAACGCAACCGGTATAATCCGTGCGTGCTCGATATCAATAGATTATCGACGACCGAGGACTTGGAGCGCCCGGCCACCCACCAGCGGATCGCGGGATGTGGTCGATGACGTTGGCGCACGATACCGATCGGATTGAGTCGGACAGACTCGTCTTTCGCAGGATTGAACAGGCAGATTTCGAATTCTTTGCTCGTATTCACGCAGATCCAATTGTTGCCAGATATCTTGGAAATGGAAAAGCGCGTTCTATTCAAGAGACGCATGAATTGCTAGAAAGGTATTTTGAGACCTATAAGAGCTTGGAACTAGGTCCTCTTGCTGTTTTGCGTAAGTCTGATGGAGCGCTGATTGGTCGCTGTGGCCTTAGCGATATGGCGCTCGAGGTGAACACGGCATCTGGAGAATTGCCTCGTGTATGGTATCAACGCTCGCAAGTACCTTCCGATACGAACGTCATTTTTGAGCAAGAACTTGGATATACCTTTGACCGAAACTATTGAGGCCAAGGATACGCCAGTGAGGCGGCGGCTCGAGTGTTCGAGTATGCATCCTCCACAATGCCGGCTCGACGCATCGTTTCCGTGATTCATCCCGACAATGCCCCATCAATTAAGATCGCAAAGAAATGTGGAGCGCGGCAGGAAAACAATGTCCTGCTGTTGGAACAAGAATTTTTCCGATTCATATGGCCGGGGGCCTCCGCATCATCTTGAGGGGCCGCAACCACACGCTCAGGAGAAATCTCAGAGGGATCCAAAAAGATCTGGGAAATCCCGGATTATGTGGGCATCCGTTCGACCCATTTCGCGCGGAACGCGGGAGCAGGGAATGGATCGGCAAAGTATTGTGTTTCGCGAACGACTTTGTCGCCGCTGAATTCCATGATGCTTACGGTGTAGGACGGCTTGTCGTCATACATCAGGATGAATTCGGTGACCCATAGATCGCCGCTGCCGACGATTCGCCGGACCGTAAACCGCTTATTGCTCGGCTGACTCTCCCGCTGGCCCTGTATGTTGCTTCGTCCGCGGGTTAGCTCGCCGGACTGCGGGTATTCCAGCACCGCGTCCTCGCGGTAGATGAGGTGCTCCGTTACAAAATCGTTGGCATCGGAGGCCGCCCAATGCTGGTCCAGCGCCGCACGGATCGCTTGGTCTCGCGCTTCAGGATCCTGTTGCTTCTGTTGTTGACCGTTCATCTTCAGTCTCCAATCTGAGAATTTCGCAAAATGCTTTGGCGAAATCGGAGTGTACCATTCGTCCCGCGCTGTTTCTTGACCTCAGAGTCTACACGGCGTCGAAATGTCTAGCGCAAGGGTGCGCCGCCCCGTTGAACCTGCGGCGTTTATCAGGGCTTGGATTCTGCAGAGCGGAAACTAGGCCGGGGAGTCTTGATGTGCTTTCAACTCCATCTTCTTTGCTTGGTGGAAGGAAGCCCAACTAAGAAAGCCGGCCCACGAGAACCCCAAAAAGGTCATCCAAGCCGGATTCGTCTTCAATCCACCATCAAGCATGTAGATGAGAGGACCAATTAGCCAGATGTATCCGAGGCGTCGTACCGCCTTCGCCCCCGATACGTTCTGATTCTTTTGTTCGGCCATGTCCGGAGCAGGCGAACTGGCAAGTATTCTTTTCCTTCCGAAAATGAACACGGAGATGGCCACGACCAAGTAGCAGAGCGCAGCATACAGAAACCACATCGGAACGGTGTTCCCACGAAGTGTAAATCCCATATACGCGGCAAGCGCCACGTACGGCAAATGAGGCTGAAGAGCAATATGAGTATCTTGGTCTTATGCGTCATTCTGACGGTCCGCATCTTCGACGGTCAATAGCATAACCCTAGAATATAACGGTAATAATCAGTGAACAGCCTAGTTCGTTTTAGCGTGAAGCGAAAAGGCAAACGCCCAACCGAGCCCCTCGTACAAAAAACTATTCAGGCTCCTGCTACGAATTGTTGTTTCGCGGGTCGTCTTTCGGGTTGAGGTATTCCAGTCCTAGCGGCCCCAGCGCGGTGATTTGCGTGACGTACTCGCCGGATTTCGCCCAGTGGAAATGGTGCGTGTTGCCGGGGAGAACGATCACGGCGCCGGGCGGATAGGCTTCCAGCTTAGTCGCGTCGAATTCATCACCCCGTCCGATATAAAACACGCCGGAAATCACGGTATAGACGCGATCCTCTGGGTGCTTGTGAGGCATCAGCTTCGCGCCGTGGGGCGCTTTGACCCTGATGGTGTAAGGGCCGGGTTGCGAGGGCTGACCCACGACGACGGCCAGCAGGACTCCTGGCGGAAACTCCGGGAACGGTTTCCAATCGATATCGTCGGGCAAGATAGCTTTAAAAATGCCCTCTCCGAGTTGGTGAGGGCGGAGTTCGTTTTGCTGTGCGCGTTGTGCGCCGCTGGTTTCCTGAGACATATGAACCTCCGTTGTGCGTGTACAGGATTTGTGACTGACACCACAGAGTTTCGAAATATGTGGGCCAGGATTGGCTCCAAACGCATCGCTTCCGCAAAGTCGCGTCGAGCTTTAACCGTACTTGAGGGAGGTGCTTTGTCCGACCTCGATGATATAGCCGTCAGGATCGCGGATGTAGCAGCGAATCTCGCCGTACTTTGGTATCGGCGGCGTGAGGAACTCGGCTCCTCGGCTTTTCCACAACTCATAGCAGGCTTGAATATCCGCGACGCGGAAATTCATAAAGCTGTTGATGTGATTCGGGTCGGGGACGCTAAGCGTTACCGTCGGCTTATCCGGCGTCGGCCCGCCTCCTACGTTCAGAATCATCCAGATATTCGCAAGTTGAAGGTAGGGAGGCGCGTTGCCGTCACCCATGGTCAGAATGCGAGCGCCGAAAACCTTTTCGTAGTAGCGAGCCGATCGCTCCTTGTCGGCAACGGTGAGAAAATACGCGACGCTGATCCCCTCTAGAGGGGGCATTTCGTAGCTCTTCTGTTCCACTTGTACGCCGCTCATCGATGGCTCCTTTCGATATAGTGCGCAGAATATTTTTTAAACATCACCGCAGACATCGTGTTCTAGGCGTTCCCCTTTAAATCTGATTCACGCCTTACGCCATTCTGGTCAATCTTGAACGCCCAACGCGAACCATTGCACTTTAGCCACTCTGGTGACGGTTGCACTGTACCGGTAGCAATAAGGTCATCTCGAATCCCGTTCTCGTCTGCGTCTTCGTCAAATGCCGTGAGACTCATACCCGAGCACAAAGTCACAGGATTTCCTGCAGCGTGTTCACACGTATCCTTGTGCGACAGGAAGAGCAATTCGCCGAATAATCCATTGAAGTCGGCACGAACTCGCATGGTGTTAGAGTCTGTCATGGTCGCCCCATTGCTACGCTTCATCTGAAACAATCTTCCCGGACGCAGTATCGCTCGGGTAATTGAAGAAGAGCTGATTGCCGTCGGGATCATTGACCACCAGGAGCCGGTAGCCCCACGAACCCTCCTTGACCGGAACGCCCTTAACTTCGAGTTCCGTGCGCAGCGCGTCTAAGGCGGCGATTTGCGCGTCCCGCTCGGCGTTCAGGGAAATGAACATCAGCCCCTTACCGATCTTCTCCGGCCAGGTGTCGGCCAGGATAAGCGCGCAGCCCTGCCGCTCGACCTGTGCTACATGCGCTCGGCCGTCTTCGTCGGAGCGCCAGGGGCTCGTGAACCCGAGCCGGTCAACATAAAACCGGAGCGACGCCTCAACATCGGCGACGTGCAGGACGGCGCGTGCGAACCAGTCGGCCATAGGCTATATGGTTAAATGCCAAACTAGCGCGGCGCGATTTGGCTCAGGTAGTATCCCAAGCGATTTTCGACATCGCCCGGTTTCTGGAATCCGCGGTCGGTCAGCGCTTTGATTCCTTCCTGGGCGGCGGGTCGACCGAGCGATTTGATGCACGCATCCCACCCTGCGCCGATCTCGACGTCCGGCGGCAGGCTGGCGTTGACAAGGCGCTTAGTGTTGGAAATTGCCCATTTGTCGAACTTAGAAATACGAGTCGCGAGCGCCTCTACGTACGCATCTAAATCTGCGTCGGGCAGCGCGCGATTAATGTAGCCGTAGGCTTCGGCTTGCTCTGCTCTGATGTCTTCCGAGCTTAAGAGCACTTCGAGCGCGCGGTTTCGGCCGATGAGCCGGGGCAGCCGAGCCATGGGGCCGCCGCCGGCGACCATTCCTACGCCCACCTCCCATTGCGAGATGATGGTCTTCTCGCGGCTCGCGAAACTCATGTCGCAGGCCAGCGTGATCTCGCTGCCGTTGCCGGTTGCGCGGCCACGAATGAGCGCGATGGACGCGACTGGCAAGTGGGTTAGACGCACGAGAAAGTCCGGCCACGCCTCCAGGCCGGTGGGGCCTTGAGGAATGCTGGTCAGGTCCTCGATCTTGGCCACGAAATCGGAGTGATTCAGGAAGTAGTCGGGGACTGCGCTGTCAAAGACTACGACTCTAACTTGCTCGTCGGCCTCCAAAGCCTTCATAACTTCCTGAAACTCTTTTACCATTTGCGGGCCCATTACGTTGAGCGGCGGGTTGTCGATCGTTACACGCCAATAGGCGGCCGATCGCTTGGTCACGCGAATCTGTGAGGGCTTCGTAGCTGCGCTTGCGGTTGTCATGGCATTCTCCTGGATATATGTTTGTCTCGGAACCGGTTGATTGTCCTCAACGCTTCTTGAAATTTGGATTTCTTGCCTGAATTATCTGTTTGGATTACTTGTTTGTTGCTGACGGTTGGTTGATTAGCGCCGCGCTCGCGTTGCTGACGATCTCGTCCTGGGAATCCGCGCCTCCGGAACAACCGATTGCGCCGATAATCGCGCCCTGTTCGATCAATGGGATGCCGCCGCGGGACGCGATGACTCCGTCGAATGCGAGAAGATAGTTGAGATGCATAACGTTGATACCGACCTCGAACTCCTTCGTGGGGCGGCGGAAGGTCGCGGCTGCTTTCGCCTTGTGCTCGGCTATCTGAATGGAGGCAAGCATCGCGCCGTCCATTCGTTGAAAGGCGACGAGGTTGCCGCCGGAATCGACCACTGCTACGTTCATCTTCCAATTGCGCTTCTTCGCCTCGGCCACCGCCGCGTGGATAAGAGACTGGGCGCGTTCTAGCGTTATCGGCGGGCCATACGGAGTGTCGAACGGCATTTTGTCGGGCACAAAATCGAGAGGATATGTTTCCGCGGGCTGCGGCGCTCGACTCGCACCGGCGGCGGTTGCTGCTTTCTCATCTGACATACGTCCTCCTTCTCGCACTACCTATCGCTCTATCGACAAAAACAACGACCGGCGGGCCTCAGGTGAGTGTCTGCGTTGCGGATCGCGCTGCGTACGGGGCGGCTCGAACCGGCCGGCAGATCGAGCTTCGAGCCGCGGCTTGCCGGTTTGCCGTAGCCAGTGAAGGCGGAGAAGTTAGCACAAGTCGTTGGTCCGCGCATTAAAGTCTGGTCAATCGGACTTTTCCCGATAATTCCTACCCGAGCCGGACCCTCACGCAGTAGAAAACAATCCCAGACGCATTTTTCTCTTGCCTTTGAATACCAAGATTGGTATACAGCGCGTACCAATATTAGTATTCGCGCTGTATTAAAAACAGTAGCGCAGTTGCACCAAGTCTTCTTGGGGTGGAGGACTCTGGAATGCGGCACACTACAGTCTTCATTTTTTTTCAAAGATCGATCCAAGCCATTCATCCTGCAGTAGTCCGCGATTTTAGCGTCTCGTCGGCGTCCGTGCAAATTCCTGGTCTTTCTCAGTCCAAACTCGAGGAGGGTGTATGAACTGGAAGCGATTTGCTGCGTTTATGTTCCCGTTGCTGATTGTCCTGGTGTTTGCGGGACAAGCCTGGTCGCAGACGACCATCGCCAACGGAAGTATTCAAGGAACGATCACTGACCCGACAGGGGCATCCATCGCCAACGCAAGAATTTCCATTACAAATACGGACACTTCGCAGAAGCTGGAAATGAGGGCCTCGGGGAACGGAACTTTTAGTTCCGGTCCGTTGATTCCCGGGAACTACATTGTTCGGGTGGAGGTCGCCAACTTCAAGACCTCGCAGCTTCCGATTACGGTACAAGTCGGAGTCACGTCTGCTGCAAATTTGCAGCTGGAGGTAGGCTCAGCGTCAACCGTGGTGGAAGTAACCGGCAGCGCGGTGCAAGTGAACACCGAACAAGCGATCGTACAAGGCGTCGTGACACAGGATCAGATTGAGAATCTTCCCATCAACGGGCGAAATTTCCTTGATCTTGCTCAGCTTGAGCCTGGCGTCCAGATTCAGGACGGAGAAAACTTCGACCCCACCAAGGCGGGTTTTTCCTCGATTTCCTTCGGAGGCCGTTTCGGCCGCACGGCGCGCATCGAAGTCGATGGCTTGGACGTCAGCGACGAAACTGTCGGCACCTCGACCACCAGTATTCCAGCCAGCGCGATCTCTGAATTTCAGGTGGCGCAGTCAAGCCTCGACCTTTCCAACGAACTCACTTCTTCGGGAGCCGTGAACGTCGCAACGCGGTCGGGCACTAATTCTTACCATGGCGAGGCGTACGGTGCCTTCCGGGACAGCTCTATTGCGGCGAACCTCCCTGGCAGCGTTCCAGCCCCTTTTCAGCGCGATCAAATGGGCGGGAATTTCGGCGGACCGGTGCTCAAGGACAAGCTGTTCTTTTTCATGGACGCAGAACGTACCCAGCAGCATGCTTTCGCTCCGGCGCCCATACCGTCTAGTGACCCTCTAGGTGCTTTTTCGGGCGGGTTTGGCTCACCTTTCAAAGAAACCGACTTGTTGGGCCGT
>Ga0209006_10005302_pt1 | contig 11709 bp, 13 predicted proteins | sample JacPin_JW_Ref_O2_FD_188567 | JGI IMG/M metagenome (GOLD analysis project Ga0209006, IMG submission 188567) | Forest soil microbial communities from Algoma, Ontario, Canada - Jack Pine, Ontario site 1_JW_Ref_O2 (SPAdes) (version 2) | ecosystem: Environmental > Terrestrial > Soil > Boreal... | reverse complement strand
CCTCGCTGGAGCGTTTTCGAGCGAAAGCCTGCCCGGACTTGATCCGGGGTGGATACCGGTTCGCGTGCAGAAAACGCGTCAAGACAAGAATCCAGAACCCCGTTCCGATTCTATCGGAACGGAAAAGGCTCTAGGCGGAGCCAACCTTGCTCCGGGCGGTTGCCTGGGTCACGATGCTGTTTGGCGGGACGTTCTGTGTGACCCAGACGTTGCCGCCGATCGTCGATCCTCGGCCGACAACGATCCTGCCGAGGATTGTGGCCCCGGCGTAAATCACGACATCATCTTCGACGATTGGGTGTCGGGCGTCGCCCTTGATCGCATTGCCTTCGCCATCGGTGGGAAAATGCCGGGCGCCCAGTGTGACCGCCTGATAAATTCGCACATTATCCCCGATAATCGCCGTTTCGCCGATCACCACACCGGTGCCGTGATCAATGAAAAAGCCCGATCCGATGGCCGCCCCCGGATGGATGTCGATGCCGGTCTTGGCGTGAGCGATCTCGGCGATCAGGCGCGCGAGCAGCCTCGCACCCAATCGATGGAGAATATGTGCAAGGCGATGATGAATGATCGCCGCCATCCCAGGGTAACCGATCAGGATTTCGGGAAAATTCCTCGCCGCGGGATCGCCGACGAATGCCGCCCGCAAATCGCTGATGAGAAGTCCCCGCACCCCGGGCAATTGCGAGGCAAAGGCGCGTGTCAGTTCGACCGCCTCCTCGCGGCGAAATCCCGGCAGCAGTTCATCGCCCACGAACAGCGCGCCGCGATGGATCTGTTCGCACAGGGAATCAAGCGCGATGCTCAGCGCGTTGCCTACAAAATAATCGATGTTCTCGCCATCAAGGTCGAATTGCCCGTAATGGCGCGGAAACAGCGCTTCCGTCAGGCTGTTGAGGATGTTCTCCAGCGCATCACGGGAAGGGGCACGGCGCGCTTCGCCGTCTCGCCGGATACTATGGGTTTCTTCCCGTGAGACCCGCAGTTCGGCGACGATCCGGTCAAGCTCCCAGCGGGTCGGCGACGCGGCCTTGGTCGCGACAATCTGGGAATCCGGCGGGACTTCGCGCTTCATGTCTGCCTCTCTGCTTTTGCTGCTCGCGTGCTGTCGTCAGCGCACGTGTGCCAGGGGAATGCTTACATCGGCGAGAAGACCCCAATCCGTATCGTGATCGATTTCGACATATTGACCGTTCCAGTAGACCAGGCCCGACAATTGATGAGACAGTTCCATGCTCAACAGGCGGCCTACGATAATCCCATGAGAGTGTCGCTCGATGATCTCCTCGACCTGGCATTCGGCGGCCGCCAGGGAACCTCCGAGCAGGGGCACTCCGGATGAACCACGAGACCATGTGGTCCCTTCGAAGCGTTGCTTGCCTTTGAGCCTGGTATTGCTGAATCGGTCCGCGAGTTGCTGTTGGTCAGCGTTCAGGATGCTGATTCCGAACAGCCGATAGCGTTCGATCAATTCGAAAGACGATGCCTGCCGGTTGATGCTCACCAGCAGTCGCGGCGGATTGGCGCCCAACGGGGTCAACGATGTGACGGTCATGCCCGTGATATCATCATCTTGTCCGGCGGTGATGATGCTCACGCCGCCAGCGACGCGACGTACCACGGAGCGAAATTGGTGCTCGATTTCGTCCGTCTCGTTGACGAGGTGAATGTCCGCCCTGCTCATCTGGCCTCCAGGCCACGGCATTCGATCGGCGACACGCCGTTGCGCAAAAACTGTCCCACGAATTCAGCCGAACAGAAATAGAGTGGTTTTCCAATTGTTGTTCGTTTCGGAGTTTTTCGGTTTCTTTGCAGACCGAACGGCGGCAAAGAATATCTTTTCGTTGCTGCCGTTTCAGATACCGTTATCTATCGATGCGCTTCGGTTCAACTGAACTACCACACTGAAGCGCCATGATAAGACCGCGAGAAATCTATTTTCCGATTTCCTCCCCCGGAGGTCGTATTTTCCCGGATGCAAATGATCGACTAGATGCGATTGAAGTTGTGGAGCGAACTTCCCTTTCGGGTCCTACATTCAAAAAGTCATTTCGTTGACCTCGTTGGACTGAAGCTTCATGGTCACTGGTCTCTCGTTGGGGCGTCTGGCGCGGCAATCAATTGGCGATGATGTTGAGGTGACGGCTATACGGCCAGCCAACGACCCGTCATGGCCATGACGGAGAATACATGTCGTTGATCTATTCAGGCTTCGTTCCGGATCATCCTGGCGGAAGAGGCAATGCGGGATCAGTTGAAGCCTCGGAAGGCGCGGCACCGCGCCTGATGCTCGCCGTCACCGGCGATCCAGGTTCGCGATCGTGGTTTGAGCAGCATGATGGGCCGACGCTTGTTGTCGCGGTCGCGATCTATACGATGTGGTTATTGCTGCTCGGTTCGCATGAGCATGTACCTTGGTGGATCACAGCGCCGCTCGCGGGCTACGTCGTGCAGTGGCACTTCTCCCTGCAGCACGAGGCCATTCACAGTATGCGGGGTATACCGAAGTGGTTGCGTCGCGTACTTGTCTGGCCTCCACTCGGCGTCTGGTTTCCTTTCGAACTCTATCGCCAATCGCATTCACAGCACCATCGTAACAGCTACCTCACCTATCCGGGAGAGGATACCGAATCGTACTATCATGACGAGGAGGACTGGGAAGATTATGGTGAGCTCTGGCGATGGCTTCTCATCGTCAACCAAACATTCCTTGGCCGCCTGTTCATTGGCCCGATCCTGCGGACGCCTCGTCTTTTCCTCAAGGAAGCCGGAAAAATGATCGCCGGCGACACCGCAAATATCAGGATATGGGTCGGCCATTTCATCGGCGTGGCCTTGACCCTGCTGCTGGTGTCAAAAGTATTCGGGATGCCTGTTTTGCAGTATCTTGCGGAGTTCGTCTATCCCGGTCTGGTTCTTGGCATGATGCGCAGCTTCACCGAGCACCGGTGGGGTGAGCGGCCCAGCGAGCGCACCGCGGTAGTCGAGTCGAACTGGGTGTTCGGTTTGCTGTTTCTATGGAACAACCTTCATGCCGTTCATCATATTTTCCCTACGTTGCCGTGGTGGAGAGTACCTCATGTGTGGCGTCAGCATCGCGAGCGCATCCAGGCCCACAACGGTGGCTTCGTTTTTCGTGGTTACGGTGAGATCGCGGGACGATGGCTCGTAACGCCGCATTTCATTCCTATTCATCCGCCCAGCCTCGCCAACAGGAATTCGGCGTCCTGATGCGACATTTACGTTGGGATCGAAAACGAGGGACGGGATGATGCGGACGGCAAGCCTGCCGATGTACTCTCTCCCCGAGATGGAAGCCGCCAACTCCGCCTTCTGGGCGGCGTTGAAGCGACGGCTTGATGCCAAGGGCGTTGATACGGCGGGAATCAAGTTGGACAGTGACAAAGGTCCGGTGCCGCCCGGTATTGGGCCGGAGATTTTCTTCACGCAGATTTGCGGTTATCCACTGTTCAAGCATTACCGCGATCAGGCTCTCCTGGTTGCCACACCGCACTATGCGACGCCTGGGTGCGTCGGATCTACCCATCGTGCTTTCTTCATGGTGCGAGCCGGTGATCCCGCCGAACGGCTTGAAGATCTGCGCGGGAGGACATTCGGCTGCAACAGCTTGTTATCTAACTCCGGAATGAACCTGCCGCGACTATCGCTGGCGCGTATTGCCGGCGGCAAGCCCTTCTTTTCCTCGGTCGTCATGACGGGCGGGCATGTCGCAAGTCTCGAACGTCTTGACAAGGGCAGTATCGATATTTGCTCGATCGACAACGTAACCTGGGGGCTTTTTAAGAAGTTCCGCGCCGTCGCCGCCAAACGATATCGGATACTCGACGAGACCCCCCCGAGTCCGTCGTTACCTTTTGTCACGTCGGTGAACACGACGGAATCCGATGCCGTAGCTATTGCCGAGGCACTGCATGAGATCATGGGCGATCCGCAGACTGCCAACGTACGCGGGATCCTAGAACTCGCCGCACTTTCTGTGCCCGAAATTGCGGCCTACGAACGCTTGGCGGAATATGAGCGCGAAGCCGCCGAACTCGGCTTTCCGGAGATCGAATAACGCAGAAGCTGCTGTTCGGTAACTTCGCCGTCAAGGCATCCCATTCCGTAGCATGAATAGTAATAACCCTGCAAAGAGGCCGATGGTTGCTTCTACGCGCCGACTACGTTCTTCCTTATGATGAGCATAACGCCATAAGCGGCGTAATCGTTCGGCCGCCTCAATCCTATTTCGGCGCCATCCCAACCTTGTATCGTTGTGCAAGCTTCCAGAACCAGCTCTTATCGAGATTGATCTCTCGCTTCACCTCTTTAATTGCTGATCGGGCACGATCGAAAATTGCATAACAAAGAGCTTCGTCGTCATGACGCGCATAATAGGCGATGCCTCGTTCGAGCACCCCGTCGCTGCGCATGAACAGGTTCGACATAATGAGCGAATGCAAAGCAGCCCAAAGATATCCCCGGCGCATACCAATAATGGAAGCGAAGTCCCAAAAGGTTCGGTGTTCTGGACCAACGCCTCGCGTGTCTGACATGCAATGGCCGACTTCCAAGTCGAATGCGAGGGTTCGATTCCCTTCAACCGCTTCCACAATAACAGTACTGCTCAACCCCGTTTCGCACCGCCCGATTTACCGAACACCACGGGAGGGACGGCGCGGTTCACGACGTCGCGCATGGCGAAGCTGGACTGGATCCGTGCGACGCGCGGTAAACGCGAGAGCTCGGTTCGATGAATTCGCTCGAAGTCCTCGATATCGCGCGCCAATACGATGGCGACGTAATCGTCGCTTCCCGACATCAGGAAGCATCGGATTACGGACGGACAATTGAGAACGCCCGCCTCAAAGGCCTTCAATGCCTGTTCGCTTTGGCTCTCCAAGGCGATCCTGACGAGGACAGTGGTGCGAAGACCGAAGCGGCCCAAATCGAGCACCGCCTGATAGCCTTGTATGAACCCGCTTTCTTCCAGCGACTTCTGCCGTCGCGCGATCGCGGTGCTCGATAGCCCGACGCGGGTGGCGAGGTCGACCATGCTGACCCTCGCATTGCTCGACAATTCAGCCAGGATCGTGGTGTCGATCTTATCGATTTCCATAAGTTTGGATTCCTGCGAAATATAACCAGATGCCAGCAATTTCGAGCAAAAATTGGCGGTTTATGTGCCAAATTGCAGGGCATTAAACCCCATTTCGCGCTATCAAACAACATCCCCGGGGGAGAAAGGCTTTGCCATGCGCGTCGGTGTTCCCAAAGAAATCAAAACCCACGAATATCGCGTCGGACTGACACCCGGCGCCGTCCGCGAATATGTCGGCGCGGGACACCATGTCCTTGTCGAGACCGATGCCGGTGGTGGTATCGGGGCAGGCGACGAGGTCTACCGCAAGGCAGGCGCGGTTATCGTCGATACGGCTGCGGAGGTCTTTGCGACCGCCGACATGATCGTGAAGGTCAAGGAACCGCAGCCGGTCGAATGGTCGCAATTGCGCGAGGGCCAAATTCTCTTCACCTATCTGCATCTGGCGCCGGATCCCGACCAGGCAAAGGGTCTGATGGCCTCCGGCTGCACCGCGATCGCGTACGAAACCGTCACCGATGCGCATGGTGGCCTTCCTCTTCTCGCCCCCATGAGTGAAGTTGCGGGCAGGCTTTCGATCGAAGCGGCCGGAACGGCGCTCAAGCGTTACACCGGCGGTCGCGGTCTGCTGATCGGCGGCGTTCCCGGGGTGCAGCCGGCACGCATTGTGGTCATCGGCGGCGGTGTGGTCGGAACCCATGCTGCACGGATGGCCACCGGACTGGGCGCGGAAGTTTCCATTATTGACCGCTCGATCCCGCGGTTGCGCGAACTGGACGAGATGTTCGAGGGGCGGGTTCGCACCCGGTTTTCGACCACCGAGGCAATCGAGCAGGAGGTGTTCGCGGCGGACGTCGTGATCGGCGCCGTGCTGGTGCCCGGCGCGAGCGCACCGAAACTGGTCTCGCGCGAAATGCTGAAATCCATGCAGCGCGGCGCCGTGCTGGTGGACGTGGCCATCGATCAAGGCGGCTGTTTCGAGACCTCCCATGCGACGACCCATGCCGATCCGACCTACAGCGTCGACGGCGTTGTCCATTATTGCGTTGCCAACATGCCTGGCGCCGTTCCCGTAACGTCAAGCCAGGCGCTGAATAACGCCACCCTGCCGTTCGGCCTGGCTCTGGCGAGCAAGGGCGTCGCGGCCGCCATCGAGAATCCCCATCTGCGCGCGGGACTGAACGTCCATCGTGGCCGCCTCACGCACAAATCCGTGGCGGAAAGCCTCGGACTTTCGTTCTCGCCCGTCGAGGAATGCGTTGCCGCTTAGGCGATGAATTCGCGACATCGTTCCTCCCGGACTTGAGCCGCTCCAGGGCGGCTCTCTTTTTGACCGCAAGCCGTCGCAGTGCCGGCTTTGGCCGGGTGCTATCGAGTCAGTGCGAATTCAGCTCGCGCTCCGGCGCCAGCGAGTGAGCAAAAGCGATCGGCGGGTCTGTCGCGTGCGAAAGCCGGGAAGCTTGAAGCACGACCCAGCGGCATCGCATTATCCCGCCGGTTCACTGGACAGCGGGTCAGCGATGCTTTCGAGCGACTTGCCTTCAGCATCGATGCCAAACCTGAGTTCGGTCACCGCCGCTATCAGCAAAAGCAACGCCGCCAAGTCGTATCCGAAGCTGACGCGCCAGGCGGACCCGGACTCAATCAGCCATCCAAACAGTAACGGCGAAGTGCTGCCGCCGATCGCAGTGCCGAGCGCGTAGAAACACGCGATTGCCAATGCACGGGTCTCCAGGGGGAATATTTCGCTGGCGGTAAGGTAGGCCGAGCTGGCGGCAGCCGATGCAAAAAAGAAGATGATAAACCACGCGATCGTCTGGGTGATCGGCGACAGCAGCCCGGCACCGAACAAATAGGCCGTGACAAGAAGAAGCGTTCCACTGATGGCGAAGGTGCCCGCAATCATCTTCTTGCGGCCGACGGTGTCGAAGAACGAACCGAGCAGCAGCGGGCCGCAGAAATTGCCGATCGCCAATGGCAGCAAATAGAGGCCGACCCGTTCGTTGGGCACGTGATAAAAGTGCGCCAATATCAGACCGAAGGTAAAAAACACGGAATTATAAAGGAACGACTGCGCAATCATGAGCACGAGAGCCAGTATACTGCGCTCTCGATACTTGCCCAGCATCGCGGAAAATATCAATCCAAGCCCGAAGACCTTTCGCGGGTGGACTTCGAGGTTCCCCTCCACGGGCGGAAGTTGCTTCCCAGTCGATTTGACGACATCAGTCTCGATTGTTTTGACCGTCTTTTCCGCCTGTTCGGCACGGCAGTGAGTGACGAGCCATCGCGGGCTCTCGGGCACAAATCGTCTAAGCATCAGGATCGAGAGCCCGAGCACGCCACCAATCCCGAACCCTAGGCGCCAGCCGAGATTGACCGGAAACAGGTGCTGGTCGAGCAGGAAGGGCGCCGCCAGGGCACCTCCCGCGGCGCCCAGCCAGAAGCTGCCGTTAACGATCAGGTCGATTCGTCCGCGATACTTGGCAGGAATGAGTTCGTCGATGGCAGAGTTAACGGCCGCGTATTCGCCTCCGATGCCGAGGCCCGTCAGCATGCGGAAGCAGGCAAAGCTCCAGAAGTCCCAGGCAAAAGCGCTCAACATCACGCCGGTCAGGTATACGATCAGCGTGACATAGAAGACCAGACGTCGCCCGAAGCGGTCCGTGATCCAGCCAAATACCAGCGCGCCGATCACGGCTCCGACGACATAAAATGAAGCGATAGCACCCAGGTTGGCGCTGGACAGGCTGAGTGTCTGCGCACTCTGCAGCGCCGGTCCGAGCGAACCGACGATCGTGACCTCAAGCCCGTCGAGGATCCAGGTGATGCCAAGCCCGATGACGACGAGAAGGTGAAAGCGGCTCCACGGCAGGCGGTCGAGGCGAAATGGGATATCCGTGCGGACCGCGGAAGGGGAGTTAATGGCCTCTTGCATTCGGTGACCCCCTCAGACCGCAGGCGAAATGCCGGCCGTACCGCTCGGTTAAAAAACGAGCCGGAAAGTCAACGCGCTGGACGGGATTAGGTGGCATTCGCAGGTTGGGGTTTCCCAACACGACCGATGCTCTCGGCGATCGAGCAGCTCCTGCTACAAGAGGATGTGTGAGGCGGTACTTCGCTGGGAACATTTGCGCCTACAATCGGTTGAAGACCTGGCATGGAGATATTTCGAATGCAGCGGCTGGGGTGTTGGTTTAAAGGATTTTTTGGTGCAGGCCGGCCGCGCGTCCGCGACGACAATCTGCCCTTCACGGCCGATGAATTCGGGCGTTTGATCGCCAGCGGCAGGTCGGATGACATGCGGATTCTGGCGCGAGGTCTGGTGCAGAAATCGACACGCAGCGCGTCGAACGAGAAGGCCTCGATCCAATAATTGATCGGGAAGCGTGGAGCGACATACGAGGAGGCCTGACCCATGAGCGCCAATCTTACCCGCAAACGTCTTCAGCGCTGCCTCATTGGCGGAGTGTCTTTTATAATCGTGGCCTGTTTTGCGGTATTTGGCATCGCTCGGCATTTTGCCGTCTAGGTTTAACGCAACCGTCGCCGTTGAGAACTCGCTGATCAACTCGGGGGCATCGTCCATCGGCGCCATCGAAGATGCCGAAAAAGGGCCCCGACCCGGTCGAGGCCCTTTCGTTGCGGGAGCGCAAACGGCCAGGCCGCACCGTGCGACAACAGGCTTCTATTCAGCCGCCAGTCCGGGCGGCGTGGCGATCTCGATCACGACACCGCCCGGAGCGTTGCAATAGAACGTCGTGACGCGGCTGCCGCCGCGGCTCGGCAGTTGAATCTTTCCCGGAGACAGGCCGGCCCGCGCAAGTTCATCATGCTTGGCTTGCACGGCGTCGGCGGCGCCGAGGTAGAAGCCGACATGAAACGTCTCCGGATACGCGGCAGGCTCGTGCTTTTTCGCCTTCATCAGGGTCAGGATGAATTCATCCTGATTGGACATCAGCGCGAAGGCATCCTGGCCGCGTGTCATGAGGCGCTTGAACCCGAAGAAGCGCTCGAAGAAGGCGGCGAGGCCGCCCACATCGGAGGTGGTGAGATTGAGATGTTTAAGTTGCATTGGCGTCATCCGTTCATCGTTGAGGGAACGGGCGCAGATGGAGCCGACGATGTCGGGAGAGCCGAAAGCAAGGTTTCCACGAACCGCCGGCACCGTGACAAGCCTTGTCACTGCGTCCGGCCGTGGATCCAAACCACAATGTGGCGGATAGAATTCCCAATCATCGGGAATTGGCCGGGCTTACCAAGCCGGCCATGTCTTTTTCGGCATTTAAATTGTAGCTGAAAGCACGGCTGCGGGCAAGCCGACGCTCGGTGCTCACCTATATCGGTGAAAGAGGAAATCAGTCATGGTCGTCACGCGCGCTTGGGCAATCGTCGCACTGGTCTTTTGTTGTTTCATCCATGGAGCCGTCATGGCTTTCGATAATATGACCTTGGATATTGAGGCGCACCGTGGGGGGCGGGCGCTGTTTCCCGAGAACACGCTGCCTTCGTTTGCGAATGCGCTCACGATGGGCGTGACCACGCTGGAACTCGATATCGGCGTCACCAAGGATGGTGCGATCGTGGTTTCGCACGAGCGCGGGCTCAACCCGGACCTTGCCCGCAGCGCCGACGGCGTCTATGTCGCGCCGCCCGGCACGCCCTTCGTTCAATTGTCGCTGGCGGAGGTCAAGACCTATGACGTCGGTCAGATCAGGCCCGGCAGCGCCTATGCGACGCAGTTTCCCGATCAGCACGCCGTTCCTGGAACGCGGATTCCAACGCTGAGCGAAGTGCTGGCGCTGGTGCGGAAATCAGGCGACAGCCATGTGCGGCTCAATATCGAAACCAAGATCGATCCCAATCACCCCGAACAGTCGCCCGATCCGCAACGCTTCGTCGCGCTGCTGCTGGATCTGCTCGAGGCCGAGAAGTTCAGCGACCGCGTCACGATACAGTCATTTGACTGGCGGACGTTGCAGCTGGTGCAGAAACTGGCGCCCGCGATCCCGACGGTCTATCTCACCCAGCAAAAAGGACCGGATGCGACCATCTCGCGGGACAAGGCTTCGGAATGGACGGCTGGCTTCAATCCCGCCGAGCACGGTCATTCCGTTCCGCAAACGATCAAGGCGGCCGGTGGCGCGATCTGGTCGCCCTATTTCGGCGATGTCGATGCCGGGCTGATATCCGAGTCGCATCGCCTCGGCCTTTCGGTTGTGGTCTGGACCGTCAACAAGCCGGCGGACATGGCGCGAATGATCGAAATCGGCGTCGACGGCATTATCTCGGATCGTCCCGACTTGTTGCGGCAAGCGGCCGGTGAAGCGGGCATTACCCTGCCGACCGGCTCGCCGGTCGCGCCTTGAGGGACATCAATTCCCTTTGGCGCCTTGGCGCGCGCCGTCACACTTCCATCGCGGTCGAAGCATGGCGTCGCCTACGCGTGCTAGTTTGCCGGCATCAGATTGATCCGAGCCGAAGGTGTGTGCCATGAAGCGAGAAGTGATCCGCGTCGAACCGTTGTCCAGCTATCTCGAAAGGTGGAAGGCGCCGGCCTCGCCGGTCACGCGTGCCGGCAATCTGGTGTTCGTCTCGGGCCTGCCGCCGTTCGATCCGGAGACCGGCGAGATTCTCCCGGTGCCGATCGAGCGCCAGACCGAACTCATCCTGGAGCAGTTGAAACTGTGCCTGGAGACGGCGGGGACCTCGCTGCAGAACGTGATGAAGTGCAACATCTACTGCACCTCGGCGAAGCATTTTGCGGCCGTCAACGCGATCTATTCGCGTTACTTTCCCGATGAGCCGCCGGCGCGCATCTTCGTCTGCATTCCGGAATGGACCGGGCCGTTCGATATCGAAATCGACTGCATCGCCGTGGTGTAGGACGCAAATTCCTCAGCACGCCGCCAGATGCGGAGATCGCGCCGGCAGATGCAACCTGTACGAAGCATCAGGAACGCAGCGCAACCGCGGCGCCCGCACGGCCGTTGATCGACGACGTCACCCGGCGGCCCTGTTGTGAATTGCCGGCCGGCTCTGGAATTGTCGGCTTACCGGGGTGGGTTTGAAGTGATATCGGTCAGTCTTCCGTGGGGAGATGAAATCATGACCGACCTTGACACCCTCGATCCGGCGGCGAAACCCGACGAGATGGTCGATCCTGCATTTCTCGCCGCCAGCATGCTCGACGAACGCGCCCCGGACATCGTTGAAGCCCTCAACGACGTGCCGGCAGAGCTTGCAACCGGGGTTTTGCTGCATCTGCCGGCCGATCTCGCCATTGAAGTGCTGGACCAGCCGGGGCTGGACCGCGAACCCGAAATCATCACCCTGATGCCGCGGGAGACCGCCGCCAAGCTGCTGGCCGGCGTGTCGGCAGACCGGGTTGCCGACATCTTCCACCAGGTGGAAGAACCACACTGCACCGAGCTGCTCGATCTGCTCGATGCCGACACCCGGGTCAACATCCGCCGGCTGCTGCAATATCCCAAGGACACCGCCGGATCGATCATGACGACGGAATTCGTCAGCGTGCCCTCGACCTATACGGTGCGGCAGACCCTCGACTATATCCGGCGCGTCGAAAGCAGCCGGGAAACGGT
>Ga0209006_10005301_pt1 | contig 11710 bp, 9 predicted proteins | sample JacPin_JW_Ref_O2_FD_188567 | JGI IMG/M metagenome (GOLD analysis project Ga0209006, IMG submission 188567) | Forest soil microbial communities from Algoma, Ontario, Canada - Jack Pine, Ontario site 1_JW_Ref_O2 (SPAdes) (version 2) | ecosystem: Environmental > Terrestrial > Soil > Boreal... | reverse complement strand
TCGCTGGGCGAAGCCGCATCCAAGCTGCGCAGCGAGTTAGGCGAATCGCTGGCTACGGTGCAGAAGCTCGATGTGGCGCTGGAACAAGCTACCACGTCTTCACTCGAAGCTCTGCAGGCGTACAGTCTTGGCAACAAGTCTTCTCTAGAGAAAGGCCCTTCCGCCGCTGTGCCGTACCACCAACGAGCCGTCGAACTCGATCCGAGTTTTGCCATGGCGTATGTGGCTCTAGGGAACGATTACTACGCGATGGGTGAGCTAGGACGCGCCCGCGAGTACCGCAGCAAGGCATTCCAGTTGCGGGAACACGCCAGCGAGCAGGAAAAGCTACACATCAACGCTCATTATTATGAGACGGTAACCGGGGAATTGAGTGAAGCGGCGCAAACGTATCAGGGATGGATTGCAAGCTATCCGCGATCCAGTTCGGCCTATACCAATCTCTGCAACCTTTACAACGAGCTGGGACAATACGAGAAAGCCACGGAAGCATGTCACGAGAGCTTCAGCCTCGGTTCGGAATGGGCCTACGTTCAGCTCGCCAATAGCCTGCTTGCCTTGCACCGCTTTGACGAGGCGCGACAGGTGGTCCACCAGGCGCAGGCGCGGAAGCTGGATAACTTTATACTTTACGACGCTCTGTATGCTTTGGCCTTCCTCAAAGCGGATTCAACCAGCATGGCGGAACAGCAGCAATGGTTTACGGGTAAGCCAGAAGAGAACATGGGTCTTTCGCTTGCATCCGACACAGCCGCATACAGTGGTCATCTTGGCAAGGCACGGGTGTGGACCGAACGGGCTGTTGCCTCGGCCATACGAGTTGACAGCAAGGAAGTTGCGGCAATATGGCTGGAGAATTCGGCTTTGCGGGAAGCCGCCTTCGGCAACACGACGGACGCGAGGCGGGAAGCGGCCCAAGGCTTAGAGCTTCATCCGGCGAGTCAGAGCGTTGAACTGGAAGCGGCTTTGGCATTAGCGATGGCGGGCGATGCGGGACGAGTGGAATCGCTGGCTAGAGACCTAAACAAGCGCTCTCCGCTAGACACGCAGGTACAGTCTCTTTGGCTGCCTGCGATAAAGGCGCAATTGGCACTGAATCGCAATAATCCGACTCGCGCCCTGAGCAGTTTGCAGGCTACGCCCGTCGAATTAGGGCAAATCGCCTTCGTAGTCAATCTTTCCTGCTTGTATCACACATACATTCGCGGGGAGGCGTATCTGGCGGCTGGGCAGGGGACGCAAGCGGCCACCGAATTCCAGAAGATTCTCGACCACGGCGGTATCGTGTGGAACTGCTGGACTGGAGCCTTGGCCCATCTGGGTGTTGCCCGTGCCGATGCCCTGCAAGCAAGAACTTCGCAAGGCGCTGACGCCGACGCTGCCCGTGGCCGGGCGCTCGCCGCCTACAAAGACTTCCTCACCCTCTGGAATGACGCCGACCTCGACATCCCTATCCTGAAACAAGCCAAAGCCGAGTATGCCAACCTGCGGTAGCTGAAAAATCGAGCCCCGTGCCGGAATCAACAAGAAGCGCCGGGCTCAAAACAGGGCGGCAGAGATGATTCTGCCGCGGGACAGGAAGGCCCAACTGGCGGTGGCTACAGGAGGTACGGCTTAATGTGTACTTTTCCGCAACTCTTGCCAGGCTGTTGAAAAAGAATGGCGGGGACGACGGGACTCGAACCCGCGGCCTCTGCCGTGACAGGGCAGCGTTCTAACCAACTGAACTACGTCCCCCTTGGGTGTTTGCTGCTGTGAATCGGATGCTTTGGCGACCTTTGGACTGTCAAAAGACTGTTCGCGCAAGCAAACGGGCAGCTGTCCCTGCCCGTCGTTGGATTGTAACAGACCTGATTCAGTTCAGTACAGGCTTTGGGAACAGCCAGGGAGGGCGGGCGCGTCCTCCCGCACAACTGCGAACCTTCAACGCGGAGCCTGCATTGGGCTGGGGATCGATTGGCGACTGACAACCGATTCCGGCAGGCACCTTGTCGAACTTTGTCTGCATCCTACAATCCTGATAGGGGCAGGCTAGCCTTGCCTTCGCGTATCCAAACACATAGAATGATAGCCACACGAGCGTGTGCGAGGAGTACCCTTCTATGTTGCAGGTAGGTTCACGGCGCTACCTTCTTACCGCGTCATTATTGGTGTCTTTGTTTGGTCTGGGCGCGTCCGCTGCAGCGCAGCAGGATGCCAAACCGCCTGCCGGCCAAGCCACTCCCGCCGCCCAGACTGCCGACCCATTGAAGCGTCCCATCAGCGAGAAGCAAAAGAAAGAGAACGCCAAAGCCCTCAAGCAGGAACTCAGCAAGACGTATAAAAAGTGGCTGGACGAGGACGTCGTCTACATTATTTCGGACGAAGAACGCAAAGCCTTCAAACAACTCTCCAACGATGAAGAGCGCGACCAGTTCATCGAAGCTTTCTGGCAGCGCCGCGATCCCACTCCCGATACCGAAGAAAACGAATTCAAAGAAGAGCATTACCGCCGCATCGAATACGCTAACGAACATTTCCCCGCCGGCATCCCTGGCTGGAAAACCGATCGCGGCCGCATCTATATTATGTACGGCCCGGCCGACGAGATTGATTCGCATCCCAGCGGCGGCGCTTACGAGCGTCCAATGGAAGAAGGTGGCGGCGAGACTTCTACCTTCCCCTTTGAAGATTGGCGTTATCGCTACCTTGAGGGCATCGGTCAGGAAGTGATGATCGAGTTTGTGGATACCTGTATGTGCGGCGATTTTCATATGACTATCGACCGTGGGGAAAAAGATGCGTTGCTGCACACCCCAAACGGCGGCGCCACGCTTTACGAGCAGATGGGGTTGGCGTCGAAAGCGTCGCGCTTTAATGGCGGATTAGAAACTCTAGGAGCGGGCCCGGACAGCGCCAATCAGGCGAGCAAAGAGTTCGACCGGCTAGAGCAGTTTGCCAAGTTGCAGGCGCCCCCGCCGGTTAAGTTTAAAGACCTGGAAGAAGTGGTCAGCCACAAGATCAGCATCAACCTGATGCCGTTCGATGTGCGGGCGGACTTTGTTAAGGTCACGGCTGAAACGGTGCTGGTTCCCTTCACTGTGCAAATGAAAAACCGCGACATCACTTTCGTAAACAAAGACGGAGTGCAGCGCGGCGTGGTCAACATTTTTGGCCGAGTAACGACCTTGACAGGCCATGTTGCTCAGACCTTCGAAGACACAGTGCAGGCGGACATTCCGGCCGAGTTGCTGGCTAAGGCTGCGGAGAATTCGCAAGTCTACTGGAAGGCGATTCCATTGCGGCCGGGGCGCTATCGCGTGGATATCGTAGTAAAAGATGTGAATGGCGACCGGGTAGGAACCTGGAGCAAAGGCGTGCAGGTGCCCGATTATGCGGATGATCGTCTGGAAGCTTCTTCGCTGATCGTGGCCGACCTTATGGAACCGGTAGCAGCCAAGAACGTGGGTACGGGGAGCTTTGTGATTGGCGCGACCAAGGTCCGGCCGCGGGTTCCATCTGCGGACGGTAAGCCGATGATGTTCAAACGCGGGCAGAAGATGAACTTCTGGATGCAGGTTTACAATCTTGGTATCGACGACAAAACGCATAAACCGTCGGCCACGGTTGAGTACAATATAGTTAACGCGGCGACCAATAAACCCGTGGTTCACACTGTAGAATCCACGGACACGATGGGCAACATTGGCGACCAGGTAACCCTGCAGAAGACGCTTTCGGCTGCCAACCTTGATCCAGGAGTGTATCGGATTCAGATCAAGGTAAATGACAATATCTCCAAACAGACCGTTGATCCTACGGTTACTTTCGCGGTGGAGTAGACTGAAACGTTCGGTGTCCCTTGAGGTGGTGGGTTGCTGATTCTCCGCAAGCTCGGGTTTTCGATTTTGCTGTTAGGCCTGGCGCTCCCGGCGTGGGCCGACAATTCGGGCAAGATTTCCGGATACGTTCGCGGAGTGAGCGGCACTCCGCAAATGGGAGCCGTGGTTGAGATCCTGGGGGCAGCCGCGCAAAGCCTGAAAGTATTCACGGACGAGAACGGCTTTTACTCGGCAGCCGGGCTGTTGCCTGGAATCTATAATCTCAAAGTTTCCGCTCCGGCTTTTCTGCCCGCCTTACGTGAGCATGTGGGGCTGCATGCTGGGGGCAACACGATCGTGAACGTTACCTTGAGCACTTTGTTCGAGGCCATCCAGATCGCGCCCGCGAAAAGCTCTAGTGAAGGCGATGACTGGAAATGGGTGCTGCGCTCCGCCTCTAACCGCCCGATTTTGCGGCTGGTCGACGATCAATCCGCCCGTGATCAATTCCCAGCTTTGGCGGCCGAAGCTGGGACGCACGATCGCGAAATGAAGGGAACACTGTCGTTCTTTGCCGGATCGCCCTCCGAAGGATACGGCAGCGTAGCTGACATGAACACTGGCTTCTCGATGGAGAAATCGGTTTTCTCCTCGGACACGCTGGGTCTGCGCGGCAATGTCGGATACGGCGGCAGTTCATCGTCGGTAGTCTCTGCTTCATTCCGTCACAAAATGGCGGATGGATCACATCCATCGTTTGCAGTGACCATGTGGAATTCGCCGGCACCCGACCTGGCGCTGCACAGCCTGCAAGCGCTTGCCCTGAGCACGTCGGACGATCTCCGGTTGGGCGACGTTCTGGAATTGAAGTTTGGCAGCGAACTGCAAACCATCCAGTTCATGGGCAGAGTAACGACCTTCCGTCCGTTCGGAACCACCGATCTGCACCTCTCGCCGAATACCGTACTTGAATACCGTTATGCGACCTCAGAACCGGGCAACCGCATGGACAAAGGTTTTGAGTCCGATCCCCAGGATGTGAACGAGTCCGCGCCGCACGTCACCATGGTGGGGTACGCGACGACGGTGGAGCATGCGCATCATCAGGAGCTTTCAGTTTCCCATCGCATGGGCAAAACCAATGTGCAGTTGGCGGCATATACCGATAGGATTTCTGATCCGGCGTTGCTTGGGGTTGGTGAATACACGACGGACAACGGGAATGTGCTGCCTGATTTGGATTCGGCAACCTTTACTTACCAGGGAAGCAATTTTCACACTCAGGGTATGCGAGTCGTGGTGCAACGCCAGCTCACGTCGAATTTGACGGGCACTTTCGATTACGAATACGGGGGCGTTCTGGACTTAGCCGCGCCGGGCACGGCTTTGGAGAATGTGTCGCAGTCGAGCGTGTCGCGGAAGCGGCAAAGCATAGCCGCTAAACTCACGGGCACAGTTCCAAAGTCGGGGACGCATTGGATGGCGTCGTACCGCTTGATCAACGGAGAAGCTCTGACTCCTATCGACATGTTCAACGCCTCGGCGGGACGCGCTGATCCCTACTTGAATCTCTTCTTCCGCCAACCCATTCCTGGCCTGGGATTTTTCCCCGGCCACGTGGAAGCCATCGTCGACCTGCGCAATCTTCTGGCGCAGGGATACGTTCCGGTGATGGGTCACGATAGGCATACAGTTTACCTGGTGCAATCCGCGAAAACCGTAAGCGGCGGCGTAGCCTTCACTTTCTAGCCGTTACCGCTTGAACCTAGCCGTACCTCACCAACGACCGTTGGTACCGCGATAGATTCTCAACGAGCGCTATGGCCTGTTAATGCCATTCGGCTTCGCTCGCTGACGATTTGAGATAGAATCGTGGACGCTCGCCACGGATTCGTGCAAGTCCGAACTGCTTTCCTGGTGAGGTGCCCGCGACACCTTATGGTTCAGCCAAAGCCTGATGCACCAGGTGCACCGCGATTGCTCCTTCGCCGACCGCCGAAGCTACGCGTTTCACGTTGCCCGAACGCACATCGCCCACGGCAAACACGCTCGGCAAACTTGTCTCCAGCATCTGCGGAGACCGGTTCAAAGTCCACGCCTTCATAGAACCGTTGCCGGCGCGTTTGGTCACATCGCGTCCGGTCAGAATAAATCCCTTGTCGTCGAGAGCGACGCAGCCTTGCAACCAGTCCGTCCTCGGAGAGGCACCCGCCATGATAAAAACGTGGCGGATTTGATGAGTCGACGTTTCTCCCGTCGAGTTGTCACGCCACGTGACCTGCTCGAGTTGGGTGTCACCTTCGAGCGCGGTAATTTCTGTTTTGTAATGCAGTTCAATCGCGGGATTGTCAGTAATGCGCTGGATCAGGTAGCGTGACATCGTCTCCGACAATCCTTCACGCCGGACCAGCATGTGAACCTTGCGCTGTCCATTCTGCGACAAAAACACAGCGGCTTGCCCAGCGGAGTTGCCTCCGCCAACCACGATTACATCCTCGTCGCCGCATAACTGCGATTCGATATAAGTAGCACCGTAATAAATTCCCTGACCTTCAAACTTCCGCAGGTTGGGGATGGGAGGCTTGTTGTATTGTGCTCCCGTCGAAATAAGCACCGCATGCGCGGCGATCTTATCGCCATTATCCAAAATTAAGCGATAGGGACGTTGCTTGCAGTCCAGTTGCACGACATCATGCCCCACCATCATTTTGGCGCCGAACTTCTGTGCCTGAGTGATCGCCCGCGCAGCCAGTTCCTGCCCGGAAACTCCCGTGGGAAAGCCCAGATAATTTTCTATTTTCGAGCTCGAACCCGCCTGTCCACCCGGAGCTTCTTTCTCAATTACCAGAGTGTCCAATCCCTCCGATGCGCCATAAACCGCAGCCGCGAGCCCGGCAGGCCCAGCCCCCACGATGACCAGGTCCCGCATTTGTGCCGCATCGATGTTGGAGTTCAGACCCAGGCAGTCTGCCAACTGTTGAACCGACGGATTGCGCAGGACGTTGTTCTCGTTGCAAATCACCACCGGCACTTCCTGCGTTTTCACCTTAAAGCGGTCGAGCAACTCCTGCGAAGCTTTGTCGGAATCGAGATCGACGTAAGTAAAAGGGTACGCATTGCGCGCCAGAAACTCGCGGATACGCAAGGTATTCGCGCAGTGGCGGGAGCCCATCAATATGACGTTTCCCTGGCCACTGTTGATGAGAGCCAGCCGCCGCAAGATAAACGCCCGCATGAAAATCTCGCTGAGCTCGGCATCTTTGGCAATAATTGTCCGCAACTCATCGGCGCTGATCTCGAGAAACTCGCCAGCCTCCGTAACCCGGCCGAGTACAAGATTACGCTGCCCCGAAATCATCGTGATCTCGCCCGTAAACTCGCTGGGACCATGCACCGCGACAGGACGCTCGCCCGAAAGATCAGGCTGTACAATTTCCATCCTTCCAGAGAGCACAACGAAAAAAGGACTGCCTACGTCATCGGGCCGAAACAGAATCTCGCCGGGCTGAACTTTCCGCACTTTACCCAAGGGGCGAAGGCGGACAATCTGTGGCTGCGTTAAGGTGGGAAAAGATTGGGTGCGGGCATCAAGCGCGCTTTGTACCGGCCAAGACAGTGTAGACATGAGTTTCGATACCTCGATCGGTGGTCAGTAGTAGATGACCCACGCAGCGGTCCGGTTTCATCACGCCTAAATGCGCTAGCTTCGCCGTTTGTAGTAGATCGCAAACTCGAATCCCGGGTTGGCGGGAAAAAGTTCGGCCACCTTGCGCAGCCGCTCCGCCATCTGCGCCGGGGCTAGCAGAGGATAATCGCGCTCCCGCAGGTCGTAATAATCCACATCGATAAACAACGACAGCAAATAAATCGAAATCGCATCCGAGAACGTTGCCGCCAGATATTCGTTCTTATGCTTCTCTGCATCCCCTCCCGGGCTGGTCGCGGCTTTGCGCGACTCCCACGCATCCAGCGAAGTCTCGCCTTTAGCTCCGGCCTCGACCTGCTTCCATGCCAGATCGGCAAACTCCTGCGCCACTCCCACCTTGTCGACGATGGCGTGCCCGACGTTGATGTAAAACTCGAAAGCGACGGAAAACTTATCGTCCATCAGACGGGTAGAAATAAAGACGCACTGCGAATCGCCGAGATCGATATTGCGATGGCAAACCGCGTTGTCGCTGAGGGCAACGTCGTAGCGATCGGCAATCACCGTGTCATCCCCGTGATTGACCGTGAGCGGCACGAAATAATACGCCTTCCGTTGCAGGGCAGCGGCAGCGGAGTCAGGAACCGCCGCGACCATGCGCTCGAGATCTGCGCCGGCGACGGTAACCTCACCGACAATCGCATAACAGATTCCATTGGACGCTTGCGATACGGGACTCTGCCGGACGACCTCGTCCGGGGAACGCGTGAAAGCCGGTGCAGCTTGCGACATAGCAACTATTCTAGCGCACTCGGGAAAAACCCTCGCCCGCAGGCGGGTCAGCCCAAACAGCCGGGTTACAATCTACAGCAAATGCCATCGAGCAGGAATCCCGCCGGCGAGCCTCGTTGGTATGTAGTCCCGGCGCGAGTTTTGCTGATCACCTTCCTGGTAACCCTGCTATCGTTTGCCGTGAGCCTGCTGCTGGGCATTGTCGGAATCGTGATCAAAGCGCGCTTGCGGGGACTCCATCCCGACATGGCGGGAGCTTATAGCCACATCGCTTTTCCGGTGGCGGCGGCGGTAGGCGCCGCAGCCTTCATCTGCGCCAGCGTAATGGAAATCCGCCATCACCGCCAGGCCAAAGCCCTGGCCCGGATCGAACGCATCAGCCAGTAACCGGCCAGCCATTGCTGTCCGCCGCTGTTGAATCTGCTTTTCCCAACCCGAATGCCGCCCTAAAATCGGCGGACAACGGCGTCCGCATCACGCGTGAGAAACACTACTTCTTCGGTTCGTCGGTAGGGGCGTAGCGTCTTTCAGCGTTAGAGAGTGTCAGTTGCCCGCGGTTTTCGCTGTCGCCTCGTTCTCGATCGAATAGTTGTCAATGGTTTTGGTTTTGGAATTGAGGATGCCAGTAATGCGAACTTTACGTCCGGAAAACTCTACGATGCCGTCCTGGTTTTTCAGTTTGTAAACTTCATCTCCGGAGCGCAAGACCCACTCCCCGCCGCGGCGAACGCAGGTTCTGGCACACGACGCGGAATCGGTGCCGAAGGTATTCTTGGTAATCATCTCCTGGTGCGAGCGGCTGAGGGAATGTACGTTCATTGCGCACTGCGTATCCGAGATCTCTCCATGAAACACCGGGGTACCGGAAGCTGCGGTGAGGACGGTCGAAGATAGCACCAGCAAAACGACGCTCAGCGATTTCATGTTTTCCCCCTTGACCGCCTTACCAATAAAATCACTTCACCAATAACGTGAAACCCATTCCATCGTGGCCGTCACTGCAGATGACGAGGCAGACTGCCTTGTAGCGGCCGGGCTGAGCCGGGGCAGTAACGCTCAAGTCCTGCACGCCGGGCTGCAGGAAGAAACGCCAGCCGGGCACGACATCCGAATGCTTGTCGAGCAGCGCCAGGCCATGTACGCTGCCGTCGCGCGCCACCTCTTTGGCGCGCACTGCGGTGATACGCAATATAAGCGGCTCGCCAGCCAATACCTCAATCGTCGGGGACATCTTGTTGCCTTGCCGATAGCGGCTGTCCTTATCGGCGGTTAACTCGATTACGCGCGGCGACGGAGATCTGGGCGATTGGGCGCGGCAGACCGTCCATCCCGCGCATACATAAAAAAAGATCGCGAGATGAAGGCCAATGCGCATCAGTGAGTCATGTAATAGAGCACATATTTGGTGTCTTCATCGGTCAACATTGCGCGCACCCGCATGTGCCGCACTGCCATCGCCATCACGCCCGGCGGGAACTTGTGCGGAGGTTGATGGCACCGGCTGCAATTGGCGCGGTAACGCTTTTCCCCTTCGGTCATCCAGCGCTCATGAACTGCCCGGTTCGAAGAGATGGCGGTACTGGCTGACGGTTTTGGAGCGTCCGCGGATGTGCCTGCGAAGGCCAGCAACGCGCTAGTCAATCCCAGAGCGATCAACAGTTTCCTCATGGCCTTGGCCCCAATGGAAAGACGAAGCGATAGGTCATTCCGACGGTCCAGATATTGCTGTCACCGGCAGCGGTAAAAGTGCGTCCATAACTAGCCAAAGCCTTCCATCCATCGTTCAGGTAATAGTTCACCCCGAATTCTGTGCGTTGGGTGTCGACGAAGGGCACGTCCGGATTGGTGCCAGGGATGTGGCCGATTTGAAAAAGTTGGGTTCGTCCCACCAGTTGAATTCGCCGTAGTACGGCCTGGCGCGCGCCCATAAGCCGGTATGCCCCTTCGAGCCAAAAACCATTTCCTTCCTGATGCGAAAGAGCTGCCTCGGCTCGGATATCAAGGGGCAGCTGCGGCGGTTGCCACTCAAGGTGCAGTCCGTAGCGAGTTAACCGGCTGTCCTGAAGCTGATGCTGCGCGCTTATTCCGAATTCAAGCCGCTCACGCGGCAGAAACGCGCCCAACCGTATCCCGGCGTGACGCTCGGACTGAAAATAATCCGCCGTTGAAAGCGTGGAAAAGTACGCCGCATAGTTGAAGTTGACTTTGGGGCTCAGGGGCGCCGCCCCCCGCAGCATGATTCCATCATCGCTGCCTGTTCCAATCGGCAAAATGAGGGGATCGGTTTGAGTGTTGCGAATCCAGTTGGGGTAAAAGCGCTCGTTAAAGAGGTTGAAGGGAGTAAGAAATCGGCCAGCGGTGATGGTTACGAACGGATTGCCGATGTAATCGATTTCCGCGTAGTCGAGCGACTTTTGGATGGCGCCGGTAAAATCGCCCGAGGTTCCATTTCTCCGTTGAAAGTCTCCTTCAAAAGCTCCGCGCGACTCAAACACCAGATTGCTCGAGAGTGGCACCAGCAACACGGGAGATATGATCGAAACCAGCGTCGGACTGCCGCCATCCCACGTCGGTACAAACGCCGCGTATCCGGAGAGAACTGGAACCGGCTTGGCATCGCTGGTCAGGGGCGGCGGCGTCACGTCCTGCTGCGCCAGGCATGCCAGCGACAGACACAATATGATGGGGAAAACCTTCTGCACTTTGCTTCTCGGGGACCTCGTCCCAATCATCGCCAAAGTGCGTGGATTTCATGTCGAAGACTTGTAAACCGCCACTACGTCGGTAACCGGCTGGGTTAGCCAGACGCAAGCAGCCTGAAGTCATCTCTTTCAGTCGGGCTGCGGATGCGGTCAATGCGGGCAGCGGGCAAATTTCGGTCAAGCGGCGTTGGAATTTCTAGCGGTCTCCGCGCCCTTTCATCGGACGTTTGTCGGCTTCCCTGAGGAATTTTCCTTCCTGCAGCTCAGTGAACGCTTGCCGGAGCTGCTCCTGCGTGTTCATCACGATCGGACCATACCAGGCGACGGGTTCTTCGAGCGGCTTACCCGACACCAGCAGAAATCGGATTCCATCATTCCCGGCCTGTATTGTGACTTCGTCGCCACGGTCGAAAAGAATCAGGGAACGATTGTCTGCCTCGACGGGAGGATTGGTGTCCAGCCATTGGATCGCTTCGGTCGGGACCGCGAGCGGACCGGAAGCATTACAGAATTTTCCGCTGCCTGCGAATACGTAGGCAAAGGCGTGACGTACAGTCTCAACGGGAAGCGTTTTTCTTTTGCCAGCAGGGACGGACACATCGAGATAGATGGGGTCGGCGGCAACTCCCTCGACTGGCCCGGTCTTTCCCCAGAAATTTCCGCAAACGACTCGCACATGGGTGCCATCGTCGTCGATGATTTCCGGTATCTCGGCAGCCTTGACTTCCTGATAGCGCGGCGCAATCATTTTGAGCGATGACGGCAGATTG
>Ga0209006_10005300_pt1 | contig 11711 bp, 12 predicted proteins | sample JacPin_JW_Ref_O2_FD_188567 | JGI IMG/M metagenome (GOLD analysis project Ga0209006, IMG submission 188567) | Forest soil microbial communities from Algoma, Ontario, Canada - Jack Pine, Ontario site 1_JW_Ref_O2 (SPAdes) (version 2) | ecosystem: Environmental > Terrestrial > Soil > Boreal... | reverse complement strand
CGTCCCTCCCCCGCAAGCGGGGGAGGGGAAAGAAAGCCCCATGATCGGCAAGCTCACGGGCATTATCGACAGCTACGGCGAGGATTTCATCGTCGTCGACGTGCATGGCGTCGGCTATCTGGTGCATTGCTCGGCCCGGACTCTGCAGGCGCTGCCGGGGCAGGGGCAGCCGGTGGCGCTCGCGATCGAGACGCACGTGCGCGAGGACCAGATTAGGCTGTTCGGGTTTCTCTCCGATGTCGAGCGTGAGTGGTTTCGCCTGCTGCAGACCGTGCAGGGCGTGGGCACCAAGGTCGCGCTGTCGATCCTCTCGACCCACAAGCCGGCCGATCTCGCGAGCGCCATCGCGCTGCGCGACAAGGCCATGATCACACGCGCGCCGGGTGTCGGGCCCAAGGTGGCGGAGCGCGTGGTGACGGAGCTCAAGGACAAGGCGCCCGCCTACAGCGCGGTCGATCCGGCGGTGGTGCGGCTTTCCGGCGCGATCGAGGAGCGAACGGCGCCGCGCCCGGTCGCGGACGCGGTCTCGGCGCTCGTCAATCTCGGCTACGGCCAGCCGCAGGCCGCCGCTGCGGTCGCCGCCGCGACGCAGGCGGCCGGCGAGGGCGCCGATGCGGCGCGGCTGATCCGCGCGGCGCTCAAGGAGCTTGCCCGATGAGCCGCGGCAAGCTGACGCCCAAGGACAAGGCGCTGATCGCGGCCGCGCGCGCCGCGATCGAGCAGCGCTATCGCAACGAATGGCAGGAGGTCGGTGCCGCGCTGCGCACCCGCGATGGCCGCATCATCACGGGCGTGAACATCGACGCCTACCTGGGCCGCATGGCGGTTTGCGCCGAGGCGGTGGCGATCGGCCGCGCCATCACGGAGGCGGGCGACCAGGGCATCGAGACGATCGTCGCGGTGCGCCATCCCAAGCCCGACGAGCCCGACCAGACGATCGCGGTGGTCTCGCCCTGCGGCTCGTGCCGCGAGATCATCCATGATTATGATCCGAAGGCGCGGGTGATCGTGCCGAACGGCAAGGCGCCATCGGTCGCGACGATCGCGGAACTGCTGCCGAACAAATATGTGCGCGGATCGGGGCGATGGTGACCGCATGACGAGCACGCCACGCAAGCTGGTGTCGCCTGAGCGCCGCGACGAGGACGCGGCGGAAGTCTCGCTGCGCCCGCAGAAGCTTGCCGAGTTCATCGGCCAGGAGCAGGCGCGCGCCAATCTCTCGGTGTTCATCGAGGCCGCGCGGGCGCGCAAGGAAGCGCTCGACCATGTGCTGTTCGTAGGTCCCCCGGGGCTCGGCAAGACCACGCTGGCGCAGATCGTCGCGCGCGAGCTGGGCGTGAGCTTTCGCGCTACCTCCGGCCCGGTGATCGTCAAGGCGGGCGATCTCGCGGCGCTGCTGACCAATCTGGAAGAGCGCGATGTCCTGTTCATCGACGAGATCCACCGGCTCAATCCGGCGGTCGAGGAAATCCTCTATCCCGCGATGGAGGATTTCCAGCTCGATCTGATCATCGGCGAAGGGCCGGCGGCGCGCTCGGTCAAGATCGACTTGGCGAAATTCACGCTGGTCGGGGCGACGACGCGCGCCGGTCTGCTTACCAATCCGCTGCGCGACCGTTTCGGCATCCCGATCCGGCTCAATTTCTACACCGAGGCCGAGCTCGAGCTCATCGTCAATCGCGGCGCGCGCGTGCTCGGCATCGGCATGACACAGGAAGGCGCAAACGAGATCGCGCGGCGCGCGCGCGGCACGCCCCGCATCGCCGGGCGGCTGCTTCGCCGCCTGCGCGACTTCGCCGACGTCGAGAAAGCCGCGGCAATCGACCGCAAGCTCGCCGACCGCGCGCTCGTCGCGCTCGAAGTCGACAAAGCCGGCCTCGACGCCATGGATCGTCGCTATCTCACGACCATCGCGGTGAACTACGGCGGCGGCCCGGTCGGGGTCGAGACCATGGCGGCGGCGCTGTCGGAGCCGCGCGACGCGATCGAGGAGATCATCGAACCGTTCCTGATCCAACAGGGGCTGGTCCAGCGCACGCCGCGCGGGCGGCTGCTCACGGGCCACGCGTTCCGCCATCTCGGGCTGGCCGAGCCCGCGCGCGACCCGGCGCAGTTCGGTCTCTTCGGCGAGAACGAGGAAGAGTGATGCAATGAAGACGATGCAGGGCGGATGTCACTGCGGCCGCGTGCGCTTCCGCGTCACCGCCGATCTCGACAGCGTCACCGTGTGCAACTGCTCGATCTGCACCAAGAAGGGCATTCTGCATCTGATCGTGCCGCCCGAGCGCTTCGAGTTCATCAGCAGCCGCGATGATCTCGCCACCTACACCTTCAATACCGGCGTCGCCAAGCACACCTTCTGCAAGGTGTGCGGCATTCATCCGTTCTACGTGCCGCGCTCCGATCCGGACAAGATCGACGTCAACGCGCGCTGCATCGACGACATCGATCTCGCGGCGCTCGAGCTGAAATATTTCGACGGCCGCCACTGGGAAGAGTCGATGCGCAAGGACGTGCCGTGGCGCTGAGATGGCGCAAACTACTTCGGCGGCCGATAGGCCTGCAGCCAGGCGATGAACTGGGGGTTCTGCAGCGCGAGCTTCGTGGTCGCGAACTGCACGGCCTCCGCGTTGGTAAGCCCGCCGTAGGTGATGAGGAACGCCGCGAAGGCCGCCGATGCGCGGTCGCCGGTCGAGCAGTGGATCAGGATCGGCTTCGCCCATTGCTCGATCACGGTCGCGGCCTTGAAGGCCTGCTGGTTGAACTGCGCCTGCGTCATGCTGATGTGCGGGAACGGCACGGTGGTCGTCGCCACGCTGTTGGTGATGAGCTGCGACACCTCGGTGAGATCGACGGGCGTGAGCGGCAGGATGTACTCCTCGGGGTCGCGAACGCTCAACACGTTGACGATGCCGGCCTGGCCGATGATCTGGTAGGGGCTCGTGCCCGGCCACACGTAGATCGGCTGTGCCGTGACATAGTAGGTGGCGTTGATGTTGAAGCAGACATTGCCGGCGACCGGCAGCGTGCAGGGTGTGACCGTGAGGGCGATGGGCATGACGAGCTCCCCGGGGTGGCGCGGACGATGGGCGCGGGAATATACTGTTGGTTGTGACATGGCGCCATTCCCATGAACGAGCGCACGGCCGACAGCGCACGCGAGAGTAGCCCCGCGCTCGACGGCGAGATCCGCGACGGTTTCCACGTGATGCCGGTGCGCGTCTATTACGAGGACACGGATTTTTCCGGCATCGTCTACCACGCCAGCTACCTGCGCTTCATGGAGCGCGGGCGGACGAATTTTTTGCGCCTGCTCGGCGCCGATCAGCGCGCCCTGTTCGCGGAGGCCGCGCAGGAGGCGCCGGGTTTTGCCTTCGTGGTGCGCTCGATGACGCTCGATTTCCTCGCACCCGCGCGGATGGACGATGTCCTCACGATCACGACGACGCCCGCCGAGGTGAAGGGCGCCTCGATCACGCTGCGGCAGACCGTTGCGCGCGGCGAGGAGATCCTGGTGGACGCGCAGGTGCGGGTGGCCTTCATCTCCGGCGGCAGGGCCCAGCGCATCCCGAAGGCGCTGCGGATCGCCATGGGCGGCGAGCGCTAAGCCGACTTGCGCAGATTCGACCATCGACCATAGGCAAATCAATGCCTTAGCCAAAAAGTTGGTACTACATTTTGTTGAAGTTGGGTGTTCAGGCAGTAGCGGCGAGCCGGGGCGCCTCGTGTTCGACGATGCGCATGCGGTTGGGCAGGACGATGCCGAGGCGGTCGAGAAGCGCGGCCTGGGCGAGGTCGCACTGGGCGACACAGCGCAGACGGATCTGGCTAGCGCAGGTCGCTTTGCAAACCCTTGTCGACAAAGGCCCTTTCCGCGGGCCGCGACGGTAACCAAGCGTTAACCACACATCATGCCTGTTGGGCGAGCCAATACCGGTGTTGCGCCCTAGTTTGGACAAGTTCGGGCGGAATTCGTGGCCCGTGGGGATGGCCGGCTCGGTTCCGCGCGCGATTTTCGGGTGCCGGCGGAACAGTTTGCGATGCCGTCGGGGGCCCTCCTGCAGGTCCAGCAATTGCGCCGCCCTGGTCCGAGTGCATCTGCAGGAGAGCCGCAAGGACGTGCCTATGGATCCCGTTTTCAACGTGTTTCTGCAGTTCCATTGGATTGTCACTTACTCGGTGTTGATTGGCCTCCTGCTGGCATCGGTCTGGGTGTGGGCGATCGTGATCGACAAGCTCATTCTGTTCAGCCGGACGCGCAAGTCGATGGACCGGTTCGAGCAGGCGTTCTGGTCGGGGCAGTCGCTCGAGGAGCTCTACCGGACGCTTTCGGCGCGGCCGAATACGTCGCTCGCGGCGCTGTTCGTCGCAGCGATGCGGGAATGGAAGCGCAGTTTCGAGGGCCAGACGCGTTCGCTCGCTGGCCTGCAGATGCGCATCGAAAAGGTCATGGACGTGACCATCGCGCGGGAAATCGACCGGCTGGAGCGCCGGTTGCTGGTTCTGGCGACGGTCGGCTCGGCCGGCCCTTTCGTCGGCCTGTTCGGCACCGTCTGGGGCATCATGACGAGCTTCCAGGCGATTGCCGCCTCGCAGAACACCTCGCTCACCGTGGTGGCGCCGGGCATCGCCCAGGCGCTGTTCGCCACGGCAATCGGTCTCATGGCGGCCATACCGGCGACCATTTTCTATAATAAATTCTCCGCCGACGTGAACAAGCAGGCCCAGCGGATGGAGGGCTTCGCCGACGAGTTTGCCGCCATCCTGTCGCGGCAGATCGACGAGCGGGGATGAGCTAAGGGGACCAAAGAGCATGGGGATGAGCGGAACCGCGGGTAACGCGGTCGGCAAGCGCGTTCACCGCCGCCATGCGGTCATGAGCGAGATCAACGTGACGCCGATGGTCGACGTCATGCTGGTGCTCCTGATCGTCTTTATGGTGTCGGCGCCGCTGCTCACCGTCGGCATCCCGATTGAGCTGCCGGAGACGCGGGCGAAGAGCTTGGCCCAGAGCCAGCACGAGCCGCTGGTGCTGTCGATCAACGACAAGGGGCAGATCTTCCTCGGCGCGGAAACGAGCGAGCTGCCAATCGCCGAGATGGTGGCAAAACTCAAGGCCGTCACCGACGCGCGCGGCGGCACGGAGGAGCGCATCTACGTCAAGGGCGCGCGCGAGGCCCAGTACTACATGGTGGCGCGCGTCCTCGGCCTGCTGCAGGCTGCCGGCTTCCGCCAGCTGGAATTGGTGACTCTGCCCGAACGGGAATCATGATGCACGCGCGATGAAGGCCGGCCTCACCATATCGACTTGCGCGCACCTCGCGGTCTTCGGGCTCGGGCTGCTGATGATGTGGGGCGTGATCTCGTTCGCCAAGCCGTTGCCGCCGCAGATCGACGCGGTCGCGGTCGACACGATCTCGGAAGACGAGCTGACGCATATGATGGCGGGCTCGAAGACGGCAAAGAAGGCCGACGTGCCGAAGCCGATCGTCGACAAGGTCGGCGAGCCGAGCCCGATCAAGGACCCGACCCCGAAGGTCTCCGACAAGCCGGAAATCAAGGCGACGGCCGACGACCAGCCCCCGACGCCGCCCGATCCCAAGCCGCCGGAGCCGCCCAAGCAGGCGACGCAGGAGCCGGTGCCGCCGAAGCCCGACCCGATCGCCGAGGCGCTCAAGCGCGACGAGACGAAGAAGCAGGAGGAAGCCAAGAAGCAGGAGGAGGCGAAGAAGCGCGAGGAGGCGAAGAAGAAGGAAGAGGCGAAGAAGAAGCTCGAGGCCAAGAAGCGCGAGCAGGAGAAGTTCAACACCTCGTCGATCGAGAGCCGGCTCGCGCTGCTGGACAAGCGCGCACCGCAGCGCAACGCTACGACCGGCTTGACACTCAATCAGAACGCCACGCTCGGCACCCAGACGGGCTCGTCGATGACGCTGTCGGCGAACGAGCTCGACGCGTTGCGCGCGCGTCTCGCTGAATGCTGGGATGTACCGATCGGGGTGCGCGATGCGCGCGACCTCGTCGTCACGGTGCACGTTCTGTTCAAGCAAGACGGATCGCTCGCGGCCGAGCCGACGGTGGAGAATCACAGCTCGTTGCCGGTGTTCCAGGTCGCGGCGGAAAGCGCGGTGCGCGCGGTGCGCAAATGCGCGCCGTTCAGCTTCCTGCCGCCGGCCAAATACGCGGTTTGGAGCGACCTCTCGTTGGATTTCAATCCGCGCGAAATGTTCGGCGAATAAGTGGCGACTGGAACTTTGGGATTGAGGTATCGATTTGATGCGGCAGGACAGGCACAAATTTACGAGCGGCTCCATCAGCAGGCGCCGGGTCGTGATGACGGGCGCGGCAGCCGCCGCCGTAGCAGGTTTAGGGGCATCGCCGGCGCGCGCCGAGCTGCACGTTCCGGTGACAAGGGGCAACGTGGCGCCGATGCCCATCGCCATAGCGGATTTTCTCGCCGCCTCCCCGGGCGACGCCGAGCCGGCGCGCACCGTCACCGACATCATCACCAACAATCTGCGCCGCAGCGGTCTCTTTGCCCCGGTCGACCCGAACGCCTTCATCGAGAAGATCACCAATTTCGACGCGGTGCCGCGCTTTCCCGACTGGCGCGCCATCAACGCGCAGGCGCTGGTCGTCGGGCGCGTCAACCGCGACAGCAGTGGACGCATCAAGGCCGAGTTCCGGCTGTGGGACGTGAGCGCCGGCGCCCAGCTCGAGGGCAAGCAGTATTCGGCGACGCCCGACAACGAGCGGCGCATCGGCCACATCATCTCGGACGCGATCTACGAGCGCTTGACCGGCGAAAAGGGCTATTTCGACACGCGCATCGTGTTCGTCGACGAGACCGGCCCGGCCGAGCGGCGCGTCAAGCGCCTCACCCTGATGGACCAGGACGGCGCCAACGTGCGCTATCTCACGCGCGGGGAAGACCTCGTGCTCACCCCGCGCTTCTCGCCCGCCGCGCAGGAGGTCACCTACATGTCCTACGGCGAGGGCGATCCACGCGTCTATCTCCTCAACATCGAGACCGGCCAGCGCGAGGTCGTGGGCAATTTCCCCGGCATGACGTTCGCGCCGCGGTTCTCGCCCGACGGCGGCAGTGTCATCATGAGTCTGCAGCGCGGCGGCAACGCCAACCTCTTCGTCATGAATCTCGGCTCGAAGGCGATCACGCGACTGACCGACTCGGCCGCGATCGACACCGCGCCGTCCTATTCGCCCGATGCGTCGAAGATCTGCTTCGAGTCGGATCGCGGCGGGCAGCCGCAGATCTACGTGATGTCGGCGGGCGGCGGGGCGGCGCAGCGCATTACCTTCGGCAAGGGCACCTACTCGACGCCGGTGTGGTCGCCGCGCGGCGACGTCATCGCATTCACGCGCCAGGCGGAAGGCCAGTTCGCGATCGGCGTGATCAATCCGGATGGCTCGGGCGAACGCGTTCTCACCGAAGGGTTCCATAACGAAGGCCCCACCTTCGCGCCGAACGGCCGCGTGCTCATGTTCTTCCGCGACCCCGGCGGTAATTCGGGACCCTCGCTGTTCACCATCGACCTCACGGGGCGCAACGACATGAAAGTTCCGACGCCGAGCTATGCGTCGGATCCGGCCTGGTCGCCGCTTCTATCGTGATGGCAACGGGCAGTGGCTGCGGAACCGCTGCGGGAGGCCGAATATGTATGAGTTCCGCCCCGGCGCCCCATTGACGGCGCATTAACCATTAGAAAAGCTTTGCGGCGTTTGCCGACAATTGCGGAATGCCGGAAAGGCCCCATCAAGGTTGACGGAACGTTCGCTTAACGAACCGGCTCTAGACCTGATGCCTAGCTGAGGACCGGAGGGGCTCTCGTCCAGTTACGTGTCCAGTCAAGAAGGAGCAACCGGGATGCAAACAGTGATGCGTCTCATTCGCGGTGCCAAGCTCGCGGCGGTCGTCGCGGCGGCGCTGACTATTACGGCGTGCGCCAACAAGAACAACGACCTTGCCAATACGGCAATGAACGCCGCCACGCCCGGCAGCCCGCAGGATTTCGTCGTCAATGTGGGCGACCGCGTGTTCTTCGACACCGACCAGACCGATCTGTCGCCGCAGGCGCGCGCGACCCTCGACAAGCAGGCGCAGTGGCTCTCCCAGTACAACCGCTACACCTTCACGATCGAGGGCCATGCCGACGAGCGCGGCACGCGCGAGTACAACATCGCGCTCGGCGCGCGCCGCGCGCAGACCGTGCGCGATTATCTGGTTTCGCGCGGCATCGAGGCACAGCGCATGCGCACTATTTCGTACGGCAAGGAGCGCCCGGTTGCGGTGTGCAACGACATCTCGTGCTGGTCGCAGAACCGCCGCGCCGTCACGGTGCTCAACGCGAGCTCGTGACGAGGCCGAGCATGATCGCGAAAAAGCCTGCCCCGGACTTGATCGGGGGTGGATACCGGTTTTCGGAAAAGATCGTGCTCGAAAAGTGAGTTAGGTGGGAAGGGGGAGCGACCGGCGCCTGATCGGCGCCGGTCGTGATTTGCGGCGTCGGCCGCAGCTCGCTTCTTGCGGCCGGGCGGCAAGTCTCTGAGCAGACATGATTTGCGGTGATTGCGGCAGCCAGTCACAATTTGGTCGCAGGGCCCCGTATGTTACCTGCCGCAGCGTCGGATCATTCCAGTCAGCGAGCGACCATCATGACGCGTTCCGTCCAATTCGCCCTGTTGGGGGCCGCGCTTGCCGCCAGCTTGCTCGGCGCACCCGCGACCGGTATCGCCCAGACATCGGACTCCGACATCTCCGTGCGGGTCGATCAGCTGCAAAACGACATGCGCCGGCTCACCGGCCAGATCGAGGAGTTGCAGTATCGCAACCAGCAACTCGAGCAGATCGTCCGCCAGATGCAGGCGGAGCACGCCGGCGCGCCGCCGCGTCCGGGCGTTGCACCATCCGGTCCGGCCGCGGTTCCGGGCCGTCGCTCCGATGCCTTCGATCCGAATGCCACCCCGAACGCGCCCGGCGCGCCGCACGATCTCGGCACCATGTCGGCCAATACGGGCGGCGGCTACACCGCGGGCGCCAATGTGGCGCCACCCGCGCCGATCCCGGCGCCGCCCGCGGACGTGCCGAGCCAAGTGCCGAACCAGGTCGGCGCGCCGCTCGATCTCAACACCATGTCGGCGAATGCCGGCAACGACACAGGGACCGCGCCCGGCGGCAATCCCAACCTCCCGCCACCGCAACCACGCGCTCCGAACGCGCCCGGTCCGCAGCAGCTCGCGACCCTGCCGCCTTCGCCTTCGCCGCGCGACGAGTTCGACCTCGCCTACGGCTACGTGCGGCGCCAGGACTATTCGCTCGCCGAGCAGGCTTTTCAGGATTTCCTGCGCAAGTACCCGAACGACCGCATGGCCAGCGAGGCGCAGTTCTGGCTCGGCGAGAGCCTGTTCCAGAGCAAGAACTATCAATCGGCGGCCGAGGCCTTCGTCACCATGACGAAGAAATTTCCCTCCAGTCCGAAACAGCCCGACACACTGCTGCGGCTCGGCGAGTCGCTCGCCGCGCTCAAGCAGAAGGACCTCGCCTGCGTGACGCTCGCCGAGGTCGCCAAGAAGTTTCCCCATGCCGCCGCCAACGTGAAAGCGGCGGTCGAGCGCGAACAGAAGCGTGTCCATTGCTGAGGGATCGGTTGTCGAAACGGCAATTTCCGACGCCGAGGCGGATGTCATCCTTGCCGACCTGATCGACCAGCCCGCGTTGGTGCTCGCGGTGTCGGGCGGCCCCGATTCGACGGCGCTGATGTGGCTCGCGGCACGCTGGCGCAAGCGGCAGCGGCGCGGGCCGAAGCTGATCGCGGTGACCGTCGATCACGCTCTTCGGCCGGAGGCGCGACGCGAGGCGGCGGCCGTCAAGCGCTTGGCCAAGCGCCTCGGCATCGTCCATCGCACCCTGCGTTGGACCGGCAAGAAGCCGACCACCGGCCTGCAGCAAAAGGCGCGCGAGGCGCGTTATCGGCTGATCGCCGCGGCGGCCGCGCGCGCCCGCGCGACTTGCGTGCTCACGGCGCATACGATCGACGACCAGGCCGAGACCATCCTGTTTCGCCTGGCGCGTGGCAGCGGGCTGGCGGGGCTCGCCGGCATGGCGCGGGTGCGTCCGCTTGCGCACGTCCCGGCGAAGTGGTCACCGGTTCGCCGAAAAGGACGTGCGCCAAGGCATGATGGCTTGCCGTCGACCGGCGTCTTTCTGGTGCGCCCCCTGCTCGACCTTCCCAAATCGCGCCTCGTCGCGACCCTGCGCGCCGCCGGGATCGCCGCGGCTGACGATCCATCCAATCGCGATCCGCGCTTTGCCCGCACGCGCCTGCGCGCCGTGATGCCGGCGCTCGCCCGCGAAGGGCTCGCGGCGTCGCGTTTTGCGCTGCTCGCGCGTCGCCTGCGGCGGGCCGATGCGGCGATCGAGTTCGCGGTCGCGGCGGCGGCCGCATCCCTGTCGGACGGCGTTTGGCCGGAGCGCGGCCCGATCGTCTTTCCGGCGCGGGATTTTGCCGACTTGCCGGCGGAAGTGGCGCTGCGCCTCCTCGGACGCGCCATTGCCTGGGTCGGCGACGAGGGACCGGTCGAGCTCGGCAAGCTCGAGGCGCTGGCCGCCGCGATGGCGGCAGCCAGTCCGGGGCGGTTTCGCCGCACGCTCGCCGGAGCCGCGGTGAGCCTGGCTGACGGCCGAATCGCGGTCGAACGGGCGCCGCCGCGGCGCAATCGCGGCCCGCTGGCCGATCGGCCGCCGCGCGCCCGTCGCAAGGGCAAAAAAGCCCGAATCGGCGCGCAACGGTAAAATTAACGGAACGGGGCCCTTTAGCTTGGCAGAGTGCCGCACCACACCTACATTAGTGTTTCGGACGCCGGTCTTGCGGGGGACTGGACCATCTTGCGACGCCAGTGTGCCATGAGGACTTCGGGATGAACGCCAATCTGCGCAATTTCGCCCTGTGGGTGATCATCGTCCTCCTGCTGCTTGCGCTGTTCACGCTTTTCCAGAACCCGGGCACGCGGCCGAGCTCCACCGATATCTCGTTTTCCGAATTCCTCGGCGAGGTCGACAAGGGCAACGTGCGCGACGTCACGATCCAGGGGCCGGAGATCCACGGCAACTTCACGGAGAACCGCGGCGGCCGCAGCTTCACGACCTACGCGCCGACCGACCCGGATCTGATCCCCGATCTCGTCAAGAACAAGGTGCAGATCTCGGCACGGCCGCAGTCCGACAACGTGCCCTGGTTCCTGCAGCTGTTGATCTCGTGGCTCCCGTTCATCGCCTTGATCGGCGTCTGGATCTTCCTGTCGCGGCAGATGCAGGGGGCGGGCGGCAAGGCGCTCGGGTTCGGCAAGAGCCGCGCCAAGCTTTTGACCGAGGCGCACGGCCGCGTCACCTTCGAGGACGTCGCCGGCGTCGACGAGGCCAAGCAGGACCTGCAGGAGATCGTCGAGTTCCTGCGCGATCCCGGCAAGTTCCAGCGGCTCGGGGGCCGAATCCCGCGCGGCGTGCTGCTGGTCGGCCCGCCCGGCACCGGCAAGACGCTGCTCGCCCGCGCGATCGCCGGCGAGGCGAACGTGCCGTTCTTCACCATCTCGGGCTCCGACTTCGTCGAGATGTTCGTCGGCGTCGGCGCGAGCCGCGTGCGCGACATGTTCGAGCAGGCGAAGAAGAACGCGCCGTGCATCATCTTCATCGACGAGAT
>Ga0209006_10005299_pt1 | contig 11712 bp, 12 predicted proteins | sample JacPin_JW_Ref_O2_FD_188567 | JGI IMG/M metagenome (GOLD analysis project Ga0209006, IMG submission 188567) | Forest soil microbial communities from Algoma, Ontario, Canada - Jack Pine, Ontario site 1_JW_Ref_O2 (SPAdes) (version 2) | ecosystem: Environmental > Terrestrial > Soil > Boreal... | reverse complement strand
TCTGCTCGACCAGGGCGAACGCCCCGCGCGCATCGGCCGGCATCTTGCCGACGGCTGCCATGCACCGCTTGCACGCCAGAACGACGCTACGGTCCCGTCCGCGCAGCGCTTCGACGAATTCGGCGGCGGTGGCATCGAGACGATCCGTCGGCACCACACGCGACACCAATCCCATTTGAAGGGCTTCGTTGGCGTCGAACTCCCGTCCGCTCAGGACGATATCGAGCGCACTTTTCGCGGGCAGGTGGTCGACGATTTTCTCCATGATGAACATCGGAGGGATACCGTGCTCGACCTCATCGAGGCGGAAGCGCGCATCGCTGCCCGCAATGGCGATGTCCGACCGCATGACGAGACCCATGCCAAGCCCGCAGGCACGCCCTTGAACGATCGAAATCAATATGCCCGGAAAGGCAGCGATCGCCTTGTTCAACTCGCTGATGTTGCTGAAAGCCTCGAATGGCGTGCCTGTCCGCGGTTCGTGACGGTCCCGTCCGATGGTGAAGTCGGCGCCTTCGCCCTGCAGCGTGACGATATCGGCGCTTTCCGCTGCTTCCCGCAGCAATGAACGGAGCTGTACAACCATCGCAGTCGTGATCGCGTTTGCGGCGGATGCCCGCTCGATAACAATCCGGCCCACGCGGTCTTGCACTTTAAGTGTGATCATGTTCTCGACTCTTTCACTTATCCGGCCTCTTTCTGGCCGTTCTGCGCAGCATTGGCCTCGAACATGGCGCGCGCCACGACGGAGGCGTTCTTCACATGGAGTTCGGCGGCCTTGCGCGCGGCCCTGCTGTCGCCATCCACGATCGCCTGGAAGATGGCGCGCATTTCGCGGCCGCTGAACTTTCCCCGGCCGGCTTGCGACATCGATTGGGCGCGCAGAAAATTCACCCGCGCGACGAGGCGTTGCAACAGGTCGTCGATCACGGCGTTGCCTGAGCCGCGCTGCATGGCCCGATAGAATTCAGCGGTGGCCGACAGCCGCGTGGCGCTATCGTCGTTCCGCACCGCCTTGTCGAAAGCCGTCAGCGCCGCGCGCATCTCCTCATGATCCCGCCGCGTGCCGCGCTTGGCGCAAAGCGCCGCCGCCTCGCCTTCGAGCAAGGCGCGCACCTGATAAATCTGCTCCGCCTGCTCCCATGTAAGGATCGGTATTTGCGGCCCCCGATTCGGGACGATGATGATGAGGCCTTCCGACTCGAGGCTCCGCAGCGCCTCCCGCAGCGAAGGGCGGCTCACGCCGGTGCGCCGGCAAAGGTCTGCTTCAACCAGACGATCGCCAGGCTTGAAGACCCCCGCGAGTATCGCCGCTCGGAGTTTTTCAACAGCCTGCTGTTGAACAGACTGGACTGAAACCCGCAATTCCATCGGTCGCCGCCTTGCCGCCAGATCGCCCGTTGCTAGCACATTGACAAATCGTCTGACAATAGCCACGATCCGCAATCGCCAAATTGTCTGACAATGTAAACCTGGATCAACCAGAGACGGAAGCCCCGCTGTGAAAATAGTCATTCGCCGAACGCACGTACTTATCGAGGAACGCCGTGAAGACGCCGGACAGGTCGCCGACGTGCCGCTGCGGCGGGTGGCCGCGGTCGCCGTGGTGCAAAATCCCTACGCCGGCCGCTACGTCGGCGATCTCGAACCGATGATCCGCGAGAGCATCCCGCTCGGCAAGGAACTCGGCGAACTCGCGCTGTCCGCCTTCGGCAAAAACGAGGTCCAGAGCTATGGAAAGGGAGGCATCGTCGGACTCGACGGCGAGCAGGAACATGCCAACGCCCTTCTCACCACGGCATTTGCAAATCCCATCCGCGACCTGCTCGGCAGCGCCGACGCGTGGATTTCATCCTTCACCAAGAAAGCCGCGCCCGGCGCCTGTATCGATGTTCCCATGAATCACAAGGACGACGTCTATGTGCGCTCGCACTACGACGGCATGTCTGTCGTGTTGCCGGATGCGCCGATGCCCGACGAAATCGCGGTGATATTTTGCATCGCCAACCGAGGCCGCCTCAATGCGCGCGTCGGCGGGCTCACGCATCAAGAGGTGGCGGCGCGGAAGGCCGCAAAGCGGCCATAGCGCATGAGGCATGCGATAACCCTCGACGCAGGCGGCAGGCGAATCCATTTGGCATCGATCCTGCTTGGCGGATCTTTCGAGGCCCACACAGGCACATAGCGGGGTTGCCAGATGATCCAGGTTTTGCTGCGGGGTGTTCGAGCGCTGCTTGCCCTGCTTCGCATCGTGGCGGGGGTGCTGCTTGTCTGCAGCGTTATGCTCAATTTCGCGAATATCGTCGGCCGTTATTTCTTTCATTCCTCCATTTCCTGGGCGGAGGAGACGATGTTGTTCCTGATGGTCGGCTGTGTGTTCCTTGGCAGCGGACCCGTGGCGTGGTCGGGCCGCCACATCCGAATGGATGTATTCGTCCGGCTGATGCCGGCGAAAATCCGCGAATCCCTCGACCTTCTGTCCGAACTGGTTTTCCTCGCTACTGCGATCGTGCTGGTCATTTTCGCGTGGCCCACCATTCGTCAGTTGATCGCCTTCGATCAACGAAGCCTGGCGGCCGACATACCGCTCGCCATTCCGCAAGCGATGATACCGATCGGGCTTTCGATCATGGCTTTCCTCGTGGCCGTGCGCCTCATCACCGGCCGATGGCGGGGGCAATCCCACACGCCCCTCCATTGATGAGGACGCAGGATTTATCCGGAAAGCGATATCGATGCTCGACGCACTGATCTACCTGATCCTTCCCGCGGTTCTGTTGGTTCTCGGCTTCCCGATATTCCTCGCGCTCTTCGTGACCTGCATCGTGATTCTGCTGGTTGCCGGATTACCGACCGGCGGCATCCAGGTTTACATGTTCGGAAGCCTCGACAATTTTCCGCTGCTCGCCGTTCCCTTCTTTGTGCTGGCGGGCGAAATCATGGCGCAGGGCGGCGTCGCCCGGCGCATCATTGTATGGGTGATCTCGTTGATCGGCGGAGTGCGGGGATCGCTCGGCGTGACCACCGTGGCCGCCTCGGAACTGTTCGGCGCCATGACTCACACCGCGGTCGGAACCGTGGTGGCGGTCGGCCGGATGACATATCCCTCGCTTCGCGAAAACGGCTATGACGAGCGCTTCGCGGCCGGACTGATTGCCTCTTCGGGCGCGATTGCCGTTGTCATACCGCCCTCCATCGCGATGATCATCTATTCAATGGTCGCGCAGCAATCGGCCATCGCCTTGTTCACGGCCGGAATACTGCCAAGCTTGCTGATCGGTCTTGTCGACGCCATTTACGTGATGGTCTACGCCCGCTTCAAAGGCGTTCCGTCGGGCAAAGGCGGGAACTGGAAGGCGATCTGGAACTCGACCAGGGACGCGAGTTGGTCTCTCGGCACCATCATCGTCATCTTCGGCGGAATCTACGGCGGCATTTTCACGCCGACGGAAGCTGCCGGCGTTGCCGTCATCTATTCGCTCTTCGTCACGATGGTGATTCATCGCGAAGTCAATTTCGCCGATCTTTGGCGGATCATCAACAGCGCGGTAGAGCTGATCGCTCAAATCATGATCATCGTGACTGCGGCCGGCATTTACGCTTCCCTGCTCACGACCAGCGGCATCCCCCAGCAGATCGTCGCCAATATCAACGGGCTCCATTTGCCGGTCTGGGCGACGCTTTTGTGCCTGAACGTCATCCTTCTGGCGATGGGAAGCTTTCTCGAGCCGCCGGCCGCCATCCTAATCCTGACGCCTCTTCTGCTCCCGATCGTCCAGGCCGCCGGCGTGCATCCCATTCACTTTGGTATCATCATGGCCGTGAACCTGAGCATCGGCATGTACACCCCGCCATTCGGGCTGAACCTGTTTGCCTCGCAGGCGGTATTCGAGACGCCGCTCGGAGTCGTTTATCGGGGAGTGTTACCGTTCGTCGTTCTCAACTTCGCAACGCTTTTGGTCATCACCTACGTGCCCGCGATCTCGACCGCGTTTCTTGTACATTAAGTACTTTGCGTTGTTTTGGCGATGCGGGGGATGGGTGAACAAATGCGAATGGGTAGTGGCGCAATGCTGCGCCGGCTTTGATCCGGCTCAAACCCGATGGCGTCGGGATGATTTGGCGATCCCGGCATGACTTGAACATACGGCACACGGTTCAGGAAACCCGCCGCTCACACATGCTGCTTGTCTTCATCCTGTGCCATCGCCGCAACCACCCAGTTTCTAAAGGCGGCGATAGCTGCTTCCTTCCCCTTATGCGGGCGCCACACCAGATAGTAGCTATAGGTCCCGGGCACCGCGATGTCGAAGAGGCGTACCAAACGGCCGGCCTCTAAATGGTCTTTGACCATCAAATAACGCGCAAGCACGATCCCCTGGCCGGCCAGGGCGGCATGGATGCCGTGGGTAACGTCATTGAAGGTCAAGGTGTTGCCGAGGCTCTCCATCGGCAAGCCAGCCTTCGCGCACCAGTGGTCCCACGAAATCAAGGCGTGACGCAGCAGCGGGAGTTTCGTCAAATTCTGAAGCGAGACATCGGCATGTGCTTTCAGAAACTCGGGGCTGCAGGCCGGGAAGACCAACTCATCCCGCAACTTGATTTTTTCGACACCCGCCCAATGACCATCACCATAGCGCATGCTGAGATTCGCCGTCCCGTCATACGTCGAAGCCAGGTCGGGAATGGTGGTGATGTTAAGGACAATGTCGGAGTGGAGTTTGTTGAAGTCCTTCAGACGCGGCAGCAGCCAGTTTTCGGCGATCGGAGCCATCACTTCCAGCGTTAGCGTCCTGTCGCCGAAGGCGTGCGATTTCGACTCCACCGGAAAAACGAGCGCCATATCTTTCAAAATCACCGCGATTCGATCCGCCAGGCGCTTGCCCTGTTCGGTCAGTAACATCTCGTTACCCGAACGATAAAACAGGGTGTACCCGACTCGTTGTTCCAGTGCCCGGATCTGCTGGCTGACAGCGCTGTGGGTGACCGATAATTCCTTTGAGGCCGCGGAAAATCCTCTCAGCCGTGCGGCCGCTTCGAAAGCGCGCAGCGTCGAAATCGGCGGTAACCCACGGTACATGGAGGCTCAACACAAGATCGCTGCCGGATGTTAGTAACGCTTACAACTGTTGTCAAAAGGTATCGTTTGCCTTCGTCGCACCTCGACAACACTCTGAAGGTCGGCCGGTTAGGTCGAGACGACAGCGTAGTCGTTAGCCATTAGCGAGGGGGCGAGGGATGGGTCGGTTCAGTGGGATCTGCGGCGCCACTCTGCTCATCCTAAGCTGCTCGGCCGCCATCGCAGAGGAACGCGTCACCGTTCGCGACAGTTGGACACCGAGTGGCCTCCAGGCCGGGTGGCATTGGGGTTTGGAAAAGGGATTGTTCAGCAAGGACGGAATTGCCCTTGCGTATGAAGACGGCAACGGCTCGACCACGACGGTGCAGCTTGTCAGCACGGGCCAAATAGACGTCGGCTATTGCGACCTGTCTGTCATGGCGGTCGCACGCGGCAAAGGCGCGCCGGTGGTATCGATCGGCGGGTTGATCAAGAAGACGTCGCTGGGAGTGTTCATTCCGAAGGATTCGGGGATCAAGACGCCGAAGGATTTGGAAGGCAAGGAAGTACTCTATACCGCGACTTCTTTCGAAGGGCCGTTTCTGGACACCTTTTTGCGCGCCGGGGGCACCAGTCGTGAGAGCGTGAACTTGCTCAGCGTCGATGCCGCCGCCAAGATTTCAAATTATGCGAACGGCCAAGGGCAGGCGATGATCACGTCAATTCCCTTCGGCTATCCCTATATCTTCAAGACGAGACCCTCCAACTACGTCCTGTTCGCTGATTACGGTCTGGTCCTGCCTTCCTATGGTTTGGTGGTCACGGATGACACTCTGAAAACACGCGGTCCAATATTGCAAAAATTGGCCGTCGATTTTTTCAAGGCGTGGCAGCAAATCATCGATGGCGGCGAGCCAGCTTACGCCGAAGCGGCCGACATCATCATGAAGCGTCGGCCTGATGCCAAGCTGGATCGCGAACAGCTTATCGTTTCGATCCGCGAGCACATCAAATACTTCCAGACGCCCGCTACCGCCGACAAGCCACTCGGATTCCAGTCTGAACAAGATTGGAAAGCGACGCTCAAGTCGCTTGAGGATGCCAGACTGGTGCCGCAGGGATCGAAGCCCTCCGACTACTTCACCAATGAAATGTTTTCGGGGCTGCACTAGCCGACCGTCTAGGGAAACCAATGAGCAACATATCCCTGGAGCGTCGCAGGTTGCCCGCGGAAGAGCGCCGGCAAACCTATATAGACGTATGCGACGTTTCCAAGACCTACGAGTCCGAACGCGGCACTGTGGAAGCGCTTCGCGATGTCTCGTTGTCGATCAGGGCTGGCGAATTTGTCAGCGTGGTCGGACCCAGCGGTTGCGGAAAGAGCACGCTTCTGCGTTGCGTGTCGGGCCTGGAGCAGCCATCGACCGGCACGATCTCGCTCAAGGGCGAAGCGGTACTTTCTCCGGCGCCAAGCATGGGGATGGTGTTCCAGCGCGATGTGTTGCTGGATTGGCGCAACATTCTCGACAATGTCCTCTTCACAGCCGACTTTCGCGGCCTTCCCCGCAAGCAGTGGATCGGGCGCGCGAAGGAATTGCTCGAACTATTCGGGTTGAGCGAGTTTCAGAACCGGTATCCATGGGAATTGTCGGGCGGAATGCGCATGCGAGCGGCGATTTGCCGAGCGCTGCTTGTTGCTCCGGAGCTTTTGCTCATGGATGAGCCTTTCGCGGCATTGGACGCATTCACCCGCGACGACCTGAATCTTGAGTTGCAGAAGATCAGTCAGAAAACCAATAGCACCACGATTTTCATCACGCACAACATCACGGAGGCGATTTTCCTTGGCGACAAGGTGGTGGTGATGGACCGCCGTCCAGGCCGTGTCGCTCTTGTGCTCGACATTGAGTTGGCCAGACCGCGCGCTTTGTCAGTCCGGGAGACGCCGCAGTTTGCCGAGTACGGCAGCATCATTCGTCGGACTTTCGAGAAGCTGGGCATTCTCAGGAGCCAGGTATGAACTCCCGTCTGATGATCAAGTTCGGAGCAATGTGTCGTCCGATAGGAGCGCTGCTGATTTGCCTGTTGGTGTGGGAAGCGGCCTGCCGGTTCGGCCTGGTGCGGCCTTTCCTGCTGCCGGCACCGAGCGCCATCCTGGACGCTATCCTGCAGGAGCCCGGCCTGTTCCTCTACCATGCGGGTTACACCCTCGAAGCGACGTTACTGGGCTTCGCGATGGCCGTCGTGCTGGGCGTGGCGATGGCGATGGCAATCGTGCAGTTCCGCTTCGTCGAACAGACGCTGTATCCGTTACTCGTGTCGTTCAACAGCATCCCGAAGGTGGCGATTGCGCCGATATTCATCGTGTGGATGGGGACCGGACTCGAGCCAAAGATTGCTATCGCAACAATGATCGCGATCTTCGCAATCGTGATCGATACGGTGCACGGCTTGCGCTCCGTCGACCCCGAGATGATCGACCTCGGACGTTCGGTCCGTGGATCAAACCTGAAAATCATCTGGAAGATTCGTTTCCCGCATGCGCTGCCTTCCTTGTTCGCGGGCATGAAGGTTGCGATATCGCTGGCGCTGATCGGCGCCATCGTCGGCGAATTCGTGGCCGCCAAGCGCGGCCTTGGCTACATGATTTTGCTGGCCCAGGGACAATTCGATGTCGTGCGCATGTTCGCCGCCATGGTGATCCTTTCGGTCTCCGGTCTTCTGCTGTTCTACCTCGTCGGCCAGGCCGAGAATCTGATGGTGCCCTGGCGGGTGGCGCGCAGGCGGAGTTCCTCGGACCACTGAGCTTTCAATATCGAATAACAGGAGTCTTGCTATGGCTACACGTCCGGTGACGCCTTTCGGCGGTTACTTATTGCCCCGTTCGACCGAGGAAGACACGACGCTGACCGGCGTCAGTCGCTTGTCTCCTGGAGGGGAATACCTGCGGCGTTTTTGGCACCCGATTGCGATGGCTGAAGAACTCAAGGATATGCCGATGCCGATCAGGGTACTCGGTGAGGACCTCGTCCTGTTCCGAGACAAGAGCGGCAACCTCGGTCTGGTGCATCGCCACTGCAGTCACCGCGGCACGTCGTTGGAATACGGCATCATCGGCCAGCGGGGGATTCGCTGCGCCTACCATGGCTGGGCCTACGACAACGACGGCACGGTATTGGAAACGCCAAGTGAGCCTCCCGGCAGTCGCCTGAAAGAATCCCTTTGCCACGGTGCATACCGGACGCACGAGTATGAAGGTCTGATCTTCGCCTACATGGGCCCGCCCGACCAGGTGCCGGAATTCCCGATCTATGACACGCTGGTTTGGCCGGAGAAAAACAAGCTCGTGCCCTACAAGCTCGATATGCCCTGCAACTGGCTGCAAGTTCACGAGAATGCCGCGGATCCGGTTCACACGGCGTATTTGCATTCGATTGTAACAGGCGTGCAATTTACGCCCTCTTTCGCTGCGCTGCCCTTGCTTGAGTTCATGGAGACACCTCTCGGACTGCTGTCGATTGCGACAAGACGTTGCGGTGACAATTTATGGATCCGTGCCAGCGACGTGATCCTTCCGAACGTGGCGCAATTTGGCACCGGCTTTGTCGATGGCGAGAAGGAGAAATTTGCGCTTTGTGCAGCCTTTACGCGCTGGATCACTCCGGTCGACGATACAAATTGCTGGGTGATCGGGTGGCGCCATTTCAACTCCGTTATCGACCCGCGTCATGAGGGCAAGGAAGAGGACATAGGCCGGAACAAGATCGACCTGATGGGCCAGACTGACGAGCGGCCTTATCTCGAACGGCAGAAAAGCCCGGGCGACTGGGATGCCATCGTCGCGCAAGGCCCGGTGGTGGCGCGATCCTACGAGCATCTGAGTTCGACCGACAAAGGGGTGGCCCTGATGCGGCGCCAGCTCAAAGCCGGTATCAGTGAAGTCCAGGCGGGCAAACAGCCGCTGCAGCCGCGCACCTATGGCAAGGGTATCACTCCGACCTACAACAATGAAACCATACTCAGCGTACCTCAGCGTGAGGGTGACGATCAGGCGGTGCTCCGCGCCTTCGGTCACAAGGTGTGCGCGACGGCGCTAAACAGCGAGCACCTTCCCGTTGGGGAGCGCCAGACGTTCGTCGAACAAGCGGTGCGCGAGATGTTGAACAGCGGCGCCCTGTATGACGGCCTTTCATCCCAGAAGCCCAAGACGAAGGTCGCAGCCAATGTCTGAACCGATTTATCACGTGTTCGCGGACGGACCGGAAATGGTGGCGCCGTACAGCCACGCAGTGCAGGACGGCGATCGACTGTACCTGACCGGGCAGATGCCTATCGCCGCCGATGGGTTGGTACCGGAGGGCATCGAAGCACAAACCAGGACCGTGATGGCGAACCTGCGCAGTGTGATGGAAAAGGCAGGCTTCGGTGACGGTCATATCCTTCAAATAAGGATCTTCCTGACCAAGTTCGAAAGTCACTATGAACGGATGAACAGCGTCTATGCGTCGCTGTTTCCCGCAGGGCGGTTACCGGCGCGTACCTGCGTCGGTGTGACGGCGTTAGCGCGTGACTGCTGCATCGAGATCGACGCGATCGTCAAGAAAAACGGATAAAGAATCGGAGAGTGAATTGAACGAAGTGTACTGTGCGCTGCAGGCGCACGCACTGGTCGGCGAATGCCCACGCTGGCATCCGACGGAACAAGTCCTGTATTGGGTCGACATCTATGAGCCCTCGCTCAACCGCCTCGACACCAATACCGGCGAGAGCCGAAAATGGCTGATGCCGGAACGGATCGGTTGTTTTGGCTTTCGGCGGGACGGCGGCATCATCGCGGGCATGCAATCCGGAATTTTCCTGATCGACCTGCATCCCGAATTGAAACTCTCGAGGGTGTTCGACTTCGAAGTGAACAATCCGGAGATCCGCTTTAACGATGGCCGCGTTGACCTGCGCGGCCGCTTCTGGGCGGGCAGCAATATCGAGAGCATGGACAAGCGCGTTAACGCGCTGTTTCGCTATGACCCCGATGGTACTTGTACCCGTATGGTGGATGGATTGATCTGTTCAAACGGATTGGCATTCAGTCCGGACGGCAAGACTCTGTACCATTCCGACAGCCGGCAGGATTATGTCTGGGCCTGGGACCTGGATCAGGAGAGCGGAAACATCCGTAACCAGCGGGTTTTCCTGCAAATTGATATTCAAGAGGGGCGGCCTGACGGCGCTGCGGTCGATGCCGAAGGATATTACTGGCTCTGCCATGTAGGCGGTTGGCACGTCGCGCGTTACGCGCCGGACGGCACCATCGACCGGGTGATCGGTGTCAAAGCCCAGCGTCCGACCATGTGCGCTTTCGGCGGCGCCGATCTGAAGACTCTCTACATTACGACAGCTCGCTTCCCGCTGTCGGACCAGGCGCTGCGAAAGCAACCGCTCGCCGGCTCCATCCTGGCACTCGACGTTGATACCGCTGGCTTGCCCGAACCATTTTTTGGCCTCTGAGCAAAGCACGATGCCTATCGAGGTCCGGGTCAAAAGCATCGTTTGGGAAGCTCCCGGCATCCATTCGTATGAACTGGTGCCGCTGTCGCAAACACAACTTCCCGCGTTTAGCGCCGGTGCGCATATCGACGTCATCCTGCCGAACGGAATGACGCGGCAGTATTCTCTGCACAGTTCGCCGGAAGAACGACACCGCTACATCATTACGATACTTCATCTGCCTCAGGGGCGCGGCGGCTCGGATGCCATCCATGCCAAAACGAGGCCGGGTGATATTCTTTCAATATCCGAACCGCGCAATCATTTTGCGCTTGTTGAAGGCGCGTCGCGTTATGTCCTGGTGGCGGGGGGTATTGGCGTCACACCGCTCATTGCGATGATGGCGAAGCTGGCGCAGTTGAAGTCGGATTATGTTCTCCATTATTGCTGCCGCAGCCGCGAGACCGCGGCATTTTCGAATGTCCTGGAAGCTCAGCTGGCAACCGGCCGCGTCGTATTCCACGAGGATGGCGGCGTCCCCGCCAACGGTCTGAACGTCGCAGAGTTGTTTGACCAGCATCAGGAGGGCACTCAGGTCTATTGCTGTGGCCCCATAGGACTGATGTCCGCGGTGCGTCAGGCTACCAGCGGATGGCCGTCGGGCGCGGTGCATTTTGAGAGCTTCTCTGAACGATCCACGCCCGGTCCACCACCGATCGAGCGGGCGGACGACACGGAATTCGAGGTGGAATTGGCTTCCACAGGGCGAACCCTGTCCGTATCGCATCATCAGACCATACTCGAGGCCTTGCGGGCGGCAGGTCTAAACGTCGATAGTTCTTGTGAGGCCGGCACCTGCGGCGCTTGCAAAACCCGGTATCTCGAGGGTGAGCCTGACCATCAGGATTTTGTGCTCAGCCACGCGGAACAGGAGGAATACTTGATGGTGTGTGTATCCCGATCCAAATCGACCCGTATCAAGCTGGACCTTTAGGATTCGGATAAAGTTTCCGTTTGATCCGGCCTGAAAACCGATCGGCAGTGGGCTTTAGTTGGCGATCCCGGCATGACTCGAACATGCGACCTACGGTTTAGGAAACCGTCGCTCTATCCGGCTGAGCTACGGGACCGAAGCTCCCCGCTGCGGAGGCGGGAGCCTGGAATCTCCA
>Ga0209006_10005298_pt1 | contig 11714 bp, 13 predicted proteins | sample JacPin_JW_Ref_O2_FD_188567 | JGI IMG/M metagenome (GOLD analysis project Ga0209006, IMG submission 188567) | Forest soil microbial communities from Algoma, Ontario, Canada - Jack Pine, Ontario site 1_JW_Ref_O2 (SPAdes) (version 2) | ecosystem: Environmental > Terrestrial > Soil > Boreal... | reverse complement strand
AGACGCCCTGGTCCGGTGTCGCGCTGTTGCCGGTGATGGCGATGCCCGCCGCCGGTGTGCCGTGCGAACCGCCCGAGACCGCCGTGGTGACGGTGTCGGTGCTGTCGGAGTAATTGACCGTGCCTTGGCCCAGCAGCGATGTGACCGTCGCGCCGGTCGGGTTGGTCGTGTCTTCCGTCGTGTGGGCCAGGGTCGCGCCGCCGCTGGCGATCGGCGCATCGTTGACCCGAGGCGTCACCGGGTTGAGAAGGGCGCGCAGGGCCTCGAACGGGTAGTCGCTGAGGCTGTCGAGCTCGGGATTTAGCGGCACGTTTCCCACCCTGCGCGGTTGTCGGCGGCGAGACTACGCGATAGCGACGGAGCGCGGAAAGTCCCCTTCCCGGGACGTGAGGCGGATCATTCGACCGGCCCGGCGCAGCCTAAGGGAGTGAATCGTTGAACCAAGCGTTGGCGGGTGCACTACCTGAGGAGGAAAACCATGAGAACCGCACTCGCCGTAATTTCTTTTGCCCTCGCCGCCGCGCTTCCGCTAGCAGCGAGCCATGCGCAACCCTACCAGGGTCCTTCCATCACCATTCCGCTCCCTGGCGTCAGCCCAGGTCCAGGCGGAGGGGATGACCGCGAGCGCAGAGAGCATTGCGCCGCGCTGGAAAATCGCGAGCACGAGCTGCACGAGCGCATGCAGCGCGTCGGTTACAGCGAGGATCGGGATCATCTGGATCACCAGCTCAGGGAGACCCATGAGCAGATGCGGGACCAATGCCACCGCTAGTTTTCTAGTGGATCCGATCCCGAAGACGCAGCCGATCGCCTGAATTTCCCTAAAGTCCGGCTCGAAGCGTCGGCCGGGACGGCGGCCCTCGGCGTCGTCCCGGACGGAGAATTTCGGAACTGGCCGGCTGGACTTCGCATCGAACGCCGCCCATCCTTTGGCGATGGCCGATGATGTCGAGCTATTGGTCGCGGGCGGCGGACTCAACGGGCTGCTGCTCGGCATCGCCTGCGCCGATGCCGAGCTAGCGGTCGCGGTCGTCGACCGTCAGGACCCGGCGACAATGCTCGGCGAGACCTTCGACGGCCGCGCCTCGGCCATCGCCTATGGGTCGAAGCTGGTGCTCGACGGCGTCGGGCTGTGGCCGCTGATTGTGGAAGAGGCGGAGCCGATCCTCGAAATCCGCGTCGCCGACGACGATTCGCCATTGTTCTTGCATTACGACCATAGCGAGCTGGATGCCGATACCCCGCTCGGCTACATCGTCGAGAACCGGGTGCTGCGCCGCGCCTTGTTCGAGCGCGCCCGGGCGCTGCCGAGCCTCAAGCTCCTGGCGCCGCGGGTGGTTGGCACGGTGACCGCCGACGCTAGCGGCACGGTCGCGACGCTCGCCGACAGCGCGCGCATCCACGCCCGGCTCGTCGCCGCCGCCGACGGCAAGGAATCGCCGCTCCGTCAGGCCGCCGGCATCCGCACCGTCGAGTGGCGCTACAAACAGATCAGCATCGTCACCACCGTGGCGCACGAGCGGCCGCATGCCGGCATCGCGATCGAGCATTTCCTGCCGGCGGGGCCGTTCGCGATCCTGCCGATGACCGGGAACAGATCATCGATCGTGTGGACCGAGGACGCCGCGCTGGCGCCGCGCCTCGTCGCCTTGCCGGATGCGGAGTTCGCCGCCGAGCTGGCGGCGCGGTTCGGCGATTTCCTCGGAGCGATCGAGCCGATCGGGCCGCGCTGGGCCTATAAGCTCTCCTTGATGCAGGCCGAGCGCTATGTCGCCCGGCGCCTGGCGCTGGTCGGCGAGGCGGCGCATGTGATCCATCCGATCGCGGGCCAGGGGCTCAATGTCGGCATCCGCGATATCGCGGCGCTCGCCGAGGCGATCATCGACGCCCGCCGGCTCGGCCTCGATATCGGCGACGACAGCGTCCTCGAACGCTACCAGCGCTGGCGGCGGCTCGACGCGGTGCTGCTCGCCGGCGTCACCGACGGGCTCAACCGGCTGTTCTCCAACACGATCCGGCCGGTGAAGCTGGCCCGCGACCTCGGCCTCGCCGCGGTCAACCGCCTGCCGCCGCTGAAGCGCCTCCTGATGCAGCACGCCATGGGCACGCTCGGCGACCGCCCGCGGCTGGCGCGGGGGGAGCGGCTGTGACTTCCGATGCTGCGGCAAGGACCGATGGATACGACGTCGCGTATCTGGTGCTGAGCGGCACGACGACGGCGGCGCGTTGCCCCGAGCTGTTGCGCGGCCTCGTGGGGCTCGGCTTTTCGAGCGTCATCGCGCTGCCGACGCCGAACGCGTCGCGCGTGATCGCGCTGCGCGACCTCGCCGACGTCACGGAAGCGCAGGTAGTCGAATCCTATTTCGACTTGGCGATCCGCCCGCAACCCCCGCGCGGCGTGGTGCTGTTTGCGCCGTGCAGCTTCAATTCGCTCAACAAGCTGGCGCACGGCATCGCCGACAACCTGGCGCTATCGGTGGTCGCCGAGGCGATCGGACGGGGAACGCCGGTGATCGTCGCGCCGTCGCTCAACGCGCCGCTCCTCGCGCACCCCGAGGCGCAGGAATCGCTTCGAAGGCTGCCGAACTGGGGCGTGACCATCGTGCCGCCGGTCGACGACGGCGCCGGCCCGCGGCTCGCGCCGACCCAGCAGCTGATGGATGCGGTTCGGCCGTTCGTTCGGCGGCCGTAGACCGTGATCGACATAGAGTGATTGAAGCATCGAAAAGTGCCCTCCCGCGGGCTTGACCCGCGGGTCCACGTCTTTGTCGGCAAGCGACGGGAAACCGAAGACGTAGATGCCCACGGATGAAGCCCGGCCAAGGCGATTTAGGGGAACGACTCCACTTGGCCGGATACCGCTTAGTTCTTCGTCTGAAAACTGTAATTACAGCTCGGCGATACGATGTTGGCGGTAACGTTCTCGCCGTCGATGCGCCCCGTCATGCTGACGAACCCGCTTTTCAAGCGACGTGAGGCCTTGAAACTGCCGTTTGGATCGATCTTCCCGATCAATGTCGTGTCGAAGCGCGGGATATATTTGAACCTGACGACACCGCCGGAAATCGTCAGAGGGTAAGCCGCGCCCAGCGGCGGCCGGGTACAATCGCCACTGATGATCCCCGTGAGGGTAAGTTCCCCCACGTACTGGCCGTCGAATTTCGCCGAGCCCTGCGCCCACGCGACGCTGCCAAGCCCCGCGCCGAGCAGGAGGCCCAGTCCCAGCCATTTCAGCATTGCGTTCGTCCCGAGGTTGGTTGCCCGTCACAGGAGTAATAAGAACCGCAGGTGGAAGAGCATAGCGACTTTCGCCAAATCGGCATCGGCTATCGGTTGCGGCCCGGGACCTGCGACATTGCCGGCAGCCCCGCCGCCATTGACGCGCCACAATCGCGATGTCATGTCCGTCCGGGCGAGCGCGAAAGGCGGGTGTTATGAACTGGTTCTGGCAGATTTGCTGCGCGTCGACGGCCGCGCTGCTGCTGTTGACGTCGCCGCAGAGCGCGACGGCCGCGCCGCCGCCGCCCGCGCCGCTCACCGCGCAAGACACCGCCGAACTGCAGAAGATCGCCGCCTACCTCGACGGCATCCACACGATGACCGCGCGCTTCGAGCAGGCGACCGCGAGTGGCGGCGCGGCGACCGGCTATGTCTGGCTGGCGCGGCCGGGCAAGATGCGCTTCCAGTACGATCCGCCCAACGAGCTGCTGCTGCTCGCCGACGCCTTCTATCTCTATTCCTGGGACCCCGACCTCAAGCAGATGACCAAGGTCGGGCTGAAGTCGACCCCGGCCTGGTTCTTGCTACGCCAGCCGATCAGTTTTACCGACGGTGTCGTCGTTACGCGTTTTGAGCATAGCGGGAATACCGTCAGGGTTACGGTCGTTGAGAGCGCCGAGCCGGACGCCGGGAGCCTCACTATGGTATTTACGGAAAATCCACTGATGCTGCGGCAATGGTCTGTGGTGGATCAGCGCGGCAGGGTCACCAACGTGGCATTGTCCGAAGTGCAGTACGGTATGGCGCTCGATCAGAAGCTGTTTCAGTATCACGATCCCTACGCAAGGTAAGAAACGACCATCGCGAACAACAAGTTGAGCCGATCCTCGATGTCTGTCCGCACACCGCTGGTGGGCATTCCCACCTGTTTTCGTGAAGTCAACGAGCGCGTCATGTTCACCGCCGTGGTGCGCTACCCGCATGCGGTGGTAGACGCGGCGGGCTGCCTGCCGATGCTGATCCCGTCGATCGGCGACAAGCTCGACATCGACGCGCTGCTCGACACGATTGACGGATTGCTGCTGACCGGCAGCCCGTCCAATGTCGAGCCGTTTCATTACAAGGGCCCGCCGAGCCGCGAGGGCACGCTGCATGACCCCGACCGCGACGCGACGACCCTGCCGCTGATTCGCGAGGCGGTGCGCCGCGACCTGCCGGTCCTGGCGATCTGCCGCGGTATTCAGGAATTGAACGTCGCGCTCGGCGGCACGCTGCACCAGCGCATCCAGGAGCTGCCCGGCGGCAAGGTCCACCGCCTGGGGCGCACCGGACCGCTCACCATGGACGAACGCTATGGCCCGTGCCACCCGGTGAACCTCGCCCCGGATGGGTTTCTCCGCGAGCTGGCCGGCACTGACGAGATCATGGTCAATTCGCTGCACGGCCAGGGCGTCGACCAGCCGGCGCCAGGCCTCAGGATCGAGGCGACCGCGCCCGACGGCCTCGTCGAGGCGGTGAGCCTGCCGAGCGCGCGATTCGTTGTCGGCGTGCAGTGGCACCCCGAATACAAGCCGCTCGCCAACCCGGTGTCGCGCTCTTTGTTCGCGGCGTTCGGTGATGCCTGCCGTGCGGCGAAGGCCGGAATCCCCGCAGAGCGGCGCGCCGCCTAGCGCACATCCCCGCACTTATTTGGTTCCCCTGTTCCGCATGCGTTTCACGCTGCCGACGCATGCATGAAACGCATTTTGCTTGCGGCCAAGGATGCCCATTTGGGAGTCCAGAAGCGGAGAGGATGCCAAGTCCTCTTAATTCCGGCCCCGTCTCCCCTGCGGGTCCGGATCTCCCCCAAGCGCTTCTGACAAGCTGGCGCCCGGTCTTCCCCCCAGACCGGGCGCTATTTGTTTTCAGGCCTTTCGACCAGCTACCTCCCGTTCTTCGTCATTCCCGCGTGAGCGGGAATCCAGGGCCACAGCTTCGATGCCCGCCCCCGGAGCCCGGTTTTCGCGGGAGCGGCACGAAGACAAATCCTCGTCTCCCGCTGCCCGATTGCGCGGCCCCGAAAGGGCGTGGTCTATTCTGGCAGCCTTCCACCAATAGGTTGATAGGATCGAAGCGGAATGACGTTGCGCTTGGTGACCTGGAACATCAATTCGGTGCGATTGCGCGCCGACACTGTCTGCCGGTTTCTCGCGGAGGCGCAGCCCGACATCCTCTGTCTGCAGGAGACCAAGACCCCGGACGACCTCTTCCCGCGCGAACCGTTCGAATCGATGGGGTACGCGCACATCCACATGCACGGCATGAAGGGCTACAACGGCGTCGCGATCCTCGCGAAATCGCCGTTTCCGAGCATGGCGACGCGGGCTTGGTGCGATCGCAACGACTGCCGGCACGCGATCGCCGAACTGCCGGGCGGCATCGAGCTGCACAACATCTACGTCCCGGCCGGCGGCGACATCCCGGACCCCGAGGCCAACCCGAAATTCGCCCACAAGCTCCAGTTCCTCGACGAGCTGACCGCGTGGTTTGCTGCCGAGCGCCAGGATGGGAAGAAGATGATCGCGGTCGGCGACCTCAACATCGCTCCGCTCGAAACCGACGTGTGGTCGCACAAGCAGCTGCTGACCGTGGTCAGCCACACTCCGGTCGAGGTTGCCCGGCTCAACGCGCTGCAGCAGGCGGGCGGGTTTGTCGACGCGGTGCGCCATTTCGTGCCGCCCGAGGAGCGGCTTTACACGTGGTGGAGCTACCGCAACCGCGACTGGTCATTGTCCGACCGCGGCCGTCGGCTCGACCATATCTGGGTGACGCCGCCGCTGGTCGGCGCGCTTTCAAGCGCGCGGGTATTCCGCGAAATCCGCGACTGGGAACGCACCTCCGACCACGTGCCGGTAATGGTGGAGTTCGATTTGTGACGATTCCGGTAGCATTCAATATTCTGGTCTAGGCACGACAGCGGAAATAGCCCGGCCATACTACGCATGGTTCGAAATCGGGATGGAAGATCAACCAAAGTCCGCCGACCACCATCGTCGCTGATATTCCCGTCATCAGAAGCACAAAGCTCCAGAACAGCCCAGGATTGTCAGTCCGCGAGAGATGAAATTTGTCGCCTTCCTTTTGATACTTTGTGCCAAAAACATAATAACCGCGCCGAAATCCTCTGAGGGTTCCAAACACAAAGCAAAGTGGAACAACGATGCAAAAAAGAACCCGCAATGCCCCCATTTAGATTGCTTCCTCTAGCGCGCGTGGCGCGGTCAGGAATCGAGGGTTGCGGGTATCGGTTCGCTCTACCCTACGCGAGCCGCCGATATAGATGATACCGCCCCTCGCGGATGCCGCCCGGCAGTGGCAGCGAAGCGAGTTCCGGGCACGCCATGATCGGGTCGCTGACCAGGATGCCGCCCGTCCGCAAGAGCGGCACCACCAACGGCAGCAATTCGGCGGCGAGCGCCTTGTTCGCCGCGGCCTCGCCGGTGCCGACATCGAGATGGGCGAGCGCGACCCGGCCCGCGAGCCACGCGCTCGCCTTGGGCAGCGTCTCGCGCAGATCGCCGAGCAGCAGCCGCTCGGCCGGCGGGATGCAATCGGGATGCGCGGCGACCTGGCGCTCGCAGACATAGATGTCGCGTCCGGGCAGGAGCTCGCGCAGATGATCGTAGGTGCGCCCGTTGCCAAGCCCCAATTCCAGCACCACCCCATCCAAGCCGCCGATCAGCGCGGCGGCATGATCGAGGCAGGCGCGCTGCGCCTCGAGCCGGCGGATGAAGCTGTCAAGCCGGCTCACGCGCCCCCCGATTATGCGGCGTTGGCGGCGCCGCCCTGCTCGCGCAGCTTGCGCACCTCGTTGAGTGCGGCCCGTAGCTGGTTGTTGGTCGATTCGACGCGGTGGGCCAGCTCCTGCATGATCGACACCGCCATGTTCGGGAACTCGCGCACCATGCGCATGAACGGGTCCTTGGCGATGCGCAGCGCGACGAGCCGTCCTTTGGCTCGCATCGTGGCGGCGCGCGGCGCGCCGGTCAGGATCGCCATGTCGCCGACAATCTCATTGGCCCCGAGGGTCGCGACGGTGACCGGTCCGGCCGGGCCTTCGAGCACGATATCCACCTCGCCGTCGATGATCAGATAGGCGGCGTCGCCCGGATCGCCCTGGCGGCACAGGATCTTGCCGTCATCGAACCCGACCCGCTCGCTCATGAAGGCGAGCAGCTTCAGTTTCGACGGCTCGATCTCCGCGAAAAACGGCACTCGCCGGAGCACCTCGAATTCCTGCTGCAAGCTCACGTCCTACCCTCCCTGTGTCATGGCGCGTTGCGCTCTGTTGCTTATTGCGGTCATTCGGCGGCCATTAACAGGCTGGTTAGCGAATCCTTGTGGTCGAGCTCGGCGAAGCGGCCCTGCTCCTGCAGTTTGCCAGCACTCATCACCAGCACCCGATCAAAATTGCGCGCAAGGCCGGCACGGTGCAATACCCAGACCAGACAGCGTCCGGCGAATTCGGTGCGCAGCCCGTCCATGACCCTGGTCTGGGCCTGGCCGTCGAGCGCCGCGGTCGCCTCGTTGAGGATCATCAGATCGGGGCGCTTCAAGACCGCGCGGGCGATCGCCGCGCGCTGCCGCTGGCCCAGCGACAGCCGCGAACCGGCGGTGCCGACATTGTAGTCGAGCCCGACATCGATGACCGCCGGGCGCAGCGACAACTCGTCGAGCACCTCGCCCAGCACAGCCGGCACCCGCATGATCGCGTCCGACTCGCCGTAGGCGACCTTGCCGAACAGGATGTTGTCCTGCACCGAGGCGGCGGCGTTGTATTCGGCGGGATCGAAGAATGCGATCTGGCCGCGCGCGTCTTCCGGCAGGTCGGCGCGGAAGGTCCGGCGCGCCTCGAGGAGCCGCTGCTGCATCCGCTCGTCGAGCACGTCGAGCCGGTGCCGCGCGGCGATCAGCTTCAGCGGCAGCGAGAGCAGCTTCTGGCGCTGCTCCTGGGGCAGCGTCTTGAGGTCGTTGTTGTCGATCGCGCCGAGCATCGTCTTGTACTCGGGCAGGTCGTTGGCGCTGATGAAGCTGTACTGCTCGAAGAATTCGTGGTCGGGCGGCAGGTCGGCGAAGATCTCGACCATGGTTGCCGCGACCTCGCGTCCGGCTTCGACGAGATCGTCGGTCAGCCCGACCTTGTCGAGCACTTGGCGCACATATTTGTTGTCGGCAAGCGCCTCGAACTCGAAGACCGGGCCGATCGGCGTGCCGAACAGCAGGTTCTCGGCGACAGAGGCGTTGGTGTTGAAGCGCTGGGGATCGTACGTCTCGACCAGGTTGGTGATGCCGTCGCGCTCCAGCCGCTGCGACAGCGCCTTGCGTGCTTCGAGCAGACGCGCCGCCAGCTCGGGGTTCGCCGCGGGGTCGACCCGGCCGCGCAGCCCGAACCCGTAGACATCCTCCTCGAAGCCGAGCTCAGCCAGCACCTCGGCGACGCGCAGCGACAATTCCTGGGCGTCGGCGACGCCGGCGCTCTCGTAGTCGATCCAGTCGGCCTCGATGTCGAAATCGATATTGCCGGAACGCCGCGCCTCGAGAAGCTCCTTCGCCCGCTTTTTTGCCGCTTCCTCGTCGTAGCTCGCCGGCAGCACCGGGCGGTGGCGCAGGCCGAGCAGCAGATTGTCGCGCAGGGTTCCGGAGAACAGATATGGCGTCGCGTTCACATAGCCGACGCGCCGGCCGACCACGGCGAGCGGCAATTCCGCGAGGTCGACCCCGCCGACCGTGATCCGGCCGCTCGACGGCTGCACCAGCCGGGCGAGCAGGAGCGCCAGCTCGTCCTTGCCGCTGCCGCTCTGGCCGATGATCGCGACATGCTCGTCGAGCGCCAGCGTGAAGCTGACCGCGTCGACGAGCCGGCTCTTGTCGTCGCCGGCGAGCGACAGGTTGGCGACCGCCAGCTCGCCGGAGAGGCGCGGGATCGTTTCCGGCTCGGCGAGCAGCAGATTTGCGTCGACCATGTTGCCTGGATCGAACTGCTCGACGATCTGGTCGTAGGTGATCCGCGAGTTCTGGTTGTTCTGGTAGAAATCGAGCAGTTCCTTCCACGGCGAGGCTAGGTCCTTGTAGGCGGCGAGCACCGCGACCAGCGCGCCGAACGACAGGCTGCCCTTGATCACCAGATAGCCGCCGATCGCGTAAAAGAAGAACGGCGTCAGTTGCCCAATGAAGTTGTTGAGGAATTTGACGAAGAATTTACGCCGGTAAATCTCGAACCGGATGTCGTAGATGATGCCAAGAATGTGCGCGAAGCTGCTCAGCTGCAGCTTCACCGTGTCGTTGGCCTGGATCTCGGCGATGCCGGCGGCCGATTCCTGGACCCGGTCGGCGACGACGCGGATCGTGCGGATGCGGCGCTTGCCGAGCTGGTTCACGATGAACTGCAGCTTCGGGATGATGTAGCCCTGGATCGGGTAGAGCGAGACCGCGGCGGCGCCGAGGATCGGATCCTGCATGAACATGAAAAAGATGATTGTCAGCAGCTGCCCGCCCTGGAACAGCGGCAGCACGAACGCGTCGCCGATAAACCCACCGAGCTGCTCGCACTCGGTGGTGATCATCGGAATGATCTGCGCCGACGAGGTCTTCTGGAAGTAGGTCGTCGGGAAGCGCAACAGGCGCAGGTAGAGCGCGTAGCGGAAGCGCCGCAGCATCCGCTCGCCGAGCTGACCCTTCAGTGTGTTGATGTAGTATTTGAACCCGCCATTGATGAACACCAGCGCGAGGAAGACCCCGCACAGCGTCATCAGGTACGGCACCTGGTCGAACTCGATGCCGAGGAATTCCTGTGGGAAATGCTTGCCGCCGATCGCGTGGTTGACGATCGTCTTCGGCAGGTCGAGCGAATAGTAAAGAAACGGAAACGAGACGAGGGTAAGCACCAGCAGCATGATTTGCTGCTTGAGGCTGTGGCGCAGGATGAAGCGATAGACCGTCGGCTCGATGCTGTCCTCGATCGGCGCCGCCGGATTCGGCGGCGTCTCGACCGTTTTTTTCGCGGCGGCGTCGGGAACATGCGGTTGCTCGGCCGCGTTGTTTGCGGGCGCGGCGACCGCCGCCATCGCCTTCATCGCCAAGCTCCAGTCAAAACCGGTAAAAACATCATTTCGCAGGCCCTATGCGCCAGTGTAATAGTGCGCTCGGTCGACAGCAAAGGAGGCGCCGCATGCCCCAACGGCGCGACCACAAACGCGTACTTATCTACAGCCACGACAGTTTCGGCCTCGGTCATCTGCGTCGCTGCCGGGCGATTGCCCACTCGCTCGTCGAAGCGGATTCATCAGTATCGGTGCTGATCCTATCGGGATCGCCGATCATCGGCAGCTTCGATTTTCGCTCGCGCGTCGATTTTGTGCGCATTCCCGGCGTAATCAAGCTGCGCAACGGCGAATATGTGTCGCTTTCCTTGCATATCGACATCGAGGAGACGCTGGCGATGCGCTCTTCGATCATCCATCACACCGCCGATATTTTCGATCCCGACCTGCTGATTGTCGACAAGGAGCCGCTCGGTCTACGTGGCGAGGTGCGCCCGACCCTCGACCTGTTGCGCGAGCGTGGCACGCCACTGATCCTCGGCCTGCGCGACGTGATGGACGATCCTTCCGCGCTCGAGACCGAGTGGGAGCGCAAGAACGCGGTGCCGGCGCTCAGCGAATATTACGACGAGATGTGGGTCTACGGCCTGCCGCAGATCTGTGATCCGCTCGAAGGCATCGACCTGCCGGCGAGCGTGCGCCGGCGGATGATCTACACCGGCTATCTGCGGCGCGAGGTCGGCACAGCGGTGGCGAACCCCGAAACTCACGGGCTGGCCGACGGCGATTTTCTGCTGGTCACCGCGGGCGGCGGCGGCGACGGCGACGACCTGATCGACTGGGTGCTGGCGGCCTATGAGCACGATCCCGGCACGCTGCTGCCGGCGCTCATCGTCTACGGCCCGTTCATGCTGCCCGAGCGTCAGGCCGCCTATGACGCGCGCGCCGCGTGTCTCGACAAAGTGCGGGCGATCACCTTCGACGCCCGGCTCGAAGCGTTGATGGCGCGGGCCAAGGGCGTCGTCGCGATGGGCGGCTACAACACGTTCTGCGAGATATTGTCGTTCGACCGGCCGGCGCTGATCCTGCCGCGCATGGTGCCGCGCCTTGAGCAATTCATCCGCGCCCAACGCGCCGCCGAGCTTGGCCTCGTCGCGATGCTGGCGGACGAGAACGCCCGTGACCCGGTGAAGATGGCTGCCGCCTTGGTGCAGCTGACCCAGCAGGCGCCGCCTTCCGCGGTCGTCGTGCCGGGCCTTCTCGACGGCATGCCGAATGTCAACAAGCTGGCGCGTAAATGGCTCGACGGCGGCCGGCATCCGCGTTTCGGTCGCCAGGTGCGGCGCAACGCATGACGGAGATATCGCGGAGCGGGCGCGCCGCCCCAAAGGGTCGCGTTGCTTTTGTGCTCAAGGG
>Ga0209006_10005297_pt1 | contig 11715 bp, 10 predicted proteins | sample JacPin_JW_Ref_O2_FD_188567 | JGI IMG/M metagenome (GOLD analysis project Ga0209006, IMG submission 188567) | Forest soil microbial communities from Algoma, Ontario, Canada - Jack Pine, Ontario site 1_JW_Ref_O2 (SPAdes) (version 2) | ecosystem: Environmental > Terrestrial > Soil > Boreal... | reverse complement strand
GATCGTTTACACAGCACAATCTCTCTCGCTCGCCGCCTTGGAGATTCTCGTCCGCTTCAAGCAGACTAATGACGTTCAACCCTTCTACGGCTATTCCATGGAAATCCCTGACCACCTCATTCTGACGCCCAAGTCTTTGCCGGCAAGCTGGAGGAGTCGGATCGCGGTCAGTCGAGCATTTGGCGATGCATGGCTCAAGACGAACAATTTACCGGCACTGCGGGTGCCTACCGTGATCACTCCCGGCGAATGGAATGTTCTCCTGAATCCCCTTCATCCGCAGTTCTCACTGAAATGGGTCGTGACGGGTCCCGACGCCTACACATTCGACGCGCGGCTGCCGGTCAAGAAAGGGATTCGGTCTCGAAGAACGCCACGGGATCAATGAAAGGGAGGGTGTTGGCACTTGGGAGCGAGCTAGAGCGTCGCGCCGACTATTCGGTATTTTACGGACAATAATGCTTGGAATAGGGCATAATACGGACATTTAGGCCCGGCCGAGCACCCGGATGATCTCCATGGCGGACACGATGCCCGAACTCGTCCTGGTCGCCGAGACCGATCCGGCGGCCGCCCGGCGCGCGCGCCGACTGGCGGGCAGGGGCGTACTCAAGCGATTGTACCCGAGCATCTACACGTCCAACGTAGACAGCCCGCCAGAATCCATCGTCTTGCGGCACTGGCAGGCGATCGTCGGACATCTGCTGCCGGGCGGCGTGATCTCGCATCGTTCGGCATTCGACAGCCGGCCCTTTGAGGGCAGCCTCTCCATCACCCGCGGCAAGACCCGACGCGACGTACGATTGCCGGGATTGACGATACACATCGTGCCGGGCCCCGGCCCCCGACTTGAACCTCCTGCGCCGGATTCGCGCTTCGGCGAGCTGTATCTGGCGAGTGATCCGCGGCGATTCTTGGAAAATCTTACCCGCGGGCGCGGTTGGAGTGATCGCGTGCTGCCGCAACCGACCCTCGAGGCGGCGCTCGACCGCATTCTGGTGGTCGGCGGCCCCAAACGCCTAAACCAATTGCGCGATCACGCGCGCGAAATCGCCCCGTCTCTGGGTTACGACGCGCAATTCAAGCGCCTTAACAACCTCATCGGCGCACTGCTCGGTACGCACGAATCAAAAATCTTGACCGCCAAGCAGGCCTTAGCGCGGGCTGCGGGCCGTCCCTACGATCCTCATCGGCTGGAAATCTTCGATGCGCTCTTCACTTCGCTCAATCAAGCCGCATTCGAAAGCATCGAGGATCCCGCCCCCGCGGGCGTCGCGCGCGAGGATTTCGCGTTCTTTGAAGCGTACTTTTCCAACTACATCGAAGGGACGACGTTCGAGGTCGAGGAAGCGGAATCCATCATCTTCGAGGGGAAGATCATCGAGAACCGCAATGAAGACTCGCATGACATCTTGGGCACGTTCCAAGCAGCGACGACCGCCCCCTGGCGGGACCGTCCGCCGCAAAACGCCGATGAATTTCTTGTGTGGCTGCAGAACGTCAACGCGCTCGTCATGCAAAAGCGGGCGGACAGAAAACCCGGAGAATGGAAAGAAAAAGCCAATCAGGCCGGCAGCACTTACTTCGTCGTACCGGAACTTGTCGTCGGGAGCTTGCGGGAGGGATTCGAACGGATACGCGCCCTGCCCCATCCCCTCGCCCAGGCCATCATGACCATGTTTGTGGTAGCCGAAGTGCACCCGTTCAGCGACGGCAACGGCCGCACGGCGCGGCTCGCCATGAATTGCATGTTGAGCGCGCGCGCTTTGAGCCGAATTATCATTCCAACGGTCTACCGGGAAGACTACCTGCTGCCCCTGAAGGCGTTGAGCCACAATCGCATCGCCGAACCGCTCATAAGTGCCTTGAGCCGCGTGCAGCGCTGGTCTGCAGCCTTCGACTATTCGCTACCGCGAGCGCAATTGCGCGAATCGCTTTCGCGCTGCAATGCCTTTCAAGAGGATCTGCGCAGCTACAAATTGCTTTTTCCGACCGCGAAGCTGGTCGACTGAGCCGCACAAGTTATGATCGGCGTGAGTTGGGCGTTACTCAAAACAGGAAATGGAGAAGGTGATGACGAAATACAAATTAGTCTGCAACTTAGACTTCGGCGACGTGCTGTTTCAGACGCTGATATGGATTGTGCTGGTGGTCGTCACGTTCGGACTCGCGCTGCCATTCTTCGCTTATTTCTTCTTGCGGCTCATCATCAACAAGACCGAGCTTCACCAAATTACGTAATCACGAAGGTGTCGTATTCATTGGCCGCAAGCCGAAAACATACCGAACCATTTTGCGGCGCTTGGGCTAGCGGTAACGCTTCGGCTCCCGCCTGGCCCCATGCAGCGCAATCGCCGGGTTTTTTCATCAGCGCCGCAAAATCCAGATCCGTTAGGCCAAGAAGATGCAGCATCCGGGCGTCTGGTACTCGTGGATGTTCAGAAGGTTCTCGATGGAGGTCTTGTAGATCTCGTGATACGCAGGCGTCAGCTGGGCCGTCAGTGCTCGGATGACGTCAAGGAATCCGTGGCAAGCGGCGCAGGGTGCAATGTTGAGCGGGCCGCGAGTTGTCGAACATATTATTTTGGCCGCTTTCCGCGACGCGTTCTCTTTGCGCCAGCCCTGCGTACCGATTTGAGATAGTTGATGACCCGTGTCGGCCATGGCAACGGGTCGCGGCTGATCTCATGGACTTGGCCGAAGTCCTTATGCGCCGGGTTGAGCAGAATGTTGTATCGCTTGGGCAAAACCGATGCCGGTACCTTTAATCCCACCGACGATCGCTCACGTATCCACCGATCGCCGAACACCTGTACTCCAGACTGATAGGGCGGCCGTCGATCCCACCCGCTGGGCAGCGGGCCTCCGAAGGGCGTGATGAGCGCATCTTCGATTTCGAGGCACACTTGATAGATGTCTTTAGGAACCAGATCCGGATCGAGATGGACCAGCGCCTCGAGCAGGGCGAGTTCGAGACTCTCCGAGGCATACACCATCGCAATGCCCTTGGAGTTCCAGCGACCGCCGTATCTTTTGGCGCCCCGCCCGGACAACACCTGATCGAGAAAGTCCGCACGAGTCAGCCGCCACACCTGCATCGCTACACTCCCTCTCTTTGCGGAAGGTCGTAGCAGCGCCTAATACAGATCCCCGGATTCTATCCGGCCCAACTCATCGGCGACCAGAACCGCCCCGCCGTCCGTGCCCAAGAGCTCCAGCGGCGGTACGTCTTGTAGTACCCGGTTCGGTCGCTTAAGCCACTCCCGTGCCTGGTTCTCATCGCCAAAAGCTTCAACAGCCCGCTGTGTCACACGCGCGATGCGCGCAATACGATCGCTTTCTTCCGGACTCAGCACGCCCTGCTCCCGGCGCCGTTGCGCTGTACGCTCATTGACCTGAATCAGCTGCATGAGCTTCGGGGTCGACTCGCCAAGAAATTCACTCAGGTTCTCGATGGCAGCGTATTTAAACTGGAACGCTCGGGCAATCCGCTGTCCATGGGGCACACTGCGGCCGTGCAGCGGGGTATACAGCACCCGGCGTCCGCCCAACAGCGCCAGAGGACTGGCCTGAATCAGGTGCTCTATAAAGCTTTGAGCGATTTCCGTCATTTTGTCGGTCTCGAACTGTCAAATTGACGGAGAGACTGTAGGCCAACGAAGCCGCAGACGCAAGGACTTAAGGTAAGCGGCGTATTCGAGCGGCGGGGACGAGGTCTCCATGAACCCACAACCCGACGACACGCCCAGATTCCGCGACCCGTCCGTTCGACGGAATGAATCCTAACCAGCAGCGCGCTTTTCTGTTCCGGCGCTGCTCGCCGTGATCGACGTCTTCCAGCGTCGAAAATCCATGACTGCCAGCAGCCCCCGCCGCCTTGCCCCCGTGGTTCACACAGGTCATGTGGGGATATCCAAGCGGGCGAAACTGCAAACCGGCGACGGGCGGCCGCGGCAAACTCAAGTGTCGCGGCCGCCATCAGCTTTTCACTCCAGGAGCGAATCATGAAAATTGAAATTGAACGCCAGATTGGCGATACAACCGTATACGTGACCACCGTCGACGGTTCCAAAGTCCGTGCCATTGGGTGGCAGTGGACCCGCGGTCCGTGTGAACCGGAACTCAGCTAGAAGTGTCGACCTAAGTGCTTGATTTAATTGATTGGACGGCTGGCCACCACATTCGCGCTTTAAGAGTTTGTTTATGCGAAGAAAATATTTTCCCGCACATTACGAGGCCCCAAAAGAGGTCCCGAGAAAGAGCGGATCTTCCCGACTATCTGCGAACGTTGCCGGAGCGAAGATTGGAAGCTTTGAATCGTCAGTATCACCGAAAACTGGGTCAAAGATGTATCTGACCCCAACGGGCCGGACTCATGTCGGAAGGCACCCACATTCGAATGCCGTTATAGACCTGCCCCCCACAGGGCCTTTGGGCACGAGATAAGCCCGTCCGTGTATTGGACTGGGTCGGGCCGGTCGGTCTTGAGAAAAAGCGGCCCATCCAAATCCACGACGCTGCAGAGTTGCCCAACGATGAAGGCGGGCGACATCGCTAAAGAGGTACCCAGCATATTGCCTACCATCGGATTCATCCCGAGATCCCGGGCCGCTCGAGCCATTGCAAGACCTTCAGTGAGGCCGCCGCACTTGTCGAGCTTTATGTTGATGACGCAGCACCGTCCGCGAAGCGTCGCAATGTCCGCAACGCTTTGCACACTCTCATCTGCCGCAATCGGGATCGGTGATTGAAGGCCGTCAAGCCACGCATCCTGCCCGACGGGGAACGGCTGCTCGATGAGTGCAACGCGCGCTTCTACCAATACGGGCATGAGCTGCTCCAGCGAGCCTCGCGTGAATCCTTGATTCGCATCGACGCCTAGCCACGCGTCAGCTCGGGCGGCACGTACGGCCATGACGCGGTCAGCATCGACGGGTTCACCCGTCAGCTTGAGCTTGAGCGCGCGAGCCGCCGTATACGCGCGAGCTGCGCCGGCCATTTCCTCAGGCGTACCGGCACTGCAGGTGAACGTGGTGAGTAACGGGCGAAGTTCCTGTAATCCCGCGATCTGCCAGGCGGCCCGGCCGCTCAACTTCGCTTCTAAGTCCCACAGCGCACAATCCAAGGCGTTGCGGGCACCGCCCGGGGGAAGCAGCAATTGCAAAGCAGACCGGTCCATCCCCGCTTCGATCGTCGTGCGAATCGACTCAACACTTCTGAGCATCAGCGGCGGAGAGTCACCTTTGTAGTACACGCCTGCGGCCTCGCCCCGGCCTATGTGACCTTCGCGCTCCAGGGTGACGATGAGAACCTGTAGGGTGGTCCATGTGTAGCCGGTGATGCGAAACGGTGCGACCAAGGGCCAATTTTCGATCCGGGCGCGCAACCGCAGGCAACCGTGGTTTGTCATGTCAGCACCACTGCGCGCGAGATATACCGCCGTCCCATGCTAAAGGCCACCGCAGCTAGGAGACTGGTGCAAAGGCATACTAGCGACAGCGCCTTTCCGATCGTCGCTGGGCCACCGATGGTGCCGGACAATGCACTGACGATCGGCGGTGCAATACCGATGGCGAACAAAACATTGACTGCGACCGACACAGATACGCACAAGCCGCGCAATTCGTTCGGGACGATCGTGGTGAAGAGGGTCGTCGCCATCACGACGCTCGCGGCGATCAGCGTCATGAATAGGACGAGGACAGCGCCGGCGGGAACTGCCCCCGGCGTCATGGCAAACAGGGCGGCCGGAACCGTCAAGAAGGCTACAACGCTCAATACCGCTGTGATCCGACCGGGTCCCCCGGAGCGTTGGCGCAGATCGGCGACCACACCGCCCAAGATGGGCCCGGCCGCGCCACTTACGAGCAATGCCACCGCCATGATCGCGCCGACGCGGTCCGGCGGCAGCGCAAAGCGGCGCGACAGCATCGGAGCTGCCCAAATGAGCGCTCCTCCAAGCCCCGTCTCCAGCATCGCCATGCCAAACATCAGAGGCCCAATCGTGTGGCGATAGTCCCAGAGTTCCCGCCATGCACGACTTACCGAAGGATTCTTGATGGATTGACCGGTTCGAGCCGGCTCGCGCATGCCGCACGTTATCGCAACCACGAGTATCAACGGTCCCGCCAACCATAACATCGCGTGGCGCCAATTCTCCGGCCCGGAACCCGCCAAAGAAAGGAGTACGCCACCGAGCGCGAACGCGGCCGATGATCCGCCGAGCTGGCTGACGGACACGATCGTCGTTGCCCTGCCGCGCTGATCCGGCGGATAGAGATCCGAGAGCAGCGAGAGTGCGATGGGCAGCATCGCAAATCCCACTGCGCCCACCACACAACGGGCCATGAAGAGCAACGCGAAACTCGATATCAATGCGGTAGCGGCGCTCGCAATCGTGTTTAGCACCGCGAGAGCGACGATAAGGCGGACGCGCGAATACCGGTCTATAGCTAGCCCCAATGGAACGGCGGTCAAGAGCAGCGGAAGGGCCATGGCGGGCCCCTGCAATAGCGCCATTTGGTTGTCGTTGAGAAAAAGAGCTTCTTTCATCGACTCCTGAAGCGGGCTCAACGCCGTCCGGGCATAGGCTCCGGCCGCCACAGCCGAAACGAGCGATAGCAATTGAACCTTGGACCGCCAACTCAAACCGACGACCCAGAGATGCGCCGGAAATAAAGCGCGGGGGTGCGCAGGCTGGAGAGGCAAAATCCGTCCCCCGCCGGATCAAATGACAACACGGCATTCCACGGAATGGCCTTGCCAGACTTGGCCAGCCAAATGCCCTCGGCAAGGCATTCCAGCGGATAGACGATGACGCCGAATGGACCGCGGAAGCTCACCTGGGTATCGTCGCCCGTCGTTGAGACCTCCGCTTCTGTCCGAGTACTGTCGGACCCATAACGCCCAGCGATCCCTTCGCCATCGCTATGCTCGGGTCGCCGCTCCGCGGTAAGTTCGTCGAAATTCCCAAAATCGTCGAATTGTACGGACTCCGGTTCTTCCTGATCGCCCACCAAAGTGACGGTTTGCCTCACGAAGCTCCAGATGGCGGCCGGTCGCAGCACGCCATCAGGGTGCCTCACAAAGGGCCAATCAAAGCCGTCGATCGAGACGATCTGCTGCCCGTCCTTCTCGAGTAGCTGGATCACCCGACCGCTGGAACGCGAGCGAAATATTCCCCGGGAAAATGAACCGCTGATCGTCACGTGGGCAGGTTCGAGGTCCGCAATGCAAGCGTCAAGAATCTGGTTCGCGAGCAACGCACTCGACACATCATCCCGATTGCACATGATAACCACGTCGAGCGCTGCGGCCGGCACTTTGAGCATCTGTGAATTGCCCCCCAATACGCCGCCGCCATGGGAGAGTGTTTCGATCCCTCGATACTCGCCGTTAATCAGTCCCAAGCCGTAGCCGGTCGATGTCCCTTTGCGAAGGGTCTGTGAACTTTTCAATGCTCGCCACGTTGCCGCGCTGCCGACCTTCGGCGCATCCATATGCGCGAGCCATCGGAGCATGTCATCCACCGTTGAAACCACTCCGCCCTCTCCTGCGAGCGCAGTGCCCAAGTAGGATTTCTCGTACTCACCGGCGGCATTCCTCGCATGCAACGTGGCGCTGTTGGCTACAAAGTCGCTATCGCGGCGCCTCAGGAGCGTGTCGAACATCCCCACCGGCTCAAAAATGCGCTGGCGCAAGACCTCCTCGAGCGACTGTCCGGTTATTTTCTCGATCACGGCACTGAGGATCAGATAGCCGCCATTGTTATAGCTCCAGGTCGTGTCGGGCGCGGCGTTCACATCGTCGATATAGCGGTACAAGGACAGAAGTTCGCGGCTCGCCACGGGCGGATGTGAGCCGCTCAATTGCCATGCTATCTCGTGGGAATCACGCAGGCCGCTTAAATGGCCCATCAACTGCCGCATCGTGATCGCATGGGTCACCGCATGAAGCTCTGGCAAGTATTTTAGGACCGGATCGTCTTCGTGCGCTTGGCCCTCTTCGCACAGGAGCAAGTACGCGAGCGCGGTGAAGTGCTTGCTGGTGGAACCGATGCGCATGCGCATGGATGGACAAAGGGCGAGCGGCAATTCCATGTTCGCGAGGCCAAAACCCTTGCGATAAACGGGCTTGCCGCCGACGGCAATGCCGACCGCAGCGCCGGGTCGCTCGCATTGATCGAGCTGCGCAAAGATCGCGCCAAGCTTCAGTCCATCAATGTCGACGGCGCGCGCCATGCCGATTAAAATTCCTTCGCGACCGTCAGTCCCACCGTGCGCGGTTGGATGTAGTTGAAGGCGTAAGGAAGGGTGGTACCGAGACCCCCCGAAAGTAAGCCGCGCCTGTCGGTCAGATTATTCACGTAGGCGCTCACCGACCAGGAATCGAACTTGAAGATATTGTGAGCGTCTACTTTGGCATATGCGGGATACGCTTGACGCTCAGCCGAACCCGTAAAGACTCCCTCGCGCGCCCCGATATAACCTAAGGCGACCCCGAAGGAGCCGAAGACTTGCGCAGAGACAGGGTAGTCTTGGTTCAACGAAATATGCCCGGAGAACCGAGTACTGAAGGGAAGCCTGTCGCCCGAGACGCCGTAGGCACTTGTGCCTGCCGGGAAAGCCTGCGTCAGCTCAGCTTCGCTCGGCGCGACCCAGGCCGCGAGCGTTGTGCCAGTGAAGGGCCTCCACTCGCCCGAAATCTCAATGCCCTGACTTTTGGCTCGGCCGCCATTGGCGGTGTACGAATTGATACCTTTGGTCAGCGGTAATTGGATGTCGTTCCAACTGATGTAGTACAACGAGATGTCGAAGGTGACTGTGTGGCGAGCAGCATCTCCCTTGAGTCCGACTTCGTAGTTCTTGGTGGTATCGGGGTTGAACTGCAATGGAACGCCGGGACCTGGGGTGTTGGGTCCGCCCGCCCGGTATCCCGATGCAAAGCGCGCATACGCCATCAGGTCCTGCGAGAACTTAAAGCGCGGCGTCACCAAATAGGTGAAGGCACTCGCACCGGAGTCTTCTCGTGGGCTGATGATCGATCCGCCGACGAGTGGGCCTATCAGCGTCGGTGAATAGGTCTGGGTGTTGTGGCTCTCGCGTCCGCCGACTTGTACATCAAATTGATCCGTCACTCGATAAGTGAGGTCGGTGAACGCCGCATATTCTTGGTAGGTGGTCGGGAATGCTCCGTATAGCCATGCGCCCACCGTCTGTCCCGTGGCGGGATTTTCGGCAAATACGTCTTGGTTCCATTGAGACGACTCGTGATCGTAAAATCCCCCCAACAGCCAGTCGAATCGCTGGCCGACCGGCATGGAGAGGCGGATTTCCTGAGTGAACTTGGAGGTTTTGTTGCTGTCGATGAAGGGCGTTCCGCTGACCCCGTACGTCTTCTGGGTCAGCGAGCCGAGGAGCGAAGTATAGTCATCCGATCCAGACAGCGAGTTGATGCTGTAACCACTCACGGCCGTGAGCGTTGCGCCGCCGAATTTGTCGATCAGGGTCGCGGTGTAGGCTTGAGTTTTTTTGTTGTAGCCGCCGACGCCGCGAAGCACGCTCTGTTGTAAGTCACCGAAGCCCGCATCGACTTCCGATGATCCATGCGTGATCAGATCTTGGTACAGCGCGCTCACCTTGATGGTCAGCGCATCGGTCGGCCGCCATAGGGCCGCCAGCCGACTGCCGTACGCATCGCCCCAGTTAACGCCGTTCTGCCCGGTTTGCAGGTCATCGATATAGCCTGGGTCGCGGCGCACGAAGCCGCTCGCCCGAATGGCCAATGCGTCGGTGAGCGGGACATTGACGGCCGCACGCAAGCCGTAACCCGCGCCGTCGCCCTTGTCGATACCATTTACATCGCCCTGTACCCGTCCACTGACACGGTCGGTCGAAGGATCCACCGTGACAAACTTCAAGAGTCCCCCCATACTGCTCGCGCCGTAGAGCGTCCCCTGTGGCCCACGCAATACTTCGACCTGCGCTAGATCACTCGGGTCTATATCGGGTGCATAAATGCCGCCGCCCTGAAGGGTTGACGAACCGTAAGGAACATCATCGATCGTAATGCCCACCGTCGGATTTCCGTAGCCACCCGTGGTGATACCGCGGATTGCCAATGTCGGGATACCAGCGCGAAAGCCGTCAGTGGCCAGACTCAAACCTGGTGCGCTCGTGTAGTAATCCTGGAGTCGAACTTGGTTGGTATCGAGCAGTGCTTGTGCACCGATCACCGTCACCGGCACGGGGACTTCCTGCAGGCGCTCTGATTTTTTTTGCGCAGTCACAATGATTTCTGCGAGCGGCGAGTTTCCGAAATTGGAAGCGACGATAGGCACAGTCGAGCTGGCCGACGTCACGACGGGATCACCCTCAGCGGCATTGCGACTACCGGCACCACCGGTTACTGCGATCGGCTTGTCCGGCTGTTGTTGCAGAGCCGCTGCGCTGCCTACGGTGATGGACGTGTCGTTGATTACCTTAAAGCTCAGCGAGGAGCCGTCCAACAGCGTGCTCAAGGCGTCACCGATGGAGTGCATGCCGCTGACGCCTGCGGTTTTGCGCTCCCCCACTTCGGGACCAACGACGATTTGCACGCGTGCTTGATGAGAGAATTCGAGCAGCGCCGTCGCGAGTCTTTGCGGCCGAATACTGAAGCTGACTTGCTGGGTCAGATCGACGGCCCAAGCCGGCGTCGTGGTGAGAAACATGACGGTTAACGCAACACCGACGAATGAAAATCGTTGCGTCATCCGATAACAACCCTTGAATCCCATGCGTCGCACTCCCTCTCGATGAATCGTCCAATGAGCAGACTTATTGATCGTCTGCTTGCCTAGACGGATGAGTGCAATGGTTTTGTATTGTGATCGTCACGCGCGTGTCATGGGTTCGCGTGGTAGTTTTTACAATGAGAATGACGCGGATGTCGCGGCGGCATTCGCACGAGCCGTTCGGCAACTACTAGGGCACCGCCCCGGTGGCGATCGGGGAGTCGATCGCAATGTCGCCTGTGCGCGAGACGCTGGCTTGCAGGGGATACTTCGCTTCGAGCGCTTTGATCCAGTCATTGAGGGAGCCGACAAACACTGTGCCGGTAAAATGCATACGCAACAGCTTCGGATCGCGAACCGTCACATTCACCGCGGAGTACCGGTTGATGTCGGCGATGACTGTCTCTAGCGGCGCATCGTCATAGGACAGCTCGCCGTCCCGCCAGCGCAATGCACTGATGGTATCGATACGAGACACCACGGCGGTTCTCAGGTCTTCGGAATACTTGACTTGGTAGCCGGCGCCTACGCGCCACTGCATCGGACCCTTGAGACCCTCGGCCGCTGCCACAATGGTGCCCTCTTCCACTGTCACGGTGACGCCATCGGTCCCGCGCCGCACGTCAAACGCTGTGCCGACGGCCGTTACCGTCAGGGCACCGGCGCTCACTGTGAAGGGCCGTGCCTTGTCGTGACGGACTTTGATGAACGCTTCGCCGTCGGGACGCAATACCACACGACGAATGGTGCCGGAGAAGTCCACTTCCGCGGCCGCCTTCGCGCTCAGCAACAGCGAGGATCCATCCGGTAAGGTGGCGGGTTCCTCTTGGGTGGCGACGATCACCTCGTGAACCGGTCTCCTATGAAAGAACTGGTAGCCCAGCGAGACCGCAATCATTAAGCACGCTGCCGCAGCCCAAGGAAAAACGCGCGATGAGCGC
>Ga0209006_10005296_pt1 | contig 11720 bp, 10 predicted proteins | sample JacPin_JW_Ref_O2_FD_188567 | JGI IMG/M metagenome (GOLD analysis project Ga0209006, IMG submission 188567) | Forest soil microbial communities from Algoma, Ontario, Canada - Jack Pine, Ontario site 1_JW_Ref_O2 (SPAdes) (version 2) | ecosystem: Environmental > Terrestrial > Soil > Boreal... | reverse complement strand
GCCCGCCCGGTCCATGTCCGCGATTGGCGGCTAACACCGACCTGGCCCGCGGCCGGTGGGCCAGCACCGCGCGGCTGACCAGTAGACCAGGTCGCTGACCTGCCCGTCGGCGTAGCGGACCGGGGCCACCGACTAACACAACCTTTCCCTCATCTTTCCCCTCATCGGACTCGAGCGAGTTAAGTGACTGCTTAGGTCCGCATTGACACCGCAGCGCTACGGGGGCCGAATACGGAGGGGGACGGCTGAGGGCAGGAGTCCAGGCATGCAGGTTCCGGCACCATTCGAGTACGAGCGCGCGACCAGCGTGGATCAGGCCATCGGGCTGCTGGACCGCCTCGGTGACTCGGCCAGGCTCGTGGCGGGCGGTCACAGTCTGCTGCCGATGATGAAGCTGCGGCTGGCCAACTTCGAGTACCTGATCGACATCAACGACCTGCACGATGAGCTGAGCCACATCACGGTTGAGCCGACCCAGATCCGCATCGGGTCCCTGACCCGGCACCGGGAGCTGCTCGAGTCCGACGAGCTGGCCGCGGCGTTCCCGATCTTCCGTGACGCCGAGCGGGTCATCGCCGACCCTGTCGTGCGCAACCGCGGCACCCTCGGCGGATCGCTGTGCCAGGCCGATCCCAGCGAGGATCTTTCCGCGGTCTGCACGACGCTGGACGCGAGCTGCGTGATCCGCGGCACGGCCGGCGAGCGGGTCGTGACGATGAAGGACTTCTACCGCGGCCCTTACGAGACGGCCGTCGGTGACGCCGAGATGCTCACCGAGGTGCGCATCCCGCTGCGCGCGCACGGCTCCAGCGCCTACGAGAAAGTCGAGCGACGGGCCGGAGACTGGGCGGTCGTGTCAGCCGGCGCCGCCGTGTGGATGGACGGCGAGGTGATAGCCGATGCCCGGGTCGGGCTGGCGGCGGTCGGCCCCAACACGACCGGGCTGCCGGAGATCTCCGCGGCCTTGCACGGGCACGTGCCGTCGGAGGAGCTCTACACGCGGGCCGGGGCGCTGGCCGCGCAGGCCTGCGACCCGGTTACCGACATGCGCGGCAGCGCCGAGTACAAGCGCCACCTGGCCGACGAACTGACCCGCCGGACGCTGCGCCGCGCCGTGGCCCGCATCAACGGAGAGGCCTGAGCATGCAGGTAACGATGACCGTCAACGGCGACGAGGTGACCCGCGAGATCGAGGGACGGCTGCTGCTGGTGCACTTCCTGCGCGACCACCTCGGCCTCACCGGTACGCACTGGGGATGCGACACCAGTAACTGCGGCACCTGCGTCGTCTGGCTCGACGGCGAGCCGGTCAAGTCGTGCACCGTCCTGGCCGCGATGGCCGGCGGCCACGAGGTCGCCACCGTCGAAGGGCTAGAGCAGGACGGCCAGCTCGACCCGATCCAGCGCGGCTTCATGGAGTGCCACGGGCTGCAGTGCGGTTTCTGCACGCCCGGCATGCTGATGACCACGCGTGCCCTGCTCGACCGCAATCCGAGCCCGTCCCAGGACGAGATCCGCGAGGCCATCTCCGGCCAGATCTGCCGCTGCACCGGATACGCCACGATCGTCCGCTCAGTCCAGTGGGCCGCCGCCGAGCAGGCCGGTACCCGCACGACTCTCGTCACCGAGGACGCGTCATGACCGCTGTCACCGACCTTCCGACCGCCTTCGAGGACAACGACCAGAAGCCGGTCGGGCACGGCCGGATGCTGCGCAAGGAAGATCCGCGCTTCATCCGCGGCAAGGGCCGGTATGTCGACGACCTGCAGCTGCCCGGCATGCTGCACCTCGCCATCCTGCGGGCGCCGATGGCCCACGCGAAGCTCGTCAGGATCGACACCACGGCCGCGCAGGCCCATCCGAAGGTCAAGCTCGTCGTCACGGGAGCGATGCTCGCGGAGAAGGGCCTGGCCTGGATGCCGACCCTGTCCAACGACGTCCAGGCAGTGCTCGTCACCGATAAGGTCCGCTTCCAGGGCCAGGAGGTTGCCTTCGTCGTTGCCGAGGACCGCTATTCCGCTCGTGACGCGCTTGAGCTGATCGAGGTCGAGTACGAGTACCTCGAGCCGGTCATCGACGTCCGCAAGGCGCTCGACCCGTCCGCCCCGGTGATCCGCACTGACCTCGAAGGCAAGACCGACAATCACTGCTTCGACTGGGAGACCGGCGACGCCGCCGCCACCGACGCCGCGTTCGCGAAGGCCGACGTGATCGTCACCCAGGACATCGTCTATCCGCGGGTGCATCCCGCGCCGATGGAGACCTGCGGCAGCGTCGCGGATTTCGACCCGATTGACGGCAAGCTCACGCTCTGGACAACCTCGCAGGCTCCGCATGCCCATCGCACCCTCTACGCGATCGTGGCCGGCCTGCCCGAGCACAAGATCCGCGTCGTCGCTCCTGATATCGGCGGCGGTTTCGGCAATAAGGTGCCCATCTACCCCGGGTACGTGTGCTCGATCGTCGGGTCGCTGCTCACCGGCAAGCCGGTGAAATGGATGGAGGATCGCTCGGAGAACCTCACCAGTACCGGGTTCGCCCGCGACTACATCATGCGGGGCGAGATCGCGGCCACCGCCGAGGGCAAGATCCTGGCGATCCGCAGCACCGTGCTCGCCGATCACGGCGCCTTTAACGGCACCGCCGCGCCGGTGAAGTACCCGGCCGGGTTCTTCGGCGTGTTCTGCGGCAGCTACGACATCGAGGCCGCGTACTGCACGATGACCGCCGCTTACACGAACAAGGCGCCAGGTGGCGTGGCCTACGCCTGCTCGTTCCGGATTACCGAGGCGGTTTACTTTGTCGAACGGCTGGTCGACTGCCTCGCTTATGACCTGAAAATGGACCCGGTCGCGCTGCGGTTGAAGAACCTGCTGCGGCCCGAGCAGTTCCCGTACACGTCCAAGACTGGCTGGGTGTACGACTCCGGCAACTATGAGCCGACGCTGCGTGAGGCGATGCGTATCGCCGGCTATGAGGATCTGCGCCGGGAGCAGGCCGAGAAGCGCGAGCGCGGCGAGCTGATGGGGATTGGCGTCTCTTTCTTCACCGAGGCAGTCGGCGCGGGTCCCCGCAAGGACATGGACATCCTCGGCCTGGGCATGGCCGACGGGTGCGAGCTGCGCGTCCATCCCACCGGCAAGGCGGTGGTCAGGCTGTCCGTGCAGACCCAGGGCCAGGGGCACGAAACCACGTTCGCGCAGATCGTCGCCGAGGAGATTGGCATCCCGCCGGCCGACATCGAGGTCGTGCATGGCGACACCGACCAGACCCCGTTCGGGCTCGGCACCTACGGCAGCCGCTCCACCCCGGTATCGGGTGCCGCAGCGGCCCTGGTGGCGCGCAAGGTCCGCGACAAGGCACGCATCATCGCTTCCGGGATGCTGGAAGTATCCGTGGCCGACCTCGAATGGCAGAAGGGCTCCTTCCACGTCACCGGTGACCCGACGAAGTCCGTGACCATCCAGGACATCGCGATGCGTGCTCACGGCGCCGGGGACCTGCCCGAGGGCATCGAGGGCGGCCTGGACGCGCAGATCTGCTACAACCCGGAGAACCTGACCTATCCAAACGGCGCCTACATCTGCGTGGTCGACATCGACCCGGGCACGGCCGCGGTGAAGGTGCGCCGGTTCATCGCCGTCGACGACTGCGGCACCCGCATCAACCCGATGATCATCGAGGGGCAGGTGCACGGCGGCCTGACCGACGGCGTCGGCATGGCCCTGATGGAGATGATCGCCTTCGACGAGGACGGCAACTGCCTCGGCGGCTCGCTGATGGACTACCTCATCCCGACCGCGCTGGAGGTGCCCGACTGGGAAACCGGCTTCACCGTCACCCCCTCGCCGCATCACCCGATCGGCGCAAAGGGCATCGGAGAGTCCGCGACGGTCGGCTCGCCGCCTGCGATCGTCAACGCCGTCGTCGACGCCCTCAAGCCCTACGGCGTCCGGCACGCCGACATGCCGCTGACGCCGTCGCGGGTGTGGGCGGCCATGCAGGGAAATCCCCAGCCCCCGATCTGAGCGCGGACTGTCTACGGAAGGAAGCTGTCCATGAGTGCGGGGACGTCAGCTCGCGTACGTGAGCTGACCACCGGGCGCGTGCCGTTCGTGCACGCCACCGTGGTGCGCGCCCAAGTACCGTCCTCGGCCAAGGCGGGCGACGACGCGGTCGTGCTGTCCGACGGCACGATCGAGGGTTTTGTCGGCGGCGAGTGCGCCGAGATGTCGGTCCGCGCGGCCGCGCTCGGCGCGCTGCGCGACGGCGAGACCGTGCTGCTGCGGGTGCTCCCGGACGGGGCAGAGCCGTTTCCCGACTCGCCCGGCGCGCAGGTGGTGGTCAACACCTGCCTGTCAGGCGGGGCCCTGGAGATATTCCTGCAGCCGATGCTCCCGGCCCCGCTGATCGAGGTGGCCGGCGCCAGCCCGGTCGCAGAGGCGATCATCGACCTGGCCGGGATACTCGACTACGCGGCCGCGCGATCGCAGCCCGGCGCGATTCCTGACGACCATGCCACGGCCGTCATCGTCGCCAGCCACGGCCGGGACGAGTTGCAGCCGATCCGGGCCGCTCTTGATGCCGGAGTGCCGTATATCGCCCTGGTGGCCAGCCGCAGGCGAGGGAGCGCCGTCCTGGCCGAGCTCGGCCTGACCGGGAGCGAACGGGCCCGCGTAAAGACCCCTGCGGGACTCGACATCGGTGCGCGGACCGCGGCCGAGGTCGCGCTGTCGATCATGGCCGAAGTGATCATGGTCGTGAGGTCCCCGCAGCGCGCCCGCACCTCGCCAGTACCGGCGCTCCAGACTCCTGCGATAATTGATCCCATCTGCGGCATGACTGTAATCGCCGGGCCGGACACCCCGCACCTGCTGGTTAGCGGCACCGACCTGTGGTTCTGCAGCACGGGATGCCGGGATCGTTATGCCGAGAAAATGGGGAGCTGAGTGGGCGGTTGCCAGGCGCTGGCGGGCAGATGACGCCCGTGAACGGCATCGCCGACGTGGCCGACGTCCAGCGTCGCCTGGATGAGGCTGGCTACCTTGTCGATGAGGGCATGGCCACTGCGGTGTTCTTCGCACTGGTTCTCGGGCGCCCGCTGCTGCTGGAAGGGGAGCCGGGAGTCGGCAAGACCACAGCGGCCAAGGCGCTGGCGACCGCAATTGGCACAAAGCTCATCAGGCTGCAGTGCTATGAGGGCCTGACGGTCGGCGAGGCCCTGTACGAGTGGAACTACCAGCGGCAGCTCCTGGCGATCCGGCTCGCCGAATCCCGTCACGAGACCCTCCATGATGCGGATCTGTTCACAGCCGAGTTCCTGCAGGAACGCCCCATCCTGCAGGCCATCCGCCACGACGGACCCCAGCCCCCGGTGCTGCTGATCGACGAGATTGACCGCGCCGACGACGAGTTCGAGGCGCTGCTGTTCGAGTTCCTCGGTGAGTCGGCCATCACCATCCCCGAGATCGGGACCTTCGCTGCGGCACGGCCGCCCATCGTCATACTCACCTCTAACCGCAGCCGCGAGCTGCACGACGCCCTGCGCCGCCGCTGCCTGTACCACTGGATCGACTTCCCGGCGCCGCCGCGGGCGGCCGAGATCCTGCGCCGCTCGGTTCCGGCCGCCAGCGAGCCGCTGATCTCCTCGGCCATGCAGTTCATCGGTCGCGCGCGGAAGCTGGAACTGGACAAGGCACCCGGGATGGCGGAAGCGATCGACTGGATCGCCGCGCTGTCCGTGCTCCAGGCCAGCGAGCTGGTGCGAGACGACATCCTCGCCACGCTCAGCACGATCGCCAAGACGGCCGATGACCGCGACACCGTGACCGCCGCGCTCGACGACCTGGGCTTCGCGCAAGCCGCGCGTCTCTGACCCGGAAGGAATCTATGCAAATCGACAACGAGTTCTCGGTCGGAGTGCCGATCGACCGCGCCTGGGAAGTGCTCACTGACCTCGAAGGCATCGCCCCCTGCCTGCCAGGCGCGCAGCTCACCGGCGTCAACGATGGCGTCTACACCGGAAAGGTAAAGATCAAGGTCGGCCCCGTGACCAGCGAGTACGCCGGCACGGCGAAGTTCACCGAGAAGGACGGCGCCGCGCACCGGGCGGTGATCGACGCTCGGGGCAAGGACTCCCGAGGTGCGGGCACCGCCGCGGCCGTTATCCACGCGCAGCTTCGCGCCGACGGCGACCAGACCATCGTCAGCGTGAATACCGACCTCAGCATCACCGGCCGCGTCGCCCAGTTCGGCAGCGGGATGATCAAGGAAATATCCGCCAAACTGCTCGGCCAGTTCGCCCAGAACCTCGAGGCGAAGCTGCTCACACCGCAGCCAGCCGACACCACAGCAGCCTCCGCGCCGGCCGATGCCACGGCCGCTCCCGCCGCCCCCGCACCCGCACCCGCCGTCAGCGACCCGGCACCCGCCCGGACCCAGCAGCGCGACATCGTCAGCGAGACCGACGCTGCGCCGCTCGACCTGATGGCGGTGGCCGGAAGCTCTCTGTACAAGAGGGCAATCCCGCTGGTGGCCGCGGTGCTTGCCCTCCTCGGCGTCATCATCTACGTCGCCCGTCGTGCCTCCGCCAGCGCTGCTACGCGGTCTTGACCACGCGGCATTCGCCACGTCGGTGACGACCCGGCTCCGGGCGCGCGGGATCCAGGTGGGCCTGACGGCGACCGGTGATTTCGTCCAGGCGCTCCGGGCGTTGCCCCCGGACTCCCGCTCGCACCTGTACTGGGCAGCGCGGATTACCCTGGTCCGGCGCCAGGCTGACTTGGCCGTTTTCGACGAAGTCTTCGCGGCGGTATTCGATGCCATGCTGGGTGCCGACCCCAGCGGCCGTGCAGGCCCGCGCGAGAGCAGCCCCTCTGGGGACAGCTTCGCCTCCATGCCAGACGCCCAGCCGGCCAGCGAATCCGCGGGCGGCCTGCCCTGGATCACCCTCCCGCCGGCCGTCGCCGAAGCGGACGATTCCGATAGTCCGCTGGGCTTCCCCCAGCGGCTACCCAGTGACCTGCTCGCGCTGGCCGATATCCCCTTCGAGCAGCTAACACCGGTGCAGCTAGCTCAGCTCGGCCAGTGGCTGGAGTCGGCTATAGCCAGCTGGCCGACCCGCCGGTCCCGCCGGGCGCGGATCGATCCAGCCGGCCACCGGATCGCCATCCGCCCGACCGTCGCCCGGGCTCGCCGTACCGGCTGGGAACCTATGGAACTGGTGCGGACCAAGACGACAGACCGGCCACGGCGGGTCGTAATGCTGTGCGATGTCAGCCAGTCCATGCAGGCCCAGGCCACCGCGTACCTGCATCTGATGCGCGCCTTCGCGCTCCGGGCGGACGCCGAGGTGTTCGCCTTCGCAACCGGCCTGACCAGGCTCACCCCGGTCCTTGCGCACCGCTCGGCCGAGGCAGCCATCGCTCAGGCCACGGAACACGTGACCGATCGCTTCGGCGGCACCCGCATCGCCACGAATCTGCAGGCCCTGCTCAGCTCACGGCACAGCAGCGCGGTTCGGGGCGCCGTCGTCATCATCGGCTCCGACGGCTGGGACAGTGATTCCCCCCAGGCGCTCGCGACCGCCATGGCCCGGCTGCGAAGACGCGCCTACCGGGTGATCTGGATGAACCCGCGCGCAGGCGCGCCCGGATTCACGCCCACCGTGTCCACCATGGCGGTCGCCTTGCCGTACTGCGATGAGCTGCTGCCGGCCGATACCTTCGCGTCCCTGGCCGCCGTGATTCGCGCCGTTAGCTCCAGAGCGTCACGTGTATAGACGGACGGAACCGGCCGGCCGTGACGCCCGATCCGCGCACCATCGCCTGCGTGGCGCGCGGGGTGGTGACGAATCGCGCCAGTTCCGCCGCGGCGGGAGGAGCATCCCGGCCGGCCAAAGTCAGCACGGACCACACGCCCTTGGTCTGCAGAGCCGGGCCCGAGACTGGCTTCAGGTAGCCGTGGGCGAGATCCTGGGAGACGGCGAAGGCCACCGCCAGCGTGATGCCCTTGCTGCGCTTGGCCTCTTCGATGGCTGCGGCGCTGCTTTGAAAGATCCGCTGGTGTTCGTCCGGGACGTTGATGCGGTGCAGGATCGCCGGGACCAGGCCGACGTCCGAGGCGGCAGACGGTCCCAGCAGCCACATCTTGTCCCGCAGCTCGCCGGCGCTGACATGGGTGATCCTGGCGATCGGGTCGTCAGGACCGGCGAGGACGAGCAATTGATAGTTGAGAAACGGCTTGCAGGTTATCGCCTCGTCGGTTTCCCGCGGCCGCGGGCCGATGGCGACGTCGACAGCGCGAGTGCGCAGCAGCGTGTGGAACTCCTGCGCGTTATGCACGCTGAGCTCTACGTCCAGGTCATCGGCGCGGCTCGCGAACAGGTCGATCAAGCCGGGTGCGGCGTGCTCCGCGAACAAGCTGGACGCCGCCACCCGCAGCAGCCGCCGGCCGCTGCCCGCCTGGCTAACTTCCAGGATCGTCCGGTCCTGCAGACCCAGCATTTCCGCCGCCCGGCTGGCCAGCCGCAGACCTCCGGGCGTGAAGGCGATGCCCGAGCCGGTGCGCACGAACAACCGGTCGCCCAGCTCCTTGCGCAGCTGCCCGATGTGCAGCGACACCGCAGCTTCCGACACCCCCAGCTCAGCTGCGGCCTTCTTGACCGAGCCGAGACGCACGACCGCGGCAAAAGCGCGGAGCTGTGTCGGTGTCACCTCGGCCGTCCTTACCCTGTCCAGCGCCTGTGCGCCATCCCTAAACTACTGCAAGCGAGACGACGCCGGCCGGCGCCTGGCGGTGCCCTCAGGCTTGTGAGTGCTGGTCACGCGGCCCTGCACGGAGAGTCCGTCAGACCGGATTGCCCCGCGGACGCGACGAAGGAGGTGGGCCGTGCGTGAGGTGATCACGGAGCTTGAGCGGTGGTGGCGGGCTGGTGAGTCCGTTGGCATGGGCACGGTCGTCGGCACCTGGAAATCGTCTCCCCGCTCACCCGGCGCGGCGATGCTCGTCGGCCCGGACGGCACGGTCGTCGGCAGTGTCTCGGGCGGCTGCGTTGAGGGCGCCGTATACGAGCTCGGCGAGGCCGCCCGCGAGAGCGGGGAGCCCGTATTGCAGCGGTACGGCGTCAGTGACGACGACGCCTTCGCGGTCGGCCTCACCTGCGGGGGCATCATCGACATCTTCGTGGAGCAGGTAAACCGCGACACGTTCCCTGAGCTGGGTGACGTGGCGGACGACATCCGGGCCGGCCGGCCGGTGGCAATCGCCACGCTGATCAGCGACGTGCCGGGCGGTGACCGTGTCGGTCGCCGGCTCGTGATGCAGGACGGCGTCACCACTGGCACTCTCGGCAGCGCGCGGCTCGACGCCGCGGTCCACGATGACGCGGCCGGATCGCTTCAGCAGGGACGCACCGGCATCGTCCGGTACGGTCCGGACGGCGAGCGACGCGGGGACGACATTGCCGTGTTCATCGCCTCCTACGTGCCGCCGCCTCGCATGATCGTCTTCGGCGCAATTGATTTCGCCGCTGCCGTGGCCCACATCGGCTCCTTCCTCGGCTACCGGGTCACGGTGTGCGACGCGCGCGCGATCTTCGCGACGGCCACGCGGTTCCCCGACGCGGATGAGGTGATTGTCGAGTGGCCGCACCGGTACCTGGAGAAGGCCTACGAGGCAGAGGAGATCGACGAGCGCACGGTGGTGTGCGTCCTGACCCACGATCCGAAGTTCGATGTGCCTCTCCTGGCATCGGCGCTGCGGATGCCGCTGGCCTACGTGGGGGCGATGGGCTCACGGCGGACGAATGACGACCGCCTGGCCCGGCTTCGCGAGCTCGGGCTGAGCGACGAGGAGCTGGCGCGGCTGCAAGCGCCGATCGGCCTGGACGTCGGCGCCCGCACTCCGGAGGAAACCGCGGTCTCGGTGGCGGCAGAGCTCATCGCTCTCCGCTGGGGCGGTTCAGGCTCCCAGCTGAGCCGCACCGACGGCCCCATTCACCACGAGCCCAGGGCCTGAAGCGCAGTAACGACCGCCGCGAGCCGACTAGTGACTAGCTAGTGCCGCTGATCCCAGAAGCTGGCGGACCACGGGGAGGCGCTCTCGGAGACCAGCGCACCGTAAGCCACCCAGCGCGGCCAGGCCTACGCGGCGGCTCTCCGCGCTGCTCACGCCGGAATACGCAACCGTGGGCATTGCTCCTGGCTACTGCGGGGAGGACCATTCGGTGGGGGCGGCTTATTGCGGTCGTACCGATCAAGCGGCGACCGCCGGTGGTCTTCGTCGCCCAAGCGCCGGGGCTGATCCGGGATCGCCAGCGAGCCAGCAGAACCAGGGGAAGCGCAGTGGATGCCCGTTGCTACATGCCCGCCGACAGCGAATCCGCGAGACCCTCCGCCACCATTCTCCGCGAACTGCTGGACAACTGGCGCAACGAGCTGGCCGGTTGGGCCATCTCCGAGGAGATAACTTCCGCCGTCGCGCAGTCGCCGTGGATCCTGCCGCGTCAGGTTTTTGCGAGAAGAGCTGACCGCCTCACGGCCGCCCCGGAGGGGCCGTCGTGGCGCCGCGCCTGGGGCGCGCTGGATCCGCCGGGCAGCGTGCTGGACGTCGGCGCCGGCGCCGGCGCGGCGTGCATCCCGCTGCTGGCCCGGACGACCGCGCTCACCGCGGTGGACACCGATCCGGAAATGCTGGCGCTGCTGGCCGAGCGGGCCGGAGTGCTCACCGGGACGGTCACGCTAGTCACCGGGAACTGGCCCGCGGTCGCACCGGAGGCGGCCCCGGCCGACCTGGTGACCTGCTTCAACGTGGTCTACAACGCACCGGACATCCTGCCGTTCCTGGCCGCGCTGACCGCCAGCGCCCGGCGCCTGGTCGTCATCGAGCTGACCGCCGAGCACCCCATGGCCAGCCTGAACGACCTGTGGCTGCGGTTCCACGGGCAGCGGCGGCCATCCGGGCCGACAGCCGGCGACCTGCTGCAGATCCTGGCCGCGATGGGGATCCCGGCCGGCCACGAGCGGTGGCAGCGGCCCGGCGGGGCCGACTATGCCAGCTTCGGGGAGCTAGCCGCAGTCACCACCCGCCGCCTGGCCCTGCCGCCGGAGCGGACCCATGAGGTCGCGGCCGCCCTGGCGGACCGCGGCGCGGACCCGGACCGGGTCCCGGAGCCGGCCGCCAGCCGGCGTGACATGGTCACGATCTGGTGGGCGGGCGCCGCCGCGGGGCAGGTCGAAGACGGGCCGTAGGGCAAACGTCAGCCCGGCAGCTGACCCGCTTATTCTGCACGCGGCACTAGCTCGCCGGCGGCGTCGGGGCGGCGACGGGTGTCGTCGGAGCAGCGACCGGCGCGGCCGCGACTGGCGGCGTAACGCGGTTCTCAGGGGTGGCCGCCGCGATCTGCGGTCCGGCCCGGCCGGCCGGTACCAGCGACGCCACGGCACTCGCGCGTTTGAGGGGATGCTGCGTCACGAGTGGCTCGGCGTCCGTGCGCGCGGGGCCGAGAGCCATCCCGGCGGCCCATTTGGCCTCGAAGGTCAGGGTATCCGGAGGATTCGTCGAAACCCGGATCGAGCCGGTAATATCCGCCGCGTCAGCCAACGTGGGATAGCGGTCGGCGAGGGCGATCGCCGCCGGATCGATCGGCGCCCGCGCATTGAGATTGGGATTGGGATTGGTGGCGAGCGCGGTGTTGATGATTCAAGCGGCCACCAGCGTGA
>Ga0209006_10005295_pt1 | contig 11723 bp, 20 predicted proteins | sample JacPin_JW_Ref_O2_FD_188567 | JGI IMG/M metagenome (GOLD analysis project Ga0209006, IMG submission 188567) | Forest soil microbial communities from Algoma, Ontario, Canada - Jack Pine, Ontario site 1_JW_Ref_O2 (SPAdes) (version 2) | ecosystem: Environmental > Terrestrial > Soil > Boreal... | reverse complement strand
CGTGAACGCGCTGCGGGACTCGCGGGCCGTTCCGTTCCACATCCGCAGCAACGCGTCCGTGCGCCGCGCCAGCTGCACGGATTGCGCGCGGAGTTCTGACTTTGTCATCGCGATACCTCGCAGAGAAAGTGAGCAACGTTCGCATTCTCGCACGCGCGGGCCGCCGCCGCGTCATCGCATCGCGACTGCTGCGATCGTTCGACCGATCACGCCCGAAGTCGTTCTCGCCAACGTTCGTCATCCGCTTTCTTTCGTTGGTGCTGGGATGCGATTAGGTTCTCCCACGCCCGTCGCAGTTCAGGCGATTTGAATTGGTCGAGACGGTGAAGGTATTTGAGAATTGTGTTCACTGCGACGGTTATGGCGAGCGGGTTGAAGGGCGCGGAAATTTGTGATTGCGGATTGGCTTGCTCGAGTCGAGCAGGAGCCAGACCTGAAGAGTATCCCGCTGAACTTTGAAGAACGGACGGGCCATCTTCCTCGTCTTCTGTCTGACGTGATTAAACGGTTGCGGCTTGACGCAGGGACGAAAACTCCGATTTCGAAGGCTGCGGCCGAACACGGGGACTTGCGGCGTAAGCAAGGCTACACCGTGGTGATGGCGGTGGAGGAGTCTCGTCTATTGCAGGTTACGATTTTTTCAACGCTGCACAAAAACACAAACAATCTGCAATTTAGCGCGCTGCTTCCTGATGTTGTGACGATCGCGGACGAAGTGGATGCGCAATTGAAGGAGCAAATGCTGTGCTTCATGGCGGCGGATGCCGCGAAGCTGGCAAGGAGCTAGGTAACCTGCTTTGGCCCTCCGTGGAGGATTATGCCAGATAGCAATCCACTTGACGTATAACGCCGAGTAATAATCGGGAGTTAGCAGTGACCGCGAGAGCCGATTACCGGGATTTAGCAATTCCGAGTGAGTGTTTGGCAGCAACCAATTTCCCCTAAAAACGAACGATCGCTAACAAACAATTCAGAGCTGGCGGAAGATTACCAGAAGACTCGAGGCGGACGTGAGACTCAGCTGTCACGAAAATGTAACGCAAATTGCGGAAAGCAGCAGCAAATGTGACGCAAATGGAGATAAATGAAGGAGAGAGTGGTTTGCCGGAATTGGCTCCAACTTGCTGAATCCGTTCGATTAGCCACTCCTCTGGCAAGATTTGGCAAAGTAGTTCACAGGAGGACAGGTCCTGGATCGAGCAAACTTGGTCAGCGCCCTAAAGGCGGCGAGCAGGGAGATCATCACGAGCAGCGACAGGCTTTTCACTCGATGTTGGCCCTCCTTCGCCAACGTCCAGGATCTCAATTTCCGTCTTAACCCCATCAACGAGAAAGTCAGCGGTCTTCTGCCCTGGAAGTGTAAGCAATTGTTTAACATCGCGTCCAAATGCTCGCCGCGCCCGCATCCACTCACGCAGCATTCCGATATGATACCGACAGTTGTGTAGTTACAACTATGGAGTTATACTCGACATGCATGGTCTGGTTTGAGTGGAATGATGCCAAGGCCAAAACCAACGAGCGCAAGCATGGCGTTCGTTTTGACGATGCTATGCTGGTTTTTTCCGATCCTTATGCCTTGGTCGAGCAGGACCGAATTGAAGGCGGAGAACTTCGCTGGCAAACCCTTGGTTTAGTTGGAGGTGTTGTGTTGCTGCTCGTGGCGCACACGGTCCGCGACGAGAGCGAAGATGAAATCATTCGCATCATTTCAGCAAGGAAGGCCTCTCGGAAGGAGCGCATCTGTTATGACCAAAATCGTAAGAAAGAGTCTCTCTGACAGCCCGATGACTGCAAGGCGTAAGCGTCGCCTGGCAAAGCTCGCTAAGCGGCCCGACAGCGCGATCGACTTTTCCGATATCCCGGAACTTACGGGAAAATTCTGGGAAAACGCCGTCCGCAATCCGTTTTACCGGCCCGTGAAGAAGCAACTAACGCTTCGGCTCGACGCCGATGTGATCTTCTGGCTTCGGCAACATGGCAGGGGCTACCAAACCAGAGCGAATGCTTTGCTCAGGGCCGCTATGTTGCACGACGTAAACCAAAGAACAAGTTAAAGCGACCGTTCGGCAGCGCCTTTTGGGGGCGCCCGCGGCCCAGAGAATCCGAATTCACGATTAAACGAACACGATAGAATCACTCTTGCTCTACTCGAGAATTACTCGAGACTGTCGACGATTTTCTTTACATTGTCTTGTGCCTCACCAGCGTTAAGTACAGCATGCAACACGGAAGACATTGAAGGCTCGCGGAGTTTTGGCGAATGACTGGATTAGTGCTCTGATTGCGTTCGTTGGATCGCGATGCTGTCACGAAAATGTAACGCAAATTGCAGAAAACGGCGGCAAAAATGCAGTAAACAACAACAAATGAAGGAGAAAGCAGGTTGCGGGAATTTGCCCCAACTTGCTGATTCCGTTCGATTAGCCACTCCTCTGGCAAGATTTAGCAAAGGTGATCGAACGGCTACGAACCAGAAGGTCGGGAGTTCGAGTCCCCCCGGGCGCGCCACTTTCTCCTTTTTTTCATTTAGTTATAAGCCCCCATTTTCTCCGGCCTTGATAATGGTATCGTATGTGTTACCATAAGTTATGGTCGAAGTACGCGAATACCTTGACCGGGGCGGGCGCAGTCCGTATGCCGCTTGGTCTGACCGTCTGAACAGAGAAGCGGCAGCCAAGGTGGCGGCTGCACTAGCACGCATCCAACAGGGCAATTTGTCCAACGCTAAGGGTATCGGGGCCGGTGTTTATGAGTTCCGGATTGATTTTGGTCCGGGCTACCGAATTTACTTCGGCAAAGATGGCGAACGGCTTGTAATCCTCGTTGGCGGCGGAACAAAGAAACATCAGCAGGAAGACATCAAGACTGCACTGGCTCGGTGGCAGGACTACAAACAACGAAAAGCGGCAGGAAGGTGACTAGAATGGCTTTGACACGAGATTTTAAGGAAACAATCCGGGCGCGCGTAAAACGTGATCCGGGTTTCCGCAAGGCGCTTCTCCGAGAGGGCATCGAAAACTTTCTTTCCGGTGACGTGGAAACCGGAAAGATCATACTGCGCGATTTCATCAATGCCACAGTTGGCTTTACCAAACTGAGCGACGTTACTCATCGCTCAGCGAAAAGTCTGATGCGGATGCTCGGTCCCCGTGGCAACCCTCAGGCTCGCAACTTGTTCGAGATAGTTGCCTATTTGCAGCAAGCGGAAGGCGTGCGCTTCGAAGTCCGATCCGCGCGTGCGGCCTTACGCGCGAAGCGGCGGCCATCCTCTCAGGGAACAAAGCGCGCAGCTTCTGCCCTCTTGAGTCATTGATCGAGCAGGGCGAGAGGCTGGCCGTGTTAAGGTTCGCGGCGCCGCCGCGGCGCATCCACATCAAGGATCCCGAAACAGCCAAGACCCTGTGCGCTGGCACGATTGTGATGCACGTAGCCCGATTTGTAGCCCAATTGAGAGAGGGTTTGAAAGAGGCATGTGACGCCGATTCATCAGCTTATGGGATTTAATGGTACGGCTACGAACCAGAAGGTCGGGAGTTCGAGTCCCCCCGGGCGCGCCATATTTTTCAGGTCCGGCCCGGAGACATGGGTGACACAACGTACCTAAGACATAGGTAACACTTTTGGGCCGAACGGATTTTCGAGCGGTTCGAGCACCCGAGTCTCCAGATCGAAGTATCCCAAATCATAATCCATAAAGCTCACCAGCCAAATGTCGTCGTGTACTTCTTTGATGCCGACTGCCTGGCCGGCAAAGACCTGACTGAAATTGATTTTCTTCTTGCCCAGACAGATGCGCCCGCACCGGGTGACCACGATGGTTTTATCGTGGAGGGGATAGTCGATGTCCGGCAAGCCGGTGTAGGGGAGCGAGGGAGGTTGGTAGACCTCCGCCGGACATTTCATGTCCAGCGCTTCGTGGGGACGTTCGTTGTTGAAGACCTCGATAAATTTGTCGAAGCGCGCCTGCTGCTGAAGAAAATTGGCGGCCGCCGGCTTGGTGGCTTCTTTTTTCAAAGTGAGGTGCATGCGTTCATGACGGCCGTTTTGTTGCGGGTGACCAGGCTTGATGCGCTCGATCCCAATGCCCAGGCGGAGCCACCAGACCGCGAGCTTGCTAAGGTTGAATAAGGCATGCGCAGAAGCGAAGGGCACGCCGTTATCGCTGCGGATGTTGGCGGGCAGGCCGCGCTCTTTAAAAAGCCGCTCAAACACAGTGAAAGCGTAGTCTTCGCGGGTGGAAGAAAGCGCCTCACAGGTGAGGAGATAACGGCTAGCGTGGTCGGTGACGGTGAGTGGGTAGCAGTATTGATGATTCCCCAGCAGGAACTCGCCTTTGTAATCGGTGCACCACAGCTCGTTGGGGCGCTGACCTAACGACAGCGGCGTCCCTTGGGCGCGACGACGCACCCGACCGCGGCGCTCCACCAGGCCGTAGCGATCCAGCACCGCATGGATGGTGCTCTTCGCGGGGAGGGGAATACCCGAGAACCTGCGAGTCAAGCGCTCGCGAATTTTACGAGCACCCCAGCTGGGGTGCTCGCGCTTCACATTCAGAATGTAGTTCTCTACTTGAAACGGAAGTTGGTTGGCGTAGCGATAGGGGCGCCGGCTTCGGTCGTTGAGCCCCTGAATGCCGCATTCCTGGTAACGATCGAAGATCTTATAGCCTGTCTTACGGGAAATGCCAAACTCCCTGCAAAGTTCCGCCATCGCCTCGCCGGCTAGCCGGCGAGCCACAAACTGCAGTCTTTCATCCATTGCCGAACACTCCTTCCAAGGCATCACTCCCTCCCCTTTACGGGGAAAAGTGTCACCTATGTGTCCGGTACAATGTGTTACCTATGTCTCAGGCCGCTCACCTTTTTCTTTCACTTACGGACGACCGCTTCCTCCGAAATCTCGGCAGTGGGAGGAACGTCATGAAAACGTAATGCTTTTCCCCTGCCGTAGACTCGCTGGTTGGCTTTCTCCAGATTCTGCCGCACCTGCTCCACCATCCCCAGTTGGTAGTGGCGCTTGGTTTCCGGGCTCCAATGACGCATCGCTCGCCGCACCACCGTATCCGGAGCGACCCAACTCAGCCGCGTACAAAATACGTGGCGCAGGTTGTATTTCGGAAAGTGGGCTACTTTCGCGTTCTTGAGAGTCGTCTTCCAAGCCCTTTTCACCGTGGTAATCGGCTGGCCCGGCTTGACCGGGCTGGGAAAAAGGAACTGGCTCTTGTTCCCCTGTTCCTTCTTCCACATAACCAGAACATCGTGGGCCAGGTTGGTCACGGGAACTGCCTCGAATGAGCCTTCCGTTTTGGTTTGCCCGCCGAAATAGATCACTCTGTTTCCAAGTCAATCTGATCCCAGCGAAGAGAAAGGCCTTCGGTGTACGTCCGTCCGCCAGTCTGTGCGAGCAGCACGATTGCTACTCTCAAGTAAGGTGGGGCATTGGCCAGGATGCGCTGTTCTTCTTCGAGCGCAAGCATGCGCTTTGTTGGACGTTCCCGCCGCTCGTCGAAGTGTTTCACTCCGAGGCCGGATTCTCGGTAAGGTACTTCCGGCTGACAGCGTACTCCAACAGCCGGCGTCCTATTCATATCGCTGTAACTGCGAATCCCATGGCGGAATGGACCACCCGGCAACTGCTGGAAGCCTTCCCTTGGGACAGTGCGCCTCGCTATCTACTTCGCGATCGCGACGCATGCTACGGAGAGGAATTCCACAAAGCGACAGGGTGGCTGGGGCATTCGCGAAGTTCTCACGGCTCCGCGATCGCCTTGGCAAAATCCCTATGTCGAGCGCTTGATCGGCACGATTCGCCGCGAGTGCTTGGACCACGTCATCGTCCTGCATGAAACTGGGCTGCGTCGCGTCTTGAAGTTGTATTTCGAGTACTACGAGCGGACACGCACTCACTTGTCTCTCGACAAGGATGCTCCGATCCCCCGGAGCGTACAGCCTCCTGAACTCGGAAAGGTGGTGGAGCTTCCGCAAGTCGGCGGACTCCATCACCGATATGAACGCCGGGCAGCCTAGCCTTCCCGGAGCTGTGCTCTCCTATACCTAAACTTGGCCGAGAACTCCGCTTTGTGGTGCCGCGACCGAGGTCCTTGCGCTTCTATCAAACTATCAAACAACATCACCACATACAGGTTGATCTGAATTCTTCGCTTCCCTCTCGCAGCAGCTCTTGGCGACTCAGATGGGATTATTGGCAGGGACAAGGGCCCACAACACAGCTTCCTGTTATGGAACAGAACTTTCAGACTTATGTACGCTCCTCGCGGACTTCGTCTAGGGAGAGTAACGTATAAAAACGAGGCTGGCGGTCTTCGACAAATCGAAGGAAGAATCTCCGTACGCGCTCGCGGAAGGCGCGAATGGATGCGGAGAACTGAGGTAGTTAGGTTGTTTGGCAGGCCTTATGTCGGACCTAAAGGTCCGACCCCTCGTGTTTGGCTATCCAGAGGCATAGAGAACTGCGGATTGCAGGTTGTTTTGGAATAAAAGCGGCTTTGTTGCACAAGGATCGAGTGCAGCGAAGTCGTTTTGATTTTGTAAGCCCAAGGCGGAGGCCCACAAGTCGGCGCGTAGCAGGGAGATAGCCTGAGGCGTAGTGATGCGGGGATGGGGCCGTTGCGGCCGAAGCCGTTGCCAGCGCGGAAGCGGCAGCGGGCGGTGCGTGAGATGACAGTTTTCCAGCGCCAGCAGCAGAAGCGCATAGACGAAAACGAAGAAGGTAGCCGTGGTTCGCACCGCGGGATCGCTGCGGACCTGGGGCTGCCCGAAGCCCAGCAAAGTTTTTTCGTCGCGGAAGTTGAGTTCGATCTCCCAGCGCCACAGATAGGCCTGTAGGATTTGCTGTGGCGACAAGGTGCGGTCGGTACAGATCAGGTAAGCGGGATTCCGATAGCTGAGATGGGCGCCTTTGCGCAGCCGATAGGCGACCGGGCGGACGATGAGCAAGGAGAGTTGTCGCTCGCCACCGGCATTCTTCCAGCGCAGAGGGGTGATGAATTTGATGTCGAAGTCGTAGACGTTTCCGGCGGCAAAGGCTTGCACGGTGGTCCACGGGATGGCTTCCTCGCGACGCCATTGTTCAGGAGTAGGTAGACGCTGGCCGTAGCAGCAGCGGCGGCCGCGACCGTGGTTTTCCTCTTCAGCAGTGGGCAGCGCATAGAGGCGAGCGTCCTTGCGGATGCGGCCGAGGAGGGTGGTGCGCGGGGGAAGATCTCGCAACACGGTGCGGTTGGTAAAGGTGGCATCGGCACAGACCAGCAGTGCGCGAGATGCACCGTCGGCGAACTGATCGATGGCTTGCCGCAAATGCCCGAGGCGTTCTGCTCCGCGGCGGCTGATGGCGGAAGCGGCCGAAGCCGCTCGCCAACTCTGCCACTCCGGCCCAGCGGGATCGGCGCGGCGTGAAGGTTTACGCGGGGAAGGTGCATGCAGCAGATCGACGGGAATGGCGCGAGCCGCGCTGACCGGCGCTTCGGGATGCTCGGGCAGTGCCAGGGAAATCTGCAGAAAGCGGCTGGCCCAGATGAAATTATCAGCAAAGTGAGGTCCCAATGGATCGCGCCGCCAAGAAGTGCCAGCGATGCGGTGTCCGCGTTTGCGAATCAGGGTGTCGTCGATCAACGCCACGATCGGACTAGCGGGCGGCAGGGTTTCCAGCACCCCGCGCAGGGGAACCCGCCACAGGGCCTCGCCGTCAAGACGCTCGCGCTCGAATAAGCGATAAGCCGCCGACCAGTCGCGGAACTGTTGCCCACTGGCACAGAGCAAGCCGGACAGCGTGCGTCGGCCCAAACAGGTCAGGGCGGACACGCCGAACGTGCGCGCCCGCTCGAAGCTGCGCTGCTGCGCGAAAGCGGCCCGCGCCTGATCGAACAGCGCATTCCAACCAGCCATCACGCCTTGCCGTGTTTCGTTTTTTTTAGCGCCGCTGCGGAAACTTTGCGACGACGGAGCAGCAGGCGGTTCTTGTCCTCCACGATCCACTCGACGACCTCGCCGCGGGTGAACTCCATAGCCTGGGCGACGGCCGAGGGGAAGTTGATGTACCACTGCTGACTGTCCTTGCGCTGGATAAGTTGAACTTTGGTGGGGAATCCCATAAGGGTGCCTCCTGAGATCTAGTTATATAACTAGATACAGAAAAACACAAGAAACCGCCTGCGAAGATGTTGTGGATTCACTACGCGTGAGGAAAGCCCTCAGAACTAGTCAAAGGGCCAAACACGAGATGTCGGACCTAAAGGTCCGACCCCCAAAAGAAATCGAAGGCTGGGGCACCCGGCGAATTTCTCTCAGTTAGCGGCCGATGAGTTTGCGACGAAGCAGGCCGCCCAGTCCAAGGAGGCCGCTGCCCATCAGCATCAGGGACGAAGGCTCAGGGACAACCGAAGAAATAGGTGAGGCCGAGCCACTCACTTCAGCAATGACACCAGTCGGACCGCCGCCGTTATCGATCACAAAATCGAGGGTGTTTACGCCCGCGTTGAACCCACTGGTAATCGAAAACGAAATAAGAGACGCGAAGTTAGCGAATGAGGTGCAAGAGCCAGTGTTTGTCCCATTTAGAAAAAGGCAACCGTCATTGTCGGATGTCCACTCGCCGGAGAGTTGCGCGGTGCTGGCGACCAGACCCGCAAGGCTGAAGGTGGTCTGGTAATCGTAATTTCCGACAGGCCAACCAGTGTCGCCCGAGGCTCCGGGACTTATCCAGTCTGCAGTGGGCGTATTGGCGGTCCAAGCCGGATTAGGAGAAGTCGTTATGGCAGTCAGGGGCACGGTCGCGGGAGCTGAGATAAGGGAGTAATGAGGATCGAGCATGCCGACAGGCAGCGCGGGACCGCCCGGCGTAGTCTCCCCGGTATTAGAGACAGCAATTTGGTCTGCCAAGGCGGTGCCTGCAAAGACGAAAGAACCGACGGCCAACGAAAGCATGAAACTAACTTTTCGCAGCATGATGACCCCCTTGGAACTCTATCATTATCGCAAGAGCAATCGGCGGGCCAGGAGCCGTGACGTGTGGGTCACTGAAAACAAAGGGGCTGTGGTGCGCGTGAGGCCGTACATCGACCGATTTTTCCTAGCGAATATCCAAAACTATGCAAAGAGTTTCCCTCGCATTCACCGTCTCCGCATAACTCTGCCTCGGCTTTTTCCTTTCGGTCGGATAAAAGGTGGGGATTCCGGACGATACCGATCACCCGTTCCGGGATAATCCCGATCAGTTGATCACGATCGTCGGAACGGTGACCGCGATGCCCCGGAATGTTTTCCACAGGGCGAGGTGACGCTGGACATCACAGTAGGCAAGCTGTTTTTCCTATTTGAGTTACGGGAGAGACAGCGTGCCAACCAGGAGATTGTCCATGTAATGTGCCCGGCCCCGTTATGTGGCCAGGTGCGCGGCCGACCTAGTCCAGGGCTACTTTGAGCTTCTGAAATGCGTACATAACGTTTTAGTTCAAAAAGGCGATGATCTCTTTCCCTTGCAGTGTTCCTACCGCTGCAAGGTCACGACAGACATTCCTTGGCCCAAGACTGCAAAGTCGTGGCTCGCGCGGTTCTCGGCGGCCTCCATCACGAATACCGTATGACGCGCTGGGCCGGCGGATGAGTGTGGGGGGAGCTTTGCTCGAACGAGTCTCCCTAGTGCGGTAAGCACGGCGGCGTACAACGCGAACAACCAACTCACCGCTTGGGGCACGGCGAATCTCTTCTACAGATTATGGTGCGCGTAGCCCGATTTGTAGCCCAATTGAGAGAGGGTTTGAAAGTGGCATGTGACGCCGATTCATCAGCTCAGACATTTACGCAGCTTCCGTTCGTTTTAGACTCTAGGCTGTTTGTAGCCCACGTAGCCCAATTAGCGATGGCTCGTTCATGGGAAGATCGAAACCGAGGCCGACCTTCTTGGCCCATTCCTGACGGAATGCGACATCTTCGAGCAACTGCAAGCCATAGCGTGACGACATCTCTGCATCAGCATGGCCCATCCAGAAATTGATCAGGATGTATCGGCATTCACTACGTAGAAGCACCGATTCCCGGAAGCGGCGGAATGCGTGATACCGGACGCTCTTCCTTCCGATTTCTCTTAGAACGGGTGCCAGTGCATCCCGATAGATGTTTTGCGGGTTGAGCATAGTGCCGTTCTCCGTCTGGAATAAAAAGCCCCGATGAAATCTCGCGGCATCTTAGCAAGCGACGGATCAAGATCAACCTCCCGTAAACCTGCATCAGTCTTCGGGTAGGCTTCCACTTGTCCATTCTTGCCGCGTTGCTGGTTGACCGTGACTATCGAGCAATCGTTTGACACATGCTTTATCTCTAGGCCCAATGCTTCCGAGATGCGCAGGCCGGACCCTGGCAATAGCGCAAAGAGAACTCGATATCTGCCCTTTGACTTCGAGACAATATCGGGGATTTCTTTTTGCGAGAGCCTAGGCCGATGCTGATTTTTTGGATTGACTCTTGGTAGGCAAATCGCGGACAAGTCCCAATTGCGTGGATAGGCCTGTTTGAGCTTATCATCCACGGCAGACTTGATAACCTTTTGCATGACTGAGAAATACTCCACGATTGTCTTATGGAAACGGCCTTTACGCTTCGGTCTTCGCCGTGCGATTTACGACGCCGAGAACCACACCACTAGCGCCAGCGGGACCAACGCAGGCGCATATGTCTATGAGGGCGATCAGGCGAAAGGGGCGTCTGCTTTCTGCACAGATGGGCCGAGACAATCCAAGCGAGCTTAGCCATTTGCGAGCGAATCTGTTCGATTACAGTGGGACCGAGACCATGGCCTTTAAATGTGTCATAGGGAGAAATATTGCTACGTTCCTGAGCGATTTTTTGATGTACGTCCTGTTCGCGGACCATGCGGTTGTAAAACGCGACGGCCTTCTCGTGACGATTATGGCGTTCCAGATACCTGCAGATCTCAATGGTGCCCTAAGAACGGGCGTTTGATGAAGCTCGGCCGATGACGCGCTCGATGAAGAGAACGCCGTTTTCCTTATCCTGCGCCAGCAGGCAACGACCAAGGACAAAAGCAACCTCCGGATTGTCCGGCAGTGCCTCATGGATAGCCATCAGGCGATTTTCGGCAGCCGCGGGACCGTCAAGATTCCAAACACACAATGAGAGCTCGATCTGTTGCTCAGCTTTGAGCGTCTCGGTCTTTTCATGTTCCCGCAATTCCGCGAGCCGTTTACGAGTTCTGTCAAAATTACGGAATGCGTCTTCCCAGATGAGGAAAGAGCCGCGAACCCACTGTTCGACCTCACGACCTGCGCGTGATGCTCTGCGAAGGCGCGACGGATGATGCAGTCCAGGCATTCAGGATTGGATTCACCTGTGGCACTTTCTTCGTAAGCGTGATGGCCACATAACGAGCGAGCCTGCGCTAGTCGATGATGCGTGTTCTGTGGCACACTGGCGCGCGTGGGCATTTCGTGGGAACAGGCGCTGGCGTGGCGGACGCGGCGGCATTACCTCATCCAAACGCACTTCGCCGGACGATCTGGTAGCGGTCGTCGACCGGCTCCGTGGGTTGCACGCCCATGCACCTATGTCCTTTATCTGGAGGAGCTTCGGCCGGAATCAGGCACATGGAGTTGGGGCCCCCGGAGCGCGGCTGCGGTCAGAAGGGTTGACGTAGTTTTCAACGGCAAGCCCGGCCTCCGGCCCGAGTATCATGCGAACTACTACGGC
>Ga0209006_10005294_pt1 | contig 11723 bp, 12 predicted proteins | sample JacPin_JW_Ref_O2_FD_188567 | JGI IMG/M metagenome (GOLD analysis project Ga0209006, IMG submission 188567) | Forest soil microbial communities from Algoma, Ontario, Canada - Jack Pine, Ontario site 1_JW_Ref_O2 (SPAdes) (version 2) | ecosystem: Environmental > Terrestrial > Soil > Boreal... | reverse complement strand
TGGTGAATTTCAGTTCGAATTTAACGCTACAAACAGCCTCTCCATCTCGGTTCGCCGAGACAAGTCTGATGCCATTGTTCTCCCCCTGTACGGAATCCAAGTCAAGCCAACTGATAGAAAACACTTGGATTAGGTGGCTGCCTTCCGGCCGGATGGCCTGAAGGTAACCGCGCAAAGTAACCCGTACGAATTACGCGTGTAATTTTTGAAAATTCTAACTTGTGCGTAGACTCGATCAGAGCAGAAAACGAGCCCGGCCGAGTCAAAGGGGAACCCGTGAGAACCATGCGAAGCAGCCAATTTGCGAACCATCAATCTAGCCAATCGAAGATTTTCCGTACTTTTCTGGCACTTGTACTGTGCCTAGGCGTTGGAGCGCAAACTCTAGGCGCCCAAACATCGGCGGCAAAGTCGGCTCCGCAAGCCCGCCTGGTGATCAGCGACAGCCTCGGCCTGAACGGCATTCTCAATCTGTGCGTCCTGCTCAATTGCTCAACCGTTGAAGGCCTGGGCGACCCTAAGGGGCAGCTTTTCATGATTGAGATCCCCGCGGCCCTTGCCCCGCTTACGTCGCTGCTCAATCTGAACCTGCTGGGCCTGGTCTCGATCGAAACCGACCAGGTTGTCCAGACTCTGGGAGCTTCGGCCGGCGGATTTCCCTCGTACCTGAGCGATCAGGCTCCATACACTTACTACGGAACTACAGTGTGGCACGGCTATGTGTACCAGCCGGCGAACACGCTGATCCGCACCGCCACGACACAATCGACATTTAATACTGCAGGCTCCGGAGTGATTGTCGCGGATATCGACACCGGCGTTGATCCCAATCATCCCGTCCTGAAGAACGTTCTGTTGACCGGCTACGACTTCACGCGCAACCAAAGCGGCGGTTCGGAAATGAGCGACGTCAGCCAGTCCACGGTTGCCGTTCTGGATGGGGAGAACGTTCAGACCGCGCAGGTCAGCCAATCGACGGTCGCCGTGCTCGATCAATCGACCGTCGCCGTTCTGGATGGCAATCCCAACTATTCCGCCTTCGGCCACGGCACCATGACTGCCGGCCTCATTCACCTGGTAGCGCCGCAGGCTCAGATTCTGCCGTTGAAGGCTTTCCAGGCAAACGGAACCGGCTACAACTCCGACATTCTGCGGGCCATCTACTACGCAGTGGCTCACGGCGCCAAAGTGATCAACATGAGCTTCAACTACACCACCTCTTCGCAGCAGTTGGTGACCGCGGTGAATTACGCCACCGCGAATGGGGTGATCTGCGTAGCGGCCGCGGGCAATAGCGGCGAGCAGCTTACGGTTTACCCCGGCTCACTCAAGGGCGTGATCGACGTGGCCTCTACCAGCAACCAGGACACTCAATCGACCTTCTCCAACTACGGAGCGCCGCCAGTCTGGCTGGCTGCCCCGGGAGAAGGCGTGATGACCACCTATCCCTACGGAGCCTACGCGGCGGGATGGGGAACTTCGTTCAGCACACCGCTGGTCACGGGAACAGCCGCGCTGATGGTTTCGCAATACAACACGCAATCCAGCTCCGGAGGCAGCGGGCTCTCGTTGAGCTTGCTCGGGATTAACATTTCGCTGGGCGGCTCCAACCTTCCCAGCTGGGAACCTCAGGCTGCCAAGGCTTTGGCACACGCCGACAATATTTCCGACCCACAGTTGGGCAATGGGCGCCTCGATACGTATCAGGCCGTGCAGGCCTGGCGCACCAGCCTGGGGTTGAAATAAATGTGGTCGAAATAATTTAGCGCTGAGGAACTTTATGGCGACAACGATGCCAAGTTCGATTCAGGAATTCGCGGCCAATCTGTCGAATACTGTGGACTGCCTGCGGATCAAGGAACTCGAAGAGCAGAAGCGCACGCTGATGAACTCGGTGATTTACAGTTTCACTCAGTTGCTCGACATGCGCGACCCGGGCACCGGCGTTCACAGCACTCGTCTGGCGGAATGGGCAGTCCGCGTGGGGCGAAAGTTAGGCATTGAGGAAACCGACCTGTATCAACTGGAAGTCGCGGCTCTCCTGCACGACATCGGGAAAATCGGCGTCCCCGATTCGATCCTGAAAAAGGAAGGCAAACTCACTGACGAAGAGCGCGCCTGGATGAACAAACACCCGGAATACAGCTGGTCAATTCTCCGTCTGTTTCCAGGCCTGGACAAGGCCAGCCTCTACGCTCTGCACCACCACGAAAGCTTCAACGGACGCGGCTACCCCGGCGGACTGAAGGCCGGCGAAATACCCATCGGCTCGCGAATCGTAGCGGTGATTGATTCCTACGACGCAATGATTTCGAACCGTTGTTACCGCAAAGGCTTTCCGCACGAAGAAGCGGTGCGGCGTCTGGTAGCCGACTCGGGCGCTCAATTTGATCCAATCGTGGTCCCGGCGTTCGTAGAAATCGCCGCCCAGGAAGTCGCTGACGTATTCCTCGCAACCGGAACGAGTTCCGCGGCCGTTATCTAAATCTTCTGTCCCTGATTCAGATTTCAATTGGTTCGTGTGGAGCGGGCACTCTCGCCCGCTGGCACACAGCGGCACAAAAGCAGCGGGCAACAGTGCCCGATCCACACAACCCATTTCGGAGAGATGCAACTCAGAGAGGCCGAACGGCACCGCTAACGATCGCTTCTACTTCTTCGCGACCACCATGATCACCAGAACCACCGGCAGATAAAGCACGGATGCATGCAGCAACCGCCCCGCCAAAACCTTCGAGTTCGAGGCCGCCAGCTTACCCACGTAGTAGAGCAGAAATGCTCCCGCCACTCCCATACCAGCCCCATACAGCCAGCCGGCGCGGTCCGCGAGCGGTAACATGGTAGCCAGCACCAGGAGCAAAGAGAAGCCCACAATCTCGGCGCGAGTGAAGCGCGCGTCCTGATCGAATGCGGGCAGCATGTGGTACCCAGCCTGGCTATAGTCGTCGCGATACATCAGTGCGATCGCGAGGAAGTGAGGAAACTGCCACAGAAAAAGAATGGCAAACAGAAACCAGGCCTGCCCATGAATGTGCCCTGACCCTCCCGCCCAGCCAATCAGAGTCGGCATCGCGCCCGGGAACGCCCCCAGCAGCGTGCACAGCGGCGTCTTGCGCTTGAGCGGAGTATAGACCAGCAGATAAGAAAGCAAAGTAGAAACCGCCAGCAGCGCTGCCAGAAGATTCACTGCCACCAGCAGGTAGAGCCCGCCCGCCGCGCTGAGCAAAATACCGAACACCAGCGCCTCGCGGCTGGTGAGCCGGCCGGAAGGCAGCGGACGCGAAACCGTCCGGCGCATCTGCCCGTCCCAAACCCGTTCCATCCACTGATTCAGGGTTGCGGTCCCGCTCGCCACCAGCAGAGTTCCCACGAGCGTGTTGAGCAAGCCGGCAATCCGCATTGGGCCCCGCGAAGCCAGGTAATATCCCGCCGACGTCGTCATCAGAATCAGCAGGTTCACCTCCGGCTTGGTGAGCGTGTAATAGTCCCGGAGCTTCGATCTTAGACTTTCGTCAGATGTTTCGAGAGATGGATTGTTGGCTATCACGTTTTCGGATGGCAATTCTACCAGTCTTTCAGCCTTTGCTCCATTCATCGCCGGACTCTGTATTCCACTCGTCACCGGACCCCATCTGCCGCACCTGATTGCGCTTGCGATACATCACAAAAATCATGCCAATCGTTCCGAGCGTCGGAGGACAAATGAGGATCAGGATCCCGCTGTGTAAGGCCTGAATCATCCGCGTTCCCGAGGATGCGGCCTGGGTATAGCACAGCGCGCAGCTCTGGGCAAAAGCCGGAACGGGGGTCAGCAGCAGGATCAATCCCACCAGCGCAATCCCGAGAATTCCGATTTTTCTCCAGAGCTTCATATCCAAAACTTCCTGGCTGCTACTTCGCCCACGGCACCCCGTTCGAAAGCCGGAAGCTGTCGGTCCAACCGTACTGCAACCCGAGGATCACGGCAACTGTGAAAATCAAGACAAACCATCGCAGCCCGCGATTCTCCGATAAGTGCATGAAAAATAAAAGCGCCAGGCCAGCCTCGACGACCGCGACCGTCAGCAGGCGCTCAAGCATTTGCGACGCGCTGATGTCCTGATACGCAATGAAGAATTGTATCCCTGCCAAGGCCAACAGGCACCCGTACACGGCCAGATCTTTGCCCGCACTGCGGTTCTGCGCTCCAGTGGTAGTCATAAGTTAATTTCCCTGTTTCTTTCAATTCAGTGGGCCAGATTCAAGAGATAAACCAGCGGCACGACAAACATCCAAACCAAATCTACGAAATGCCAATAAAGCCCCGTGATTTCCAGGTCATCGGCCTTGTAACGCCCGCCCCGGTAGCGCAATCCCACCGCGATCAACGCCACCACTCCGCCGGTTACATGCAGCAGATGGAGCCCGGTAATACTGAAAAACAGCGAACTGAACAGCGGCGTGCCCCACGGATTGTGAAACAGCGTGGCTCCCTCGCCAATCATTCCAAACCATTCCCGAAGATGCAGGGCGGCAAACATGATTCCGCAAACCGCCGTAATCAGCGTCCAGCGGAACGCTTTCGCCTTGTCTCCCAGTTGCGCGTGCCGCACTGCAAACATCATGGTCAAGCTGCTGGTGAGCAGTATCAGCGTCATCAGAGCGACGTTGGTGATGCTGTGAAACGGCCGCGGCCAATCGGGCGTGGCGTTGCGGATAAATCCGTACGCCACCAGACAGCCCGCGAACGTAGCGCTGTCGGCGATGATGAACAGCCACATCGCCATTTTTTTTGCGGGGACCGAAAATGTCGGCTCCGCCATTTCCTGCGCGGAATGTCCGGGCATGGTTAGTTCAGCGTGGCTCACGTCGCCTCCTGCGTTCGACTGGTTAGAGCTTCATCCAAAGCAGCAAAAGCAGATACAGCCACAGCGCACCCATGAAATGCCAATACCGCGACGTCGCGTCCAGCGTGCTTTTTCGCAGGACGGATCCGCTCGGAAAATGTCCGTGCAATTTCCCAATCACGCGCAGCATACCGCCCAGCCCGCCGAGCAGATGCACGGCATGCGCCACGGTCAGCACATAAAAGAACGCGTAGCTTACGTTCGCGGCCATTCCGAATCCCTGGGCTCGCAGTCGCACCCACGCGAAGGTCTGCCCCGCAACAAATAACAGTCCTAACGCCAGAGTGATATGGAGCCAGCGCGCCGGACTCGCCGCCGAATCTCCATTCTTATCCCGCGGCCCGCCCATGAACGCCGCAATCCGCCGGCGCGCGATTTCCAGAGCCACGCTGCTGGCGATAATCACCAGCGTGTTGAAGTACAGAATCGGCGGCAACGTTATGTGCTGCCAGTCCGTCGCCGATCCCTGCCGCACGACCAGAGCGCTGGTGAAAGCGGCAAACGTCATCGTGATCGCCGCCAGGCCGACCCAGATCCCCGTACTCGCCGGCGGAGGAGAATATTCCTTCACCCGACGCACGTCGCCATCGGCAGGAACCAGATTCCGCCAGCCTCCGTTGCCGGATCCCTGGCTCAAGGAACGTCCGATCTCCCTCTTCACCGGCTCGTGCACCGTAGTTGCCATATACTGCTGACTCTCCGTGTTCAAAACTTCGTGCGCAAAAAAAAGCTTGTTTCGTCTTCGACTGCCCAGCTACTTCTCGTCGGGCGCGTTCTTAAGATCCTCCGGCGAAGTCTGCATCACGTGGTCGCTGCTCGCGCCGTCCACGCTGTACTGATACGGATCGTGGTACACCACCGGCAGCTTGTCGCCGAAGTTGTTATGCGGCGGCGGCGTGGCCGTGCTCCATTCGAGCGATGTGCCTTCCCACGGATTGTCGTTCGGCGCAGGCTTTCCCCAGAAGAGGCTATGGATCAGGTTGTAAAGGAAAATCAGCTGGGCAAATCCGGTAAACAACGCGGCAATCGTGATGAACTTGTGCACCGGGATCAGCGGGATCAGGTAATCGTCCGTGAAAGCCTGATAGCGGCGCACGTTTCCGGCGATGCCAAGATAGTGGAACGGCATAAAAATGCAGTACGCGCCCACGAAGCTCATCCAGAAATGCAACCTGCCCAGACTCTCATTCATCATGCGTCCGGTCATCTTCGGAAACCAGAAATAAGTTCCCGCGAAAATTCCAAACATGGCCGCGACTCCCATCACCAGATGAAAATGCCCCACCACAAAATAAGTGGCGTGCAGCATGATGTCGATCGAAGGCTGTGCCAGGAAAAATCCGCTCACGCCGCCGCTGATGAACATCGAAATAAAGCCCAGCGCAAACAACGACGCCGAGTTGATCCGCAACTTGGAGCCATACAAACTGCCCAGCCACATCAGCACCACGATCGTGGACGGGATCGTGATCACCAGCGTCGGAAAGGAAAACGCCAGCGACGAAAAAGGATTCATCCCGCTGACGAACATGTGGTGCCCGTAAACCATGTAGCTGAGAACGGCCAGCGCGCCCATGGAATAAATCAGCACCCGGTGGCTCAGCATCGGCTTGCGCATGTTAGTGATCAGCACGTGCGAAACAATGCCCATGCCCGGCACGATGGCGATGTAAACCTCAGGATGTCCGAAGAACCAGAACAGGTGCTGCCACAAAAGGGTTGATCCGCCAGTGTGCGGCAGGACCTGATCATTGATCACCAGATTCGAAGCCACAAAGAAACTGGTTCCTGCGACGTGATCGAGAATCAGCAGGATGCAGGCGGGCATCAGTACCGCAAACGCCGTCAGGCCCATGATCGAAGTGATGAACCAGGCCCAGGCGCTGAGCGGCAGCCGCATCAGCGACATGCCTTTGGTGCGCATGTCGAGAGTGGTCGTGATAAAGTTCAGCGAGCCCAGCAACTGCCCCACGCAAAAAATCGCAATCGAACTTGCCCACAGCACGACGCCCATACCTTGCCCAGGTCCGCCCACCGCACCGATCGCGCTCAGCGGCGCATACTGTGTCCAGCCACCCAAAGTCGGACCGTTCTCCACAAAGAACGAAGCGACCAGAACCAGAAAAGCAACAAACGTTACCCAGAACGACATCATGTTGAAATGCGGAAACGGCATATCTTCCGCACCGACTTGAATGGGCAAAAAGAAATTTCCAAAGGCAGCGAACGGAGCAGTCGTTAGCACGAAGAAGACCATGATGGTTCCGTGCATGGTCAACAACTGCAGGTAATACTCCGGCGTCATCACGTTGCTCGGCGCACCCGTCTTCGAGAGCAGATGCAATCCGGGAATTGCAAAATTCCCCCACCCCAGGTGGATGCGCATGATCCAGGAAAGAAACATTCCGACCAGAGCGGCAACCAAGGCGAGCGCGTAATACTGCTTGCCAATCACTTTGTGATCAAGACTGAAAACATGCTTCCGAATAAAACTGGTCGGAGCTCCGTGCACCGCGTGCGCGGTATCGTGCATTGTGTTCACCCCGTAGGAATCGCGTTGGGACAGCCGCCTCGGCGGCCCAGCGAGCGGCAGCTAAACATCTGCCCGTGGCCGCTTTTACTGCAGCGCCGCCTGCTGCTTTAGCCAGTTGTCGTAATCTTCCTGCGACATCACTTCGAGATACGCCTTCATGTTGTAATGCCCCAGTCCACAAAGCTGCGTACAGACGATTTCGTACTTGCCGATTTTCGTGGCTGTGAAGTGAACCGAGACATCCAGGCCCGGAACAAAATCCTGCTGCACCCGCAATTCCGGAACGTAGAAGGAATGCCCCACATCCTCGGCATGCATGAGCAAATGAATTTCGCGATTCACCGGAATCGCCATCTCCGCGGCTACGATGTCGTCTTTGGAATCCTGGTCGTGCGTGGTATCAAGTCCGAAGAAGTTTGCGTTGGCCTGGCTGATCTGCTCAGGGTGAAGCGGCCCAAACTTTCCATCCGGCCCCGGATATCGGAAGTAAAACGCAAACTGCCCGGCCTGCACCTGAATCGGCAGCGCGTTCGCCGAGGGCGGAGTGAAATACACGCTGGCCCACGCCTTCACGCCAAACACACCCAAAGCCAGACACTCGGTGCCGACCAGCAAAAAAGCAGCGATCACCAATCCTGCGGCGCCTCCGGGAAAATTCTTAACCTTGGCACCCGGCGCGGGGCTGGAAAACTTCCAGATAAAAAACCCCAGCAGAAACTGCGACGCAAGGAACGAAATACCGGCTTCCCACATCGTGTCGTTATACTGCTCATCGATCAGATGGCCGTGCACGGAGATGTCCTGCGGCATAGGCCACATGTGCATCACGATGGGAATCGCCGATGCAATTGCAATCACAATGATCGTCACCGCGAATAGCTTCGCCATGTCGGCCCGCCTTTAGCCCAGCGTCAGTGTGGCTTTTTCAGTGATTCAAAAAATAGTGATTCGCAGATACAGATCCCGCATCCGGGTTCACGCACAGCTTTACCCTGTGTTCCCCCTGCGCCGGAGCCTGCCCCGAGCGAAGTCGAAGGGTGGTTGACGATTTCACGCACCTCGCAAGCACGCGGCTTCACTTCGCCTTAAAAGTGAAATCAGCAGTCGCCGCCGCGCCCGCCGCCACCGTCACTTTCTGCACCGTGGTCCCGTAAGTTTCCTGCCACGCAGTCACCGTGTAATTTCCGGGAGGCACGTTGTTGATCGTGTAAGAGCCGTTGCTGTCGGTCGTCGCGTAGGGGCCCTTCACCACCACGAACCAGCCATGCATCCAGGGATGGATGTTGCACTGTACCGGAATCATTTCCGCCGCCTTCCAGCTTTTTTCCACCGGCGCTGCGTTCGGAGGCTGCGATTGATTCCACGGGATATTGCCCGTCATCGGATTCGGCAGCGGGTGAATGTTGTGAGTCGTCGGATCGCTCGTGGTCACCTTGAAGGTCTGCCCCACATCCATCGCCAGCACGTGTGGCGTATACATACAATTCTTTTGGTCAAATACCGGCACAGTCGTAGATGTCGTGGCCGGTCCGCTCCAGTCGGAGATATAAAGAACCACGTTCTCCAACCCTCCGTTGGCGCCCGCCACCACTGTTTCCAGGTGGCCGGGATCGGTGGCGTGGGCCTTGACGCAGACCGGGTCTTTCGACATGTCAATGCCCTTCATGTGAGGAGCTACGCCGTCGAGTTTGACAGTCCCGGTGATCTTGCCTTCGCCCGCGGCTTTGACGGCGCGGCTCAGCAGCAACGCGCCGCCGCAGATGAATACTACCGTAAATAGTAAAGCCGCAGAATTGTATTGCTTCCTCATAGAAAGTCCTCTCTTTGAAAACGAAAAAGAAAACGACAAAGTTGAACCGCGGCAACGCTCAGCCTCTATTGCGTCGGGGCCGGAGCATTGGGATCAACCGGCTTCAGCCCGAGCTGCTTCGCCAGCACCTTTTCCTTGCTCTTCTGCTGCATAAACGTCCGCAGATAGAACACCAGATCCCACGCCTCTTCGGGTTTGATGTTGTCGGCAAACGACGGCATAGGCGTGCCGTCCAGGCCGGTCATGAATATCCGATATACATCCTGATCGGTATCGCCGCATTTTGGCCGGGAGCCATCGGTAAAGTTGAAGGCCGCGATCGGCCGGCCGAGATCATCGGTGAGGGTCGAGGCCGACGGTCCGTTCGCCATACCCTGGACGCCGTGGCACTTCCAGCACTGCACCCTGGCAAATACATCCCGCCCCGCCTTGATGCGGTCGGCAGTCACTTCCGGCTCCGGAGGAATCACGATCGGCGTTCCCGGTTTCTCGTTCGCCCAGCGCGGCGAGAAGTGCTTCACCCAGGCGACCAGGTCGGCGCGTTCCTGTTTGCTTAAAGTGTTCCATTGCGGCATGTTCGAGCGGTCAAAGCCGCGCGTGATGGAGTCGTAAAGATCCTGGTCGGTGGGCAAGGTTCCGGTCGGCGTCGAACGGCACTTGAAGACGCCCAGTTGGAAGTCGCGCGGCTGTTGGAACATGGGCGGCTGCATGTAAGGGGCGTTTTCGCCGTTTCCATCTCCCAGCGGGCCATGGCAGCCGACACAAAACCGGCGATACGGCAGCGCCGCATCTTTGGCATGGCCGGTAGTATTTCCGATATGACTCTCCGCGCCCAGGCGCGTATTCAAGTCATACTGCGTCAACTGCGCCCACAAAGACATCGGGAGCGCCAAAACCGCAGTTGCGCCCAGTAGAAGCGACCACCTCTGCAATCTTGTCCGCATGTCTATCCCTTTCTAGAAATCGAAGTCGAGTCCGAGCAACACTTCGCTCGTGTTGATGTTGGCGTAGGGCAGGCCAATCACGGGGCCCGTGCCGTCCTGATGCAGCCAGTTGTATTCGTTGTGCCAGGCCAAGCCCGCCCGGCTGGTCATGAACGGGTTGTAACGGAAGCCGATCGTATAGCTCGAGATATTGCCTAAATTGGAGGCCGATTGCCCTCCGCCCAAGCCGCCCGTGCACGCCGTGCATGCCGCCCCGTTGGCTTGCTGCGACATCTTTTCCACCTCGTACCGGCCGATGAAGATCAGTTGCGGACTGTAGACGTAGTGCCCCTCGAAGGTGTAGCCGTTCCAGGTAGGCGACTGCGCTCCCACCGGAAGCGCTGTTCCCGGCACATTGTTGAACGGGCAGCCCGGAAGCGGGCTCGAGCAAGTTGCGGTTGTCCCGCCATTGCCGTCCGAGAGAATTGCGTTGCCATACCCTTGTCCAAACCACGGGTTATCCGAGCCATGTTGCGTTACCACCGTCAGATCGACATGCGGGCCGAAGTAGAACTGCCCAACGAACCCCTCGCGGCTGAACCCCTTGTTCGCCACTCCAGAACCACCGAGCGGTACCCCGCCCTGGGTGAGATAGTAAGTCGCCGCCTCTCCGACCATGGCGTAGAACCCGATCCGCTGCACTCCCAGCTTGCCCGTATCAAAAGCCTGGCTTCCGGTAAAGTATCCGGTGTAGGAGTTGGCCCCCGTACTCAGGTTCACGTTTCCGTCACTCGAGCTCACCAGGGCAGCGGAAACCCGCGTCCGGTCGTTCACCGAGTGTCCCATGTACTCCAGGCCGAGCTGGTTATCTCCGATCTGCCCGAAGATGTTCCCATCCCCCACCGGGATGAAGTGGTAAGTCTGGTAAATCCCACCGTTGCCGGTCAGCGTCAAAATGCGCTTTTCGGAAAGCAGGTTGTCGAGCTCGAATCTACCGAGCTTGATGTTGAACCAGGGGCTATGGAAAATGTTATCCAGGCGAACGAAGACCTGCTCAAAGTGAAAAGCGCCCGTAGAATCGGAAGACGGAAGCAGATAGAAGGAGATGTTCTTCTCGAGCGTTCCGGCGGTGTGGAAATCGAGTCCGCTCAGGTCGAAGCCGGAACTGGTGACCCGCTGAATCGTGGACCCCGTAGGGTTCCCGTCCGCGTAGGTGTCCACCTCCACCTTGCCCGCGCTCACCCGGTGCCAGATCGGGGTGATGCGGAACGTAACCGGCCAATATCCCGGATTCTGCCAGATCGGGGCGTCCCGGTCATTCATCAGCTGGTAGCCGTTGTCTTTGAATTTCTGGCCGAAAAAATTCAGCATCGGCCAGGATTCATGACAGGCCGAGCAGCGCAGCCCATATTTCCTGGCGAATGCCGGCAGGGCGCTGGCCGGCTGGCTGGCGCTCAGCACCAGAAACACCAAAACCAGGGCGGCGGTTAGGAAGGAAGTCGAAAGCGACAGGCGACCAAGACGAGACCGCGTCAACGTGGACATGCCGGCTCCTCAAGCAGATTGTTATT
>Ga0209006_10005293_pt1 | contig 11723 bp, 10 predicted proteins | sample JacPin_JW_Ref_O2_FD_188567 | JGI IMG/M metagenome (GOLD analysis project Ga0209006, IMG submission 188567) | Forest soil microbial communities from Algoma, Ontario, Canada - Jack Pine, Ontario site 1_JW_Ref_O2 (SPAdes) (version 2) | ecosystem: Environmental > Terrestrial > Soil > Boreal... | reverse complement strand
AGGTAGGCCGCTCCCGCTCCCTTATTTTCGGACATAAACCGCATCAGCTCATTCGGGCCGCGATCCCTCAGGGGCCATTGATCTCGGCTGGCTTTGAGCGTCTCTGTCCTACTCTACGGATTCTGCGCCGGGATCTTGAGAGCAATCGGAACCATGCAAGGATCAAGAGGACAAGGCTAGTTCCGCAACGGGAGATGTTCAGAGCTGGAACTCAGTCGCCGGGGAAATCCGAGACGCACTGACGGATTTTATTCCATACTTCGTCGCGGCCCGCGCGGGTCTTGGCCGAGAAAGGAACGACCGAGGCGGTAGGATACGCATCCGCGAGTTTCTTCAAGGCGTTACGCAGCTGATTGTTCGAGAGACGGTCACTCTTCGTCCCGACGAGGAGGAATGGACGTCCGGAAACATTCAAAAAGTCGAGCAGGTGACGGTCGCTATCCTGCGGAGGAACGTTTACATCGACCAGCGCCAGGCATAGCGCAAGGGTAGGACGATCGTTAAGGTAAGGCTCGATGAACTTCGGCCATTCCTGCGAAATCTCGCGCGACAGCTTGGCATATCCGTAGCCGGGTAAGTCGGCGAAGATGACCTCTGGTCGCGGCTTGCCCGCCCAGCGCACTTCGAAAAAATTGATGCTCCGAGTGCGTCCAGGAGTGGAACTGGTGCGGGCTAGCTTGGTCTCGACGAGGGTATTGATGACGCTCGACTTGCCGACATTCGATCGTCCCAGGAACGCCACTTCCGGCACGCTTGGGGCAGGGAAGTGCGAGGCATCCGTCGCCGCAGCCATAAATCGCGCCATCACTCGCATGCACGGTTCCCAGTTCTCGGATCACAGTTCGCCGGTGTCATGCTCCAGTTTGCAATGAGCCGGAGCGGTCTGGCAAGCGGTGCCATGGAGTAGTCGGCTTCACCACGAAATGGCAGGAAGGTAGACAGGGGAAGGGGGGACTTACTGGAAAAGAAAACGCCCGCTTGCGCGAGCGCTTCAGACGGCGAGTAGGGAATGTCACTGGTGCGCGGTTGGACTATCGTCGGTGTTGGAAGTGAGGGGTGCGATGGGCCGCGCGCTCTCCTCTTCGGTCATCGAAGGCAGAGGAGATTCGAGCGCAATCTGCAGGACTTGATCCATAGTGTCGACGAAATGCAGCTTCATAGCACTTCGCAGATTTTCGGGAACCTCGGCCAAGTCCTTTTCATTGTCGCGCGGCAGGATCACCTCGAAAAGGCCCGCACGATGCGCCGCTAGCAACTTTTCTTTCAAGCCACCGATAGGCAGAACTTTTCCGCGCAGCGTGATCTCCCCGGTCATGGCGAGGTCGCGGCGCACGGGGATCTTGCTCAGCGCGCTAGCGATGGCCGTGGCGATCGTGATGCCGGCCGAAGGCCCATCCTTGGGGATCGCTCCTTCAGGAACGTGCACGTGCAGATCAAGGTTGCGGTAGAAATCGCGAGTCAAGCCGAGGCGGTGTGCCCGCGAACGAACGTAGGATAGTGCGGCCTGCGCGGATTCCTGCATGACGTCGCCGAGCTTGCCCGTCAATGTGAGCTTGCCCTTGCCATCGACTACAGTCGCTTCGGTGCTCAGAATCGAGCCGCCAACTTCCGTCCATGCCAAGCCGGTGACCAACCCTATTTCACTCTTTTCATGGGCCAGCGTGTCGCGGAACTTGATCACCCCCAGGAAGTCGGTAACATTCTCGCCGGTGACCGCGATGGTGTAGTTTTCGCCTTCCTTGACCACTTTACGGGCGACTTTACGGCAGACATTGCCGATTTCACGCTCGAGATTTCGAACGCCCGCTTCGCGAGTGTAAGCGCGGATCAATGTGGTAATCGCTTCATCGGAAAATTTCACATTCTTTTCCGACAAGCCCGCTTGCAGCATCTGCTTCTTCACCAGGAATTGCTTTGCGATCTCGACCTTTTCCTGCTCGGTGTAGCCGTGCAGGCGTAGCACTTCCATGCGATCCTGCAGCGCAGGAGGGATGGTGTGCATGACGTTGGCCGTCGCCACGAAGAAAACCTGCGACAGGTCGTACTCGACGTCGAGGTAGTGGTCGACGAACATGAAGTTCTGTTCGGGATCGAGCACTTCAAGCAGTGCAGCAGATGGGTCGCCGCGGAAATCCATCGACATTTTGTCGACTTCGTCCAGCATAAAGACTGGGTTCTTCGTGCCCGCCTTCTTCATCATCTGGATGATCTGGCCAGGCAGCGCCCCAATGTATGTACGCCGGTGGCCGCGAATTTCGGCCTCGTCGCGCACGCCGCCCAGGGACATACGAACGAACTTGCGCCCGGTGGCCTTGGCGATCGACATACCCAGTGACGTCTTACCCACGCCCGGAGGTCCTACGAAGCACAAGATGGAACCCTTGGGGTTCTTCACCAACTGCCGCACAGCGAGAAATTCAAGAATGCGTTCCTTGATCTTCTCCAACCCGTAATGATCTTCGTTGAGAACTTTTTCGGCGCGCGAGATATTGCGGATTTCCTTGGAACGTTTCTTCCAGGGAACGGCCAGCAACCAGTCCAGATAATTGCGCGAGACTGTCGATTCGGCCGACATGGGCGGCATGGCTTCAAGTTTCTTCAACTCCTGCAATGCCTTGTCTTTTACGTCTTTCGGCATGCCGGCGGCTTCGACCTTCTTCTTCAGTTCGTCGAACTCGCTCTTTTCGCCCCGCCCCAGTTCTTTCTGAATGGCCTTGATCTTTTCGTTGAGGTAATACTCTTTCTGCGCCTTTTCCATCTGCCGCTTTACGCGCGACTGGATGGTGCGGTCCACATTCAGCTTTTCAATTTCGACATCAAGCACATCGGCAATACGGTTCAGGCGCTCCGAGGGATCGAAGATCTCCAGCAACTCCTGTTTCTCTTCGATCGAAAGCTGCAGGTTGGCCGCGATGATGTCGGTCAGCTTCGCGGGATCTTCCATGCGCACGGCCGAGATCATCGTCTCGTAGTTCAACGCCTGGCAAAGCTTGACGTACTGCTCGAAGAGGGTGGTTACGCGCTGCATACCCGCTTCAATCTGAGGATTCATTTCGGCGGGATAGCGCGCCACACGCACCGAAGCCTGCATGTAGCCATCAGCGTCCGTAGCCTGGAGAAGACGGCCACGCTCGATGCCTTCGACCAGCACTTTGATATTTCCATCCGGCAGCTTCAGGCTCTGCACGATGTTGGCGATAGTGCCTACCTGATAGATTTCATTCGACTTGGGTTCATCGATGGAGGCATCGTGCTGGGTCGCCAGGAAAATCTTCTTGTCCGCGGCTAATGCCTCTTCCAAAGCACGCACGCTGGACTCGCGGCCCACCACGAACGGTGTCATCATGTACGGAAAGATGACCACGTCCCGAATGGGCATCATGGGCAGCTTCTTGCTTTCGAATTTTTCCTTGGATGTGGTCACTCCATCTCCCTGGGCCTTGTCTGAATGAGAGTCCGGCTACTCACACACGTGAAACGCCACGCGCTTCTCTACCCGGTTACATCTGCACACAGTTTACTCTTCTTTACGAAGTCTTTAACGGGTGTTTACCGATTCGCAGCTTATCCGGCCTTTTCCATCATCGAAAGCGAGGCATTGCGCTTCTCGACCATCTCCCTGGTCACTTCGAACTCTTTTAGTTTCTTCTGGCTAGGTAGATGGAACATGAGATCGAGCATGAGCTCTTCGAGGATCATGCGCAACCCGCGAGCTCCCACTTTGCGGGCCATGGCCTGGCGAGCTATCGCCCGCAGAGCCTCATCGCTGAACTTGAGCCGGACGTTCTCAAACTCAAACAATCGCTGATACTGCTTGACGATAGCGTTCTTGGGGCGAGTAAGAATCTCGATCAGCGCGAACTCGTCAAGGTCTTCCAGCATTCCCATCACGGGCAGCCGACCGACAAATTCTGGAATTAACCCAAACTTGATCAGGTCTTCCGGTTGCATATCGCTGAGAAGTTCGAAGTTACGCTTGCGGGCGACAACCGCATCTTCTTTTTCCGCTTCGTCGGCGGCGCGGAAGCCCAGCGATTTCTTGCCCACTCGACGGGCGATAATCTTTTCCAAGCCGACGAATGCTCCGCCGCATATAAACAGAATGTTGGTGGTATCGACGGGCGTGAATTCCTGATGAGGATGCTTGCGTCCGCCTTGCGGGGGAACGTTGGCGATCGTCCCTTCCAGAATTTTCAGAAGCGCCTGCTGCACGCCTTCGCCGGAAACGTCGCGAGTGATCGATGGATTCTCGTCCTTGCGTCCGATCTTGTCGATTTCATCGATATAAATGATCCCCGTCTGTGCCCGGCTCACATCGCCTTCCGCGGCCTGGAGCAATTTGAGAATGATGTTTTCGACATCTTCGCCTACGTATCCCGCCTCAGTAAGCGTGGTGGCATCGACGATGGCGAAAGGCACGTCCAGCATGCGGGCCAAGGTTTGCGCCAGCAGCGTCTTTCCGGTTCCGGTAGGACCGATCAGCAAAATATTCGACTTGCTCAATTCGATGCCATCGCCCGCGGGCTTCTGGCGATTCATAAAGATGCGCTTGTAGTGGTTGTAGACCGCGACCGCAAGCTTCTTCTTGGTCTGCTCCTGGCCGATGACATACTCATCAAGGAAGGTCTTGACCTCCTGCGGTTTGGGCAGCTGATTGGGCGTCGCGGTTTGCGGAGTAGCGGTGCGGTCATCTTCCAGAATCGAATTACAAACCGCAACACACTCGTCGCAAATGTAGGCGCGGGGATAGTCGCTGGGCGACGAGATCAGTTTGGCAACAGCGTCCTGCGATTTATGGCAGAACGAACAGCGCAAAATCTCCTCGGAGCCTGACTTGTTTTTCACTCAGATCTACTCCTTAATTTTTGCGGCAATTCTGGGTCTCGCCTACCTCGACCCTTTTCACCGCTGCTTTCGCGTTTGTACCAGTTCGACCGCGCTTCAAGCGCGAAGGCAGATCATACCGCTTTTACGGTCTTATAGATGATATCGTCTATGATTCCATATTCCTTAGCCTGCTGCGCGTTCATGATGAAATCCCGCTCCACGTCTTTCTCTACCTTGTCCAGCTTCTGTCCGCTATGTTTCGAGAGTAACTGGTTTGTAATCTCGCGCATACGCAGGATTTCGCGGGCGTGGATGTCGATATCGGTGGCCTGACCGGACAACCCTCCCATGGATGGCTGGTGAATCAGGATCCGCGAATTTGGCAAGGCCAATCTTTTCTTCGGCTCACCGGCTGCTAGCAGGAGTGCCGCCATGGAGGCCGCTTGTCCCACGCAAAGCGTCATGACATCATTTTTCACGTACTGCATCGTGTCATAGATCGCCATGCCTGCCGTAATCGAGCCGCCCGGAGAGTTCACGTAAAGTTGGATATCCTTTTCAGGGTCTTCCTGAGCCAGAAACAGCATTTGGGCGATCACCAGGTTGGCGATGTTGTCGTCAATCGGCGTGCCGATAAAAATAATGTTATCCCTCAGCAAACGGGAGTAGATATCGTAGGCGCGTTCGCCCCTCCCGGTTTGCTCAATCACCATCGGTACTAACATCATTTGTGGGTCATTTGGTTTCATTGTTTACCGGACCTGTCACCGGACCTGCCACACTCCACCCCAAAGTAACGTTTTGCGTTGCTCGGGGGAAGTCGAAAGTGTCCGCGTGGTTCTCGCCGACTACGCGGACTGGTGATAAAGAAAATCGAGGGTCTTTTCGCTGCGGATTCTCATCCGGATTCTATCGAGGCCCCCTTCCTCTGTCAAACGAGCACGAACGGCTTCTGATGTCTGTTTGGACTGTTTCGCCAAAGCGTCGATCTCGCGATCCACTTCCTCGTCGCCGACGTTGATTTTTTCCAGCTCGGCGATACGTTCGAGCAATAACGAGGACTTCACATCGCTCACGGCCTGGTCCCGCTGACCGGCGCGGAGCCGGGGCAGGTCCATTTTTTTCAATTCTTCCATCTTCATGCCCTGCGCGGCGAGTGCTCGCAGACCCCGTTCCAGGCGCAGGTCAATCTGGCGGTCCACTAATGCTTCCGGCACTTCAAAATCGTTGCGCTTCACCAGTTCCGTCACCAGTTTATCCTTGGCTTCGCGTTCCGCATTGTGGCGCCGTTCCGCCTCCATATTCTCGCGAATCTGTTTGCGTACCTGATCAAGGCTTGTAAACTCGCCCAACTCCTTCGCGAAGTCGTCGTTCAGTTCGGGCCGGTTCTTTTGCTTGATCCCGTTCACCTTGACGGTATAAACAAAAGTCTTGCCCGCCAAACGTTTGTCGGAAATGTCTTCCGGATAACTGACGTCGAATGTGCGTTCCTCGCCGGCTGAGGCCCCGGTAAGATTCTGCGTGAACTCCGCGACCGTATTCTTTCCGCCAATCTCGATCAGCACGTCATCCATGTGCACGGGATTCGCGCCGGCATCTTTGACGTCCTGGCTATCCTTAGGCTTCCCATCCATGGAGGCTTGGGCGAAGTCGCCCTCCGCGAGGGCACGTCCTTCCACGGTGGCGTAGGTAGCGTGTTGCTCCCTGACGTTGTTCAGCGCGTCCTCGACCTCGGTGTCGGTTACCCCGATTTCGGGCTTTTCGGCGCGTAATTCCTTGTAGCCCTCAACATGGATTTGCGGCAGCACTTCGAAGGCCGCCTTAAAACGGAGAGGTTCGCCATCGTGCATGTGCAGATCGGTGATACGCGGCTGCGACACCGGAATCAGGCCTTGCTTCTCCGCTTCTTTGTGAAAGTAACGCGGCACCAGAGCTTCGATAACATCGTTCTTCAGGCCGTCGCCAAAACGCTGGCGAATGATGGATGCCGGAACGTGGCCGGCACGAAATCCTGGCAAGCGAGCGCTCTTTTGATAGCGCAGGATCTGGAGTTCCGTCTCACGGGTAACCTCGGCGGCCGGAATCTCCACCGAAATCTCCTTCTTGATATCTTTGTTAGCAGTTTCCGGAGTTGCGGAATCGGTAGTCTCTGTAGGGCTCACAATTTACCTTTCACCCACCGTCGCATCCGGGAGCTCCGCAGAGCGAGGAACCCACCCGAATTTCATACGGCGTTAATTTGAGTGTAAAGACATGAGGAGAGCAGCGTCAAACCCGCAGACAGAATTCCCCGAGCAATTCATCGGATATTCCCATCCTGGCAGCGGACACCCTGTTCGAAATCAGGCGTTGATTTGCTTTAAAGCAGTCGATAGGTGATCGGAGAGACGATCGGATTTAGAAACCACGTCCTTCGCACCGGCGGCGCGCGCCGCTTTCAAGAGTTCGCCGGAGGGATGCATGGTGAACAGTAATACAGCAGTTCCCGGAGCACGGCTGCTGATCCGCCGAGTGGCTTCGAGGCCATTCATCACCGGCATTTGAAAATCCATGAGTACGATGTCGGGGTGAAGTTCGTCGACTTTTTCAATGGCCAACTGGCCATTGTCGGCCTCCCCGCACACTCTCCACTGCGGATTCCTCTCAAACCAGGACCGCAGGGAAGAGCGAATCATGGGGCTATCATCTACGATGAGAATTCTGAGCATCATGCCCTCAGCGACTTACCCTTGGCAGGCGTGTGCTGGCTGGCCAAGTACAGCTCGACGGCTACGAGGAAGGGTCCCCTCACATTAGCCACAAGCAGGACAACCGACCATACCCTTGATACTGTACGAAAGCGCACATTTATCTGTGCTGCTTCTCAACCGGACCTTTGCCGAGACTCGGTCAACGTTGACTCGTTAGCCCATGACGATTTGTGATAACGCTCCATCAGTTTGAAAGCAACCATCCAGACTACTCCGGCCGCTTAAGCAGCGCTCGCACGAAGTCGAGATTGCAAATAAATGATTGGGGAACTGGAAGAGTAAGATGATTACGAGAGTAATCTCCGGGGAGCGTGACCCGTGAGAATAAATGGCTGTCGCTGGTTAGCACTTTTCTCGGTTTTTTTGTTTCTTTCGTCCTCCATTGTCGGCGATGCCCAACAAGCCCTCGCTACTCTTGAAGTCCCAGAAAAATTCAGCCTGGATCACAAAACCGCGGCGCGATTGCGGCCAGAGTTGCTTGCCCAGAGCAGTGCTCCGACAGGCCGCTACGCGATTGGTCTGCGAGTTTTCGAAAAACTCGTGCAGCAGCTTCAAGCTCCGCAGGCCAAGGGTTATTCCTGGCAATTGCGCATCGTCAAAGACGGTCAGATCAACGCATCGTCTTCGCCCGATGGAACGATCTTCGTGGAAAGTGGATTGGCCGACCTAGCAGACAATACCGCCGGCCTTTGGGCGTCGGTTCTGTCGCACGAAATCTCGCACGTAGTCAGGCGGGACTGGGCGAGGCGCTATCTCTACGAAGAATCGCTACGCCAAGGGACAGGAGCAGATCTGGTGCTCGGTGAACCGGGACTGCTTTCGGGCGGCTGGAAGGATCCCAAAGCGGCATCCCTCGACCTGGCAAAGTTCTGCCGCCAACTGGAAATGGAAGCCGATCTTGAGGGATTGATGCTGATGGCGCGAGCGGGATACCATCCCGACTTCGTGCCCGCGCTGCACCATTTGCTGCACGCGCAGAGCGCGGATCGTTCCGTTCCATCGATACTTGCGATGCATCCGTGCTGGGAAGAACGCGATCGGGAGTTGGATCGAGCTTTTATTGCGGCCAGCATCGAGTTCGAGCACCGTTGGCCAGAGCCCTACGCCTCGCCAGGAGGAAATCCTCCCATTGTGGTTTTTGCGGAGAGGCTCAACGTGAAGAAAACCGGTGTGAAGAAATGGGAGATTCGAGTTCCCCTGCGCTGTCAGAATCTCGCCGGCGCCGTCGAGGTGGTGCTGCAGACTTACGCGGCGAACAGCGACTCCCGCAACCATGTCCAGGAACTGGACTCAGGGACTTCCACATCGGAAAATGGGAAGCGGCAGCTTACTGGATGCACTTCGCCGCGGACTACCATCACTTTCGCTCTCTCCAATGACTCCCCCAAAGAACAGTGGGCGGAAGTCTTTGTGCTGGATGGACAAGGGCAGGTGCTTTCGCGCATGGCGGTGGCGAAATTACAGCCATGACCATCGCCTGCGCTATTCTGTTGTCTCCGTGGCCAACGTACCGCGAAAAACCAGTCAGCAGTTCATGCCGCATTGGCTTACTGTTCTCAATCGTGAAGTGGTCGAGTGCACCCGCTGCCCGCGTTTGGTTGCCTATCGACAACAGGTGGCGCGCGAGAAACGCCGCGCCTATCGCGATTGTGAATACTGGGGCAAACCCGTGCCCGGCTTCGGCGATCCAGACGCGCGGGTTTTGGTCTTGGGGTTGGCTCCGGGCGCGCATGGTTCCAATCGTACCGGTCGTCCCTTCACTGGTGACGCATCGGGAAAGTTCATGTTCCCCGTTTTGTATGAGACCGGCTTCGCAAACCAGCCAAACGCGACTGATCGCAACGATGGCTTAAAGCTCAAAGATCTCTTCATCACGGCAGCGGCCCGCTGCGCTCCGCCGGCCAATAAGCCCACGCCCCAGGAACTGGCGGAGTGCTCTCAATTTCTTGACCGCGAACTAGCAGGATTAGAAAAAGTAAAAGTGATCGTCGCCCTGGGCAAGATTGGCTTTGATGCCTATCTGAACTACTTGAAACGACGGGATCCTCTCCTCAATCGAGCAAAATACCTTTTCAAACATGGCGCCAGTTACCGGTTATATGATGGTAAGGTGTTACTCGCCTCGTATCATCCTTCGAATCAGAACACGCAGACGGGCAAGCTGACGCGCGAAATGTTCGTGCAGATTTTTAAAGAGGCGGCAAGACTTGCCGATGTTTAACGTAAGGCGCCGTCGGGGCCGGATCGCTTACCCACCCTTATACCGGGTCACAATTTCCAAACGGGTAACGAACCGGGGCGGCGCCGTGCTCCCGACAGGTGAGGACTCAAAAACCGACCATGACCGGTTCTGTTTCCAGCAGAACTCCCCAGATTTCGCGCACCCGTTGTTGGATCTGCTCTTTCAATGCAACTACCTCGGCGGCCGTGGCTCCGCCGCGATTGATAATGGCTAGCGCGTGCTTGCTCGAAATGCCGACGCGTCCGAAGCCATGGCCTTTGGCGAAGCCGGAGTGCTCGACCAACCAAGCTGCGGAAATTTTTTTGTGAGATTCGAGCGCGGGATAGTTGGGCACGACCAGTCCGCGCTCTTCCGCGCGCTGCTTCAGATCCTCGTGCTGCGCGGATGACAACACGGGATTTTTAAAGAAAGAGCCTGCGCTCAGGCAATCCGGATCACCAGCTACGATGAGCATGCCTTTGAGCGCTCTTATGTACCGAACGGCTTCCCGAGTTTCTGTAAGATCTGGTGCAGTTTCGCGCCCAGCGAAGTGCCGCTGCAAGTCCGCGTAGCGGATGCGAGGCCCGCCGTCCGGTGTGAGGGCATAGCTCACGCGCAGAACGATGAAACGACCGCGCTCTGTGGTGTTGAAGATGCTGGACCGGTAGCCGAAGCCGCAGGCCTCGCCGCAGAGTTCGCGCACCTGACCATCTTTCCTATCGAGGACTTGCACCGAGGAGATTGTTCCGGATACTTCCTGGCCATAAGCTCCGACATTCTGCACCGGAGTTCCGCCCACGCTTCCAGGGATGCCACTCAGGCATTCGACGCCAGCACAACGTGCCAGGACCGCCCGGGAAACAAATCTGTCCCAGACTTCGCCGGCCCCCACATCGAAAATGACCTTGCCGTCCTCGTCGAATCCGCGGCGCTGCTCCATGCCTTGAATCGCAACCTTCAGCACGAGCCCGGGCCAACCGGCATCGGATACAAGCACGTTGCTTCCACCGCCCAGTACGAATAGAGGTAGATCGCGCGACTGTGCGAACGCAACCGCTTCCTGCACCTCTCCAATATCCTTGGCCTCCGCGAAATATTTCGCAGGACCTCCGACCCTGATGGTAGTGAAAGGTTCCAGCGGAATGTTTTCAAGTAGCTGCACTCAGTTTTATATTACACAGCGCTACAGGTCGCACACGCACCGCTCCGGTTACGTTCGGGCATAGTGGTGAAGGACTTTAGCCGGGCGCGAACTGAGATACTGCCGCCGTGAAAAATGCGAAGAAGGTCAATCTAAGCTGAGAGTAAGAGCAATCGGCGAGGAAGACCGAGGCTTGCGATAGGCGGGCGGTCCCAGCTTAACGCACGGAATCTTAACTAAAGCATCATGCTGCGCGGATCGCTCTACTAAAGAGCGTCTTCTGCTTCCGACAGCGAGATGGGCTGGGCGTGCCGCAAAAGCTGCCAAACGCTATAGTCCGATTTTTCTTCTGTCGCTGAGTCCTGCACTTCGGGAGATTCCAGTTTCGCGCGCACCGATAGTATGTGAAACCAGCGGACGGCTATGACGTTCGATAACATCCACCACAAGAACCAGGTCTTCTCAATGAAAAGGATCACAGCTGTTTCTCCTCAAACCGGCCGCATTCTGGTTGAGACCGGAGCGCCACTCAGGGAGTTCGCCTACGACTTCGTTTTACTATACCATATAGTCCATCGAGATAGTAGACTTTATTTGCCCGGATCCCAACAGTTGCGGAAACGATCACCAGGGCTAGCACTACGCGTTCAAATCCGCACCCCGCTCGGGCCGAGCGTTAGCCGTACGTGAGGTCGGTGCTCTGTCCGACTTCGATAATGTAACCGTCAGGATCGCGGATGTAGCAGCGTATCTCGCCGTACTTGGGGATCGGCGGCGTGATGAA
>Ga0209006_10005291_pt1 | contig 11725 bp, 10 predicted proteins | sample JacPin_JW_Ref_O2_FD_188567 | JGI IMG/M metagenome (GOLD analysis project Ga0209006, IMG submission 188567) | Forest soil microbial communities from Algoma, Ontario, Canada - Jack Pine, Ontario site 1_JW_Ref_O2 (SPAdes) (version 2) | ecosystem: Environmental > Terrestrial > Soil > Boreal... | reverse complement strand
CCGAATAAGCGTTGTAACCTCCTGAACCGTATGCGGCTGCCGGTTGAAATGTGCCGTCTCCGTTGCCCAACAGCACGCCCACAACTCCGCCCAATCCCTGCTCACAGCCCGAATAACTGACGCATTCGTTAGCCACAATAAGGTCAGGCTTACCATCTCCGTTTACATCTGCAACTGCTATCGAATCCGCATAATAGCCGCCCGAGTCAAAGATCATCGCCGCCTGGAACGTGCCGTCTCCGTTGCCCAACAGCACAGCCACCTGACCGTTGCCCCCTTCGCAGGCATTGTTCTCACAACTGCTCGCTACCACCAGATCAGGTTTGCCGTCTCCGTTTACGTCTGCGATCGCCACCGAATCGGCATAGAATCCACCCGAGTTGTAGGCGATTGCGGGTGCAAAATCCAGGTCTGATGTCTGAGGTTTTCCTGAGTGGGTTGAGATCCTCTTCCAGTCCGCATTCCGGTGTTGCGCGAGGACCCACTGCCGCCGGAAACCGCGAACATTGGCGGGTAGTCTGGGCTCACCGGAAGGGGGCGCAATACCGACTTGTGCAACTAGATTGGTGACCAGGAGGATAGAATAGCAAAAAATACTGAGCGAGAGAAAAGAACGGCGCTCCATGGCTTTTCCCCTTTGACTTTCACCAGAAGAAGCCGACTACAGTCAGGGGAAGCAGCTCTGGGCTGAAATTATGTTATGTGTACAATCAGGCACTTGTCAACGGCTGCCGCAGTTCGAAATCACAGAAACAAGGGGGGAGGGAAGGCCTCATTACAAGGGGTCGAATCAATCAAACCCGGACGGTAGAATTCGCATCCACGCCAAGCGGATCGAAAGAAACACTCAAGACCTTCTGGCAATGCGGGCAAGAGTAAGTGACGCCCTTGTACTCCGGGTCCACCCGACCGTGAGGTCTACCGCTTCGACCTTCACGTTGTTAATTGTGTGTTCGCAGTAGGGGCACTTTCCTGAATGAATCACAGCGCCACGAATTATATATCTCGCTCTGTCAATTGTTGAAATTGTGCTTGCGCTTTGCCGGACGCTTGCTCTCGCGCAACCCAATCCTGCAAGGCCTTTTTTTTGAGAATCAGAGCAGTTAGCCAGTCATCTGGACCCGCATCGGTGCCTTTTGGTGCGAAGTCGTTCCACGCAATTTGGGCGAACTCATTTAATGGTGTCTTTAAGAATCCCAAATTGCTGTAACGATAACATGTCCATGCCACGAGATCGGCGCATTGCAAGCCCGCTACATCCTGTCGCCGCGCGAACGCGTAATTAGTATAAATACCAGGAGGATTGCCCCTCTTTCGAGATTCCTTCTCGGCAACGGTCATCAACACTTGTATCTCGTGACGACACTCGTCGCGTTGCTCCATCCAATCAAAGATAAATTGGATCGGTTCTGCTTTGTGAAACCTGCGCCATGCATCTAGAAAAGTGAGGACATGAAGCACGGCCCACGCATAGTGATTCTTACCGGAATATTGACGTAAATCGGCAGGAACCACGGCATCATATTCCTGTTTTAGTACCGAGAAAGACCATACCTTGACGCCATATTTCTTGGTAATCGCCCGAGCACGATTGAACACACGCTGGTGTTTCGCATCACTCCACTTCCCAAAGAATGATTTATAGTTTCGCGCAACAAATTCCGAAGTATGCAGGTCGCAAAACTGTTCTTTGATTTTTAAAGTCCTCCATTCTTTGTCCAGCGCAGGCAATCGCGCCGCCGGAATGACAAGAGCAGTACAGTTTGCGATTTTCTGGTCGGGAGCCGTACCACTATCGTCGATATAGGCTGTAAAAAAGGCCATGTTTAGCCTCCGCCAACGCCCACCGCCAAACGCTTAGCAATAAATGGTGAGTGCGACTATAAATCAATGGCGTACACTTATACACTCTCAGTGCGGAAATGACGGAAAGCACTGACGGTATACGAAAAATAGCGAATCACCCGAAGAGTCCCGCGAAGAATCCGACAGGCGATTTTGCCCAGTTCACGAGTTTTATGCGGCAATTGGTAGGTGTGCCGCTAGCCCGGCAAGGATAACTGCTGTCCAATCAAAAATTGCCTTCCATGCCTCGATGGACATGATTATTACTCTCGCACTTTCAGTGTCACTTGATGGACGAGTTTATCGAACCCCACTACGAACTCGGGTGCTCTTCATTGTTGCGCTCCAAAATTTGCGTTAAGGAATTCGCATATGCTCGTTACTAACGGCGATTCCGGGGAACGGTCTAGCTCGGCGCGAAGCATGTGCAACGCGTGAGCAGTTTCAATGGTTCTGGATTCGACAATTACACCTCCATCGTAATTGGACGTTGGTCCGGGCGAGTTTATAATCTCCCGTCTAAAACGAAATTCCATCATCGCCTTGTGAATTTTTTCCCACTGGCTCCGGGAATCCAGTTTCGCATCCCGCTTCTTGGCATAGTCCAATTGCAGCCACGCGATAATTGCCCCCACAACTGCGATTAGGATTCCGACGAAGGCCGCCGAAAGAACGTCCCGCCAATGAGATCGGATGAATTCGCAGAGCATAGATTGGGCGCATTATATCGGGTACAAAAGAATGGCTCCTCAGGTAGGACTCGAACCTGCCTACAAACGTTAACCAAAGGACTTAGTGAACACGGCTGGCAAGTCTTAGTCCTTCTAAGTGCATGGAAAGCAAGGAACTGATTTCTGGAATCACTAGGAGGGCCAATTCGGGCGACAGAACGCGCCGTGCCTGGCACTAACGAAGAGGTGGAGTAGAATGCATTTCCGGGGAGAATCTTTGTGAAGACTCTGGCCGTCGTGGTCGCATTGTTTGCTCTCTTTACGCCGAAGGATAACGTCAACCCTGCGGACTACCCGGAGACCGCGACGGTAACGGCGGCTAAGATTGTCGCGGAGCCAACGGGTACCAAAACAGATGCAACTAACCCCGGTTGCGCCAATCCCCAGACCGCCTTTATGCGGGGCTTTTGTTCACAACAGCAAAACCGAACTAGCGTGACAACGCATAAATATGTCGAGGTCATCGCAACAATTGGGAGCAACCTCTACACGTTAGATGGAGACAAGCTCCCGCCACCGGGCCAATACAAAGCGCGGTTTTGGGACAACGGAGACATTGAGCTGATGGGGCCGAATGCGAAAGGGGAGCTTCGCGCTCATCGTTTCAAGGTAATCGCTATTGAAGCAATTCCAACGAAATAATTGGGCAAACAAGACCCGTCAAACTCTATTGCCTCGGGCGGCCCGGTCAGTCTTCTTTAAAGAATCCGTCCATTACCCAAAAGCAAGCCCGCAAAGCCGCAAACCATCCGACGTTAACCGCAGCGACGACGGCCAAAGCGTAAGGCGCGTCCCCGTCCCCGTGGGGACCATGCAACAAAAATTCAGCAAGAACCCATAAATCGAACCCAACAGCGACCACAATCCACAATCGAGTGAGGCCGCGCCTAAAGGTCCGCTTCGTCATTTCGATTTCCTCCGTGAGGTTCAAATCGTGACGGGCCGTGCTCACCATCGTCTTGTAAAGAGCACTCCACTCTGCCCAGAATTTGGTTCCCTCCGTCTGTCTAATGACTGTCAGCCAACGCTCTCGTACCTTTTCGCGCTTCATAACGTCTGCAATAAAGAGTCGGTCCGAAATTGTGTTGTACGCACGAGATTCGGCCCCATCAAGCTCTATGAGGTCTGCGCCGCTTGTGAACGTACCTCCAGGGAAATTCGAATTGAACTTATCCATTAGGGCATGAGCGCATTGGGAAAGTGAGCTGATTAGCTCCCGATATTCAGCCGCCTTGCTGTCTCGCACCCATTGCTTTCGTTGCCATGAGCGCGAAAGCCACGCGCCAACGGCCACGCCAACTAGCGGACCGATGCTACTCCAGGACCTTGTAAGGAAATTCCACTCCACTGAAACGTTGGGAGACATGCCACTATCCTACGCAAGTTGCTCAAAGAAACGCGGACCATATCCCGTCGCACCCTCACGGTTTTGCACTTACCAACTTTAAGCCCTTGAACGGCCGTGGTGGACTGAGAATTGAGGCAAGCACTCCGCCTAATTCTGAGTCGAGTTGCCTTTCAAGTTCGGAAATTTGGCCGTCAATCTCTCTGAGCCGCCCCGAGTACCAAGCCCAAATCTCACCCCACTTTTTCGTCACGTCAACAAAGCAGGGAAGGTTGTTGTTGTACCGGCTCACCTCAAGCAAGAGCGTTCCGCACCTGCGGCACTCGTACAAGGGGCAGCCCCTTATTCCACTCGGAACGTCGGCAGAGGCCGCGCATTTGCTGCAGAGGGGACAGTACCCGCTCGCGATGAGTTCTTCTCTTGACCTTTTCTTAACAGAAGCCATGATTCGGAATTTATAGCACGAGGCACGGCAGCTGAAGGCTGTGGATTTGTGGGAGCAAATTCTGGCGTCCTACGAAGTGAAGCCCGCGTATGAAATCTGCGAGGCTTCTTTGTCTGTGACTCGTATTGCAGAAATGCAGTCAAATATGATGGCAAGCCAACTTCTGCGCGATGTGTTGGTCCAGAATCTCGCGGGCTAGAACGAATCAAGCTTGATTGGCGATAATAAAAACCGCTCCGCCCATGCCCAATATTTTCTTCGCGTAGTACGTATATCGGCAGCGTCAAACTTGTCAGTTTCGGTGTCGAATTTCCGTAGCTTCCGAACAAGCAGGCTTGCCAACACAACGGGAAAACTAGCAGCGTTTCCGGGTGAGCGAGAGCATCTATTAAAGCTAGGGGCGGGCTTTCGGCCGCGAATGGTAGTTCTGTCGTGATGAACGGCTCGGTGACGGAATCGGTATATCTGAGCGCCCAATGGAAATCCCTAAGCCACGCGGCACCTTTCTGTATTTCCTCGCGCATCTGGGTTATGGCACAATCCCATTTCCCTGGTCACTGTGCGCGGTTCCTCCAAGCGCGTCACTAGACCGCGGAGTCTAACCGTGAATGAATTCCATGTTCTAGCGAAGCACTTGCGAGAGCCCTTCAAGACAATGGTGCTGTTGCAATTATGTCTCGGCTTGCGAGTCTCGGAATTGCTTGCACTCCGATGGCAGGATGTGGACTGGATGGGGTCAAAGCTCAACGTCGAACACGGGATTGTGAATCAGCATCTTGACGCCGTGAAGACGGAGGGCTCACGCAAAACGATGACCCTTGATGCTCAACTGCTTCACGTCCTAGTGGCATGGAAGCAAGTGACGCAGTTTCGAGAGTCCGGTGATTGGTTGTTTCCCTCGCCGGTGAAACTGGGACGCTTGCCATACTCCTATACGGGGTATTGGCGGGCACTGCAAACAGCTACTGCCCGCGCCGGGCTGGGCAAGATGGGCACCCACACTTTCAGGCATAGCTACCGCTCGTGGCTTGACAGCGTGGGGACTGCAATCACCGTGCAACAGAAGCTCATGCGGCATAGCGACATCAAAACCACGCTCAACGTTTACGGAGATGTTGTTACTGATGAGATGGAGCGGGCAGGCTCGAAAGTGGCTGCGCTTGCTCTCAATCCTGATTCCAAACTGATTTCACCAGCGGTAAGCCATTGAAAGAATGGCTCCTCAGGTAGGACTCGAACCTACAACCCTCCGGTTAACAGCCGGATGCTCTGCCATTGAGCTACTGAGGAGTGGGAGCACGCGATTGCGTACTTGAATTGTCTTCAAAATCATATCAGAACCCCGCAGCCGATGGGAATCTCGGCAGCGTTCTGGCAGGCCTCGCTGCCAGACGACCCATCGATGTGCTCGGCTCACCCAATGTCCTGACTCAATTGAACTAATTTCGAGTTTCCGCAAACGGAACAACACCTACGCCCGCGGAGCCGTCGCCCAGCGATATAACCAGCAAAATAAATTGACTAACAATCCGCCGCGAGCAACAATACAAACGGAACTAGAGAATTTCCATTGGGGCAATTTCGAGGCGCGTCCGGCAACTAGAACGCCCCTCGAAGCTGCCCCAAAACCTTTTTTTGGGCGGTTTGCGGCTTGCGGCGGCATAAGTCCTTATTTCTGAATAATTCGGAGATAAGTCATTATTTATTAATACTTTAACTAAAATCGAGGGGCGCGTTCCGAAATGTATTCTCCTTACGTTCGCCCCGCCCAAAGCTGCTCAACCAACAGCGGGAATTGCAAAAGCAAAATCGCAACGGCAACCCTGTAAAAGAAGCATTGCGAAAGAAGCATTGCAAAGAAAGAAAGTGGAAGAGAAAATTCGCATTCGACAACGAGCCCAGCGCATGAGCAAATACCATGAGCAAGCGTTTCGTTTTCTACTGTCGTGAGGCATCCATGCTCGGAGGTTTGCGTTTGCTCATCGCTCTTCTGATTCTTTTCACTGGCGTCGCGGCCTTCGCCTTCGTCGACGATTCTCCCGCCGCGAAGCCCGACACTTCTGCGTTCCCCGCAGGTCCTCCCAAGGTCAAAGTTGCTCCAGCTGAGGACACCGTGCAAGGTCACAAGATTGTCGACCGCTTCCGCTATCTGGAAGATCCGAGCAATCCCGACACCAAGCTGTACGTCGAGCAGGAACTCGCCTACACCCGGAGCATCCTCGACCCACTGCCCGGCCGCGACAAAATTAACGCACGCCTCGCGCAACTGCTGGCGATTGGCACCGTCGGAGTTCCGCAGATGGGCGGACAATACTATTTCCACACTCGTCGCGAAGGAAATCAAAACCAGCCGGTGCTCTACGTTCGCGGCGGCCTGAACCACGGCGAACTAAACGGAAATGACCGCGTCCTGGTCGACGTAAACAGCCTCGCCGCCGACGGCACAATTGCTCTCGACTGGTGGTACGCATCGGAAGACGGAAAGTACGTTGCTTATGGCACCTCGCATAGCGGATCCGAGGTGAGCACTCTGCGTGTGATTGAGTCGGCGACGGGTAAACTGCTTCCCGACACCATTGAACGCACGCGCGCGGTCAGCCTCGCCTGGAAGCAGGACAATTCCGGATTTTTCTACACACGTTACCCCGGAAAGGGAGAAGTTGCCGACGGCCAGGAGGTCTACCACAGGCATGTTTTCTATCACGCGCTTGGCACCGATCCCGCTAAGGATCCACTGATTTTCGGCGAGGGGCGTAATCCCGAGGCATGGCCGAACGTCACCCTTTCCGAGGATGGCCGATGGCTGCTGATCGACGAGGAGCAAGGGTGGACCAAAACTGAGATGTTTCTGCTGGATCTTTCGTCGGATCTGAATGCCAAGAACCCTCCGGTGGAAATTACCGCAGGCGAAAATTTTCTCTACCGTGCCGATTTCTTTCACGGCAAACTCTACATCGTCACAAATGAGGACGCAGCGCGTTATCGCGTGTTGGTTGCGGATGCGGCGAATCCTAAGCGCGAAACCTGGAAGGAAATCATTCCCCAGTCAGATGCCGTGCTCCAGAGCGCGAGCGTGGCTGGCGGCAAGCTGCTGGTGCAGTATGAGCACAATGCAACCTCAGAGTTGAAGCTGTTCGACATTGACGGAAAGAAGCTTGCAGACGTTCCGCTACCGGCGATTGGATCCGTTTTCGGTGTCTCCGGTCGATATGACCGCAACGAAATATTTTTTGGATTTCAATCCTTCACCGTGCCCCCATCCGTTTATCAGGTTGACTTGGGCAATGTAACCAACACGCTGTGGGCAAATGTCGACGCGCCTTCCATCGATCCTTCTAACTATAACGTGCAACAGCTTTGGTATAGCTCAAAAGATGGCACACAGGTTCCGATGTTTGTGGTGAGCAAAAAGGGAATGACGAAAAATGGCGCGAACCCCACTCTGCTGATTGGCTATGGCGGGTTCAATGTCTCCATGACGCCAACTTTCAGTCGCAGCATGTATCTCTGGATGGAGCATGGCGGAATCTACGCGGTCGCCAACCTGCGCGGCGGAGCTGAATTCGGTGAAGATTGGCACCGCGCCGGCATGCTGGAGAAGAAGCAGAACGTGTTCGACGATTTCATCGCTGCCGGTGAATTCCTAGTCGCGCAGAAATATACCGACCGCGATCATCTGGCGATCTCCGGAGGATCCAATGGCGGTTTGCTGATGGGTGCGATGATTACGCAGCGTCCAGACCTGTTTCGCGCTGTCGTATGCGCGGTTCCGCTACTCGACATGCTGCGGTATCAGAATTTCCAGATCGCCAAGCTCTGGGTTCCAGAATATGGTTCCGCGGAAGACGCTAAACAGTTCGACTGGCTCTACGCATATTCGCCGTACCACCACGTTAAGGCTGGAGAAGAGTATCCCGCCATCCTCTTTATGACTGGCGATACGGATACTCGAGTCGACCCCATGCACGCGAAGAAAATGGCTGCCCTTATGCAGGCCGACGCCAAAAATGGAGCCAGTAAAGATAAGCCGATTCTGCTCCGCATCGAATCCAAAGCTGGACACGGCCAGGGAAAGCCTGTCGCCAAGCAGATCGAGGAAAGCACCGATATGTACTCGTTCCTGTTCTGGCAGCTGGGGATGAAACCATAAATGGTGCCGATACCAGAGTGATCGCTTCTCTAGTTTCCCGCTGTGCCGCCAGTGTTCTCTGTGGTTAAATGATCTCGGTGACCACTGAGCAAAAAATTCGCGTCCTGGTAGCCAAGCCCGGGCTGGATGGGCACGACCGCGGTGCCAAGGTCATCGCGCGCGCGCTACGCGACGCCGGCATGGAAGTCATCTACACCGGGTTGCGGCAGACTCCGGAAATGATCGTCAATGCATCGTTGCAGGAGGATGTGCAGGTCATCGGTCTCTCCATTCTTTCGGGCGCGCACAACGCCATCGTTCCCCGCGTGATGGACCTGCTCAAACAAAACAAAATGGACGACGTTCTGCTGCTCGTAGGCGGCATTATCCCCGATCAGGACATTGAAAACCTCAAGAAAATTGGAGTCGCTGGCATCTTCCAGCCCGGCACTCCCATGGACAACATTGTGAAATTTATCCGCGAGCACGTGAAGCCGCAGGGCGTTCCAGCCGTTTAGTTTAGAGACAGCTACGCCCTTGCTGCACGGGATAGTGCATCATGTTTCCGTGTCTTCGCGCTTCTTCGATATCGAGTCTCACGCCACCGCACTCGTCATAACTCTCAAGTCACCCGACCACACCAACCGCCTTAGCCGGGCGACGGTGCGCGCACTCACCCGCGCTTTCCGCGATCTGGAAAATGATCTGAAAGACGAACTGAAACGCAGCATCCAAGATCGGCTGATCATCATTGTCGGTAACCGACAATTTTTTTCAGTGGGAGCAGATTTGCATGAAATCGCGGCGCTGACCGTTCCCGAAGCCTACGAATTCTCGGCCATGGGGCAAGGTCTGATGAACGCAATCGCCAGCTATCCAGCGCCCGTCATCGCTGCTATCGAGGGCCACTGCATGGGCGGGGGTCTCGATCTTGCGCTGGCCTGTCATCGCCGCATCGCCGCGCCTAGTGCTATCTTTGGGCATCGAGGAGCCGCACTCGGCCTGGTCACGGGATGGGGAGGTACACAGCGCTTGCCGCGTTTGATCGGGAAAGCACGGGCGCTCGAACTCTTTATCACAGGGGAGAGAATCTCCGCGTCAAGAGCGCTTGAAATTGGACTCGTGGATGCGATTGATGACGATCCGGTCGGCCACGCACTACGCCGACCCTAGAACACGAGCCACCAATCCAGGAAGGCCCACATCCATGCCAGATTTATTAATCCGAAGCAGCCCAGTGCGATGAATTGCGGAGTGTTCCATCGACGCGCCACATAATTGCCCATCGACAGGAAGGCGGGATACATCGGCAGCACATATCTCTGTCCACCGAGCAGCGGACGCCCCGTGTACATCATCATCTGCGCCACCATTGCAATCGCGAACAGTTTGTCTTCGATCCGCATTTCGCGCCGTAGACTGAATCCCAGAGCGAGTATCACGAGTGCAAGCTTCGCCGCCAGCACGGCATCGCCATGGCCGACTATCAATCGCAGTGACTCAGCCAAACCACGCCAGGGCGCAGCCAGAGTTGCTCCCTGATAAATCCGGTACGCATCCACCACCGAAAGACGGCCCGACCACCACAGCCATCCCCAATAACTCAACGTTCCTAGCGGAGAAAGAATGACAATCATCGCCCGTACAGTCGTCGCTCCCGCCCGCCGGCTCTGCCAGGCGATCACGAGCAGTGGAATTGCGACAAGAACACCCGAGGGCCGAGTCAAGCCGGCGAGAAATCCACAGAGCGTCGCGAGTTCCCAGCGCGCGTTGCGTGCGAAAACTACAGCCCAGACAATCAATGCCAGTGTCAGCGACTCCGCATAACCGGCGAACAATATAAAGCTGCTGGGCCAAACCGCCAGGGCCAGGAGCGCGCCAATTCCCGCGTTCTCTCCAGAATCTCCGCTAAGTCGCGCTTTCGCCAAACGCAGCAAGCCCCAAAAAGCAAAGAACGCGGCCACGGTGGAGACGAGCAGAGCAGCGACCGTCGCCGAAACCCATAAATTCATGAAGAGCCGAATCGCTGCGGGATAAAGAGGATAGAAAATCACCGCCATCGGCTGGTCATATCCATGTTGCGCAATCCGGAGATACCACAGCGTGTCGAAGCGTTCCCAAATTCCCAGGAAGGCATAATGCAGACCATGCGGTACCGGCAGATTCTCCGTAAGAGCATTGCTGGCGATGAGGGCTCGATCCGGATGTAACGATGGGAAGAATACAATCGCCATCGCGAAAAAAAATAGTCGCAGCGCTACTGTCGCCATCAAAGCTATCTGCCAATCGGGACGCGATGCGAGCTTTCGCAGCATGGCTGAATTGTAGCGCCTTGGTTCCTGCAAGCTGAGCCGTTCCCAATTTTCTGAACTTCCTGGACTAATTCCCGCATCTGCCGCACGCTGGTATAGTAAGTAGTTTCGCAGGTCGCTTTGAAGCCTTCTCATGCGTGAACGTATCGATTCCACGTCCATCACGATCAACAACGTTCTACCTACCAAGGTCGATCCCGGTTCACTGCGCTTCGAGTCCAATATGCGAGCATTGGCGGATCTGGTGGCGACCGTTCGGAATGAAGAGGAAAAAATTCGCGAAGGTGGGGGACCGAAGGCCATCGAGAATCAGCATGCCAAATCGCGTCTTACCGCACGCGAGCGCATCAATCTGCTGGCGGACCCCGGCACTTTCCTGGAACTCGGACTTTACGCCGCGCACAAAATGTATGAAGAGTGGGGCGGAGCTCCTGCAGCCGGAGTTATTACGGGAATCGCCCGTGTCCAGACTCGCATGGTCATGCTCATCGTGAACGACGCCACCGTCAAAGCTGGTGCGTTTTTCCCCATGACGGCGAAGAAAGTCATTCGGGCGCAGAACATCGCCATCGAAAATCGTATTCCAGTGATTTATCTGGTGGATTCTGCCGGTGTTTTTCTGCCATTACAAGAAGATGTTTTCCCTGACACGGATGACTTTGGCCGCGTATTTCGCAATAATGCAGTCCTCTCGGCAATGGGTGTTCCGCAGATCGCCGCCATCATGGGCATGTGCGTGGCAGGAGGCGGATATCTTCCCGTAATGTGCGATCACGTTTTGATGACCGATGGCAGCGGGCTTTTTCTGGCTGGGCCAGCGCTGGTACAGGCGGCAATTGGGCAGAAGATTTCTGCCGAGGAACTGGGCGGGGCAGCCATGCATTCGGCGATTAGCGGGACGGTTGATTTCCATGAGCC
>Ga0209006_10005290_pt1 | contig 11725 bp, 9 predicted proteins | sample JacPin_JW_Ref_O2_FD_188567 | JGI IMG/M metagenome (GOLD analysis project Ga0209006, IMG submission 188567) | Forest soil microbial communities from Algoma, Ontario, Canada - Jack Pine, Ontario site 1_JW_Ref_O2 (SPAdes) (version 2) | ecosystem: Environmental > Terrestrial > Soil > Boreal... | reverse complement strand
CGCGCGTCGACATTGAGGCTATGAATTTGTTCGACGACAGCACCGCCCGCAATCTTGAATCCAGTCTTGAAACCATGACACCTACACACGATACTCACACCGGCGGCTCGGCCGTAATAGACGCTCCCGAGCAGGCACAACCCTCTCCCGTGGAAGCACTGACTTCCGCCCCCGCAACGCACGAAACCGAAGCGCATGATCCGAATAAGAACGATTCGCATAAGAACGAATCGCAGACCGTCGAATCCCACGGTATCGCTGCGCACGACGCTACCGAACAAGCGACCTCTGATAGTGCCGCGGCCAGCGACGATTTCGCCGCCGCGCTGCACAACTTTGAGAACCAGACCGAGGAAGCCGTCAGCGATGACCACGTCATCAAGGGTACGGTGATCAAGCTGACCGCAACCCACGTCGTCGTCGACATCGGCGCGAAGTCTGAAGGCATGGCCCCGATCGCCGAGATTCTCGATCACGAGGGCAACCCGAAGTTCAAGCCCGGCGACGAGATCGACGTGATGCGCGACAAGGGCGAGACGGAAGAGGGATACATCAACCTCTCGCACCTGAAAGCTCAGCGCCTGCGCTCATGGGATGAAATCGAGCGCGCGTACAACGAGAAGAAGCCGATCAAAGGCATTGTCGTCGAGCGCATCAAAGGTGGACTGACCATCGACATTCAGGGCGCCCGCGCATTTTTGCCCGGTTCCCAGGTCGACCTCCGTCCCATCCGCAATCTGGATGGCATGAAGGGCCAGACCATGGAAGTCGCCATCATCAAGCTCAATAAGAAGCGTGGCAACATTGTCGTTTCGCGGAAGCAGCTTCTGGAAGAAGAGCAGACGGAAAAGCGCGACAAAACTCTCGAGCATCTGGAAGAAGGCAGCATCCTTACCGGCATCGTCAAGAATCTCACCGAGTATGGTGCGTTCGTTGACATGGGCGGCATCGATGGCCTGCTGCACATCACCGACATGTCGTGGGGACGCCTCACTCACCCCCGCGATCTGGTTAACGTCGGCGATCAGATCCAGGTGAAGGTGCTCAAGTACGACAAAGAGAAGAAACGCGTCTCGCTCGGATTCAAGCAGCTCACGCCCGATCCGTGGCTGGATGCCGAGCATCGTTATCCCGTCGGCGCGCACGTCCACGGACGCGTGATCAGCGTCACCGATTACGGAGCGTTCGTCGAACTCGAACAGGGTATCGAAGGCTTGGTTCATGTGAGCGAAATGACCTGGTCGAAGCGGATGAAACATCCCTCAAAGCTGGTCAACGTGAACGACCTGGTGGATTGCGTGGTCATCAGCGTGAATCCGACCGAGCGCAGAATTTCGCTGGGCATGCGGCAACTCGCGTCGAATCCCTGGGATACTCTGCACGACAAGTATCCGGTTGGAGCGACGGTCGAAGGGCGGGTTCGCAACCTCACTGAGTTCGGCGCCTTCATCGAAATCGAAGATGGCATCGACGGCCTGGTGCACGTCAGCAATCTGAGCTGGACGACGCGGGTGAAGCATCCTTCGGAAGTGCTGAAGAAAGGCGACAAGGTCAAAGCCATTATCTTGGCGATTGAACCGGACAAACGCCGCCTTTCGCTGGGCATCAAGCAAATGCAGCCCGACGTTTGGGATTCATTCTTTGCGCAGCATCGTGTCGGCGACATCGTGCACGGCAAGATTTTGCGCGTGGCCAACTTCGGCGCATTTGTTGAGATTGCTGAAGGCATCGAAGGTTTGTGCCACAACTCCGAAGCGGTCGACGGCAACGGTCAGCCGATGCACCTGGAGCCGGGCGCCGAGTTCGACTTCAAGATCATCAAGATGAATCAGGAAGAGAAGAAGGTCGGCCTGAGCATCCGGGCAGTCGGCGAAGAAGCCTCGCGGCAGGAAGTTGAATCCTACAAGCAACCGTCATCGTCGTCGTCGAAGAGCACCACCATCGGCGATCTGATTTCGTGGAAGCGCGCGGGCGGGGATAGCAATTAGCTCCTGCTTGCACCTAAACCTGAAAAGCCACCGGCAACGGTGGCTTTTTTAATAGCGGTGGCTTTTTAACAGCAGCTCAATTCATCTTCTGTAAATTCTGATAGCTGACCCGCAGGCTCTCCAGGGCTGGAAGGTCGCCAGAATCGCGCTCGACAAAATAGTGCTTCACGCCATTCTTCTCCGCCGCCGCTAGAATTTCCTGCCAGTGGATGGTTCCGGCTCCCACTTCCGTAAAGTGTTCCGCCGCGGCGTCCTTTACCTGGTTCGTGGGAAATCCGCTTTTACGATCCTTCAGGTGAAGTAATTTGATGCGGTCTCCGTACTGTTGAAACATCTGGAGCGGATCGCCGCCGGCCTGGGCAATCCAGTAGCAATCCATTTCGATACAAACCAGCTTCGGATCGCAGCGCTGCATCATGGTTGCATAACCGGTTGCGTCTCCGAAGCGGCGAAACTCGTAATTGTGATTGTGAAATCCAAACTGCATTCCTGCTTGCTTGATCTTCTCGCCCCAAAGATTGAACTGATCGGCCGCTCGCTTGTAACCATCCAACGTCGACCACATACTTTTCGGCAGCATCGGACAAATCACATATTCCACGCCCAGTGTTTTCGCGTAGTCGATCTTCCGCTCGAGGCCGTCATAATTGAAGTGTCCGCTCGGAACCGTCAGTCCATGGTCGCTGATCATTTGCCGAAGCTCTGCCGCTGGATGCTTATAGACATCCCAATAGGTTTCAACTTCGGTGTAGCCGATTTTGCGCACGGCCTCGAGAACGGAGGAGAGATGGTGCTTCGCGTCGTGACGCACGGTGTACAGCTGCACTCCGAGCGGCCGCGCAGGCTCGGCGAACATTTTCGTGGCACCCAGTTTCGTAGCAGCCAACCCCAACGCAGCCGCAATCGAACCCTGAAGAAATTGGCGACGGTCAGACATGAGTCGAGGTTCCGTGAAAAATCACGGCCGATTGTAAAAGAAAGAATTGTAAAGCAGGAAACCGCGCCGCGCGCGATGGCAGGAATCGAGCCCTATTTGCTGTCTTTGCTGGTGCTATCGACCTTCAAGTCGATATAGACGGCTTGACGATTATCGAACTGACTGACCGTCTTCGTATGGCTCTTACGGTTGTTGAACTGGGCGTAGACTTCGTAATCAATGTTCGGCTGTAGGGCCGGAAATCGGTAGGTTCCGTCGGGTCCCACAATGTAGGTCTTTACCGAGCGAGTATGGGTGTTGGTCAGGTAGACGACCGCGTCCTTCAATGGATTATCGCCGTTGTCGAGCACCTTACCGGAGAGCAGGCGGGTTTTATCCTGCTTCGAATCTCGTCCAAACAGTTGCGCCGGTGCCGCAAAGGCCGAATCTAGAGCCATCGTCAATACGATCGTGGTCAATAACATCGCGGCCAATATTCGCAGCCGCGATGAACCCGTGATAACCGGCTTCCTGGCGATCGCCTTCTTCATGAATATTCCTCGGAGTATTCCATGCCGCCGATCTTCCTGTAGTAGCTCTCGCAGCTCTCGAAAACACTACGAACCACTCGGCGATCACTCCCAGTCTAAATGAAGACCAATGTCGGAACGCTCGTCGCTGTCAATATGCACGGTTACGTCGGCTCCCGGTTTCAGCTTTGCGCCCGTAGACAGCTTGTAGCCCTTGGTGTCGGCCGAAACGATATAGTCCGCCTTACCGACCGGAACTCGCTGGGCAAATTCGCCCGTATGGTTGGAATACAGCTCCCAGCGAACTTTCTTCTCGTCCGCCCGCCGGATTTTCACCTTCACTCCATAAACAGGTCGCCCGTCAGGATCCCAGACCGTGCCGAAAATTAATGCGTAGGGAGGGGGCGGTTTCTCGCCGCCACTGCCCCGCTCGCTCAGAGTCACCAACAGAGCGGCGAAAACAGATGCCAGCAAGATCGCGGAACATGCGGTTGCCGCCACTCGCCGGAACACGCGGGCTTGCGCGGAATTCTTCAGAACCTGGTCCTCGTCACCTAGTCCTCGTCCTCATCTTCTTCTTCGTCGTCGTCTTCCTCGTCCTCGTCTTCTTCTTCCTCGTCTTCGCCGACTTTTTTCAGTTCGACTGGGCTCACTGTGATGACCTCGAAGTCAGCGCCGCACTCCGGGCAGGAGACGACCGCGCCTTCATCGACCTCGTCTTCATCGATGTCGAGGTCCGTCTCGCAATCGGGACAGTACACCATGTTTTCCTCCACTTTCAGGGTACCCTGTTATATTTAGTTTCTTCGAGAGGAAAAGGTCAAGTGGCTAGCCAAGAAAATTCAGGCGTTTCTCGTTTTGCCAATGATTTTGGTAATGGTCTTGCCAATAACGGTCGCGCAAATGGGCTTGCCGTCGCGGCGCTAGCCCTGGCGCTCGCGATTTGTGCGGCCCCGTGCGCCGCCCAGGAAAAGCCGCAGGAAGCGCCCCAGGAGCCACCCCGGCTCGCCTCTGACCACCACACCGACCGCCAAATTGCGGACGCGATTCGCGATGTGTCCGCCGACCACATCAAGCAGACCGTCGAGAAGCTGGTAAGTTTCAACAATCGCTCTACGATTTCCGTGCAGGATGACGAATCTATCAAGGCGGGCAAAGGCATTGGCGCGGCCCGCGAGTGGATCAAAGCCGAATTCGAACGATACTCGAAAGAATGCGGCGGATGTCTGGAAGTGAAGACCGATAGTTTCACCGAGCAGCCCGTCGATCGCATCCCGAAGCCAACCCAAATCACCAATGTTTATGCGGTGCTGCGCGGGTCTGATCCGCAACAAGCCAGCCGCATTGTGCTGGTCACCGGACACTACGATTCGCGGAACAGCGATACCTTCAACATCACCGACCCCGCGCCGGGTGCAAACGACGATGCCAGCGGCACTGCCGTTAGTCTGGAGTGCGCCCGGGTTCTGAGTAAAGCGGCGTCCAGCGGGAAACTCAAACTTCCGGCGACAATTATTTTTCTGACCGTAGCCGGCGAAGAGCAGGGCCTCAACGGTAGCAAGCACTTCGCGCAGATGGCAAAACAGGAAGCGTGGAAGATCGAAGCTGTCTTGAACAACGATATTGTGGGAGGTAACCTCGGTCCTGGCCAGGACGCGAGCCTGGTACGGGTGTTTTCTGAAGGGCTGCCCGCGGCCGCGACCGATGCCGAAATCAAGCGCATTCGCGGCTTAGGCGGAGAAAGCGATTCGCCCTCTCGCGAACTCGCACGCTACATTTCCGACGTTGGCCGATCCTACGATGCCGGCGTTAAGCCGCTGCTGATATTCCGTCTCGACCGCTTTCTGCGCGGCGGCGATCATTACTCTTTCAATAAAGAGGGCTTCACTGCGGTTCGATTCACTGAATTTCGCGAAGATTTTAACCGCCAGCATCAGACTCCCCGCACTGAAAATGGCATCGACTATGGCGACCTGGCCAAGCATGTGGACTTCGATTACGTTTCGCATGTCGCGCGGCTGAACGCCGCGACCCTCGCGTCGTTGGACTCCGCTCCTGCGCCGCCTTCCAACGTAAAAATGGAGACCAAAGACCTCGATAACAACACCACTCTGAGCTGGGATCCTTCCCCGGGAGCTGCCGCTTACGAAGTGATGTGGCGCGCGACGAACGCAGCCGATTGGGAGTACGTCCAACCGATTAGTGCCGGCACGCGTGCAACCCTGCAGGTTTCGAAGGATAATGTGATATTCGGAGTGCGTGCGGTGGATGCGGCGGGACATCGCAGCCTGCCGGTTGTGCCCGAGCCGGGGAAATAGATCCGGCTTCAGAGTAGACGTCAGAGTTCACGAGAAAGTTCACCGCAGATTTCACGACCGATTTGCCAGGAAAGAGATTACCGACAAAGTGCCTCGCGGACAAACCATCTCGTTCAGCTTCCCGCCGTTTGCCGGATGGGTGAAGCGCATCATCATCGCCTGCACGGCGATTTTCTTGCTTGAGCTCGTAGTACACAGGGTTTTTGGCGCCGATCTCAGGTGGGTAGACGAATGGTTCGCGCTGATCCCGATGTTCGTAGTTAGAGGTGAGATCTGGCAGATTCTTACCTACTCGCTGCTGCATGCGAACTTCAGCCATCTGTTCTTCAACATGCTCACCCTCTGGTTCATCGGAGCTTACCTGGAGGGCGACTGGGGATCGCGAAAATTCATCGAGTGTTACACATTCTGCGTGGCGGGCGCGGCGCTGGTTACCATCGCAATTGCCTATACCCATTTCCTTGGTGCCGATCCAGCCAAGGGAACGGTGGGCGCATCAGGTGGAATCTTCGGACTCTTAATGGCTTTTGGCATTCTTTACGCCGACCAGGAAATGTATCTTTTCCCCCTTCCGTTCAGAATCAAGGCCAAGTATCTGGTTGGCATCTGGGTCATCATTGCGATTGTCGCGGTATTTGAACCGGCGAATGAGATTGCTGTTTTCACCCACATCGGCGGATTACTCTTCGGCTTCTTGTGGGTAAAGTTCATGCCCAAGCGTGGCGTCAGCTACGCAGCCTCCGAGCGCTATTTCAGCCTGCGCAATTCTTATTACCGCTGGAAGCGGCGCCGGGCCGGCAGAAAATTCGAAGTGTACATGAGAGATCACGACCGCAAAGTTACCTTCGACGAGCACGGCAACTACGTGCCCCCTGACGACGATAAGACGAACGGCGGATCGAAATCTGGATGGGTGAATTAGCCGCGTCGGCCATTAGCCGTCAGCCATCAGGTAAGTCTCTTGGTTCCTTACAAATTCTGCTTGCTTTAGGCGAACATTCTTTCGAAATTTGATTGGATCGTTGCGGGGAGTTGTTGTTTTTGTACTTTTCCTTTGAATCCCAGGTCGTGGCCTGCGGCTTCTACTTCCATTAATTCGGTTTTGGCCGGGATTAGCTGTAGTGCCTGCTTCATTTCGTCAACGCTTCCGAAGGGATCGCGGGTCCCGTGGACGAACAGGCTCGGCGTTCGGAGATTTGGCAAGTGCTGCACGCGGAGTTGCTCTGGTTTGCGCGGCGGATGCAGTGGATAGGAGAGTAAGAGCAGGCCGGAGACTAACTCCGGCTCCTCGGCAGATGACTCGGCACATAGCATCGTCGCCTGACGTCCTCCATAGGAATGGCCTCCGAGAAAAATACGGCCGGTAATGCTTTTGCGCAAAGCGGCGACGGCGTTGCGCAATCCTGCGCGGTCACGTTCCGCCTTTCCGGGAAACGGCGGGCCGGTCGGCCGCTCCTGGCGGAAGGGCAGGTCGCAGCGCAAAACCATATAGCCTTTGTCGGCGAAGGTCTCGGCCAGTGCCACCAGCAAAGGCGCGGAACAGTTTGCGCCGGCGCCGTGAGTAAGAACGAGGGCTTGTCCGTTCGGATCGGCGGGCGAGTGCAGGAACCCGCGGACGGCGGGATTCAGTGAGTTGTCGGAAAATGCGGCGGACGATTGCATCGTGATTAGAAATGTTATTTCTTCTTTCGTGTCGTTTTTGGTCTGGTTTTGAGGCTGCTCGAGCGCATGCGATCGGCTTCCCCGACCGTGTGCAGCCGCATAAAGTTTGTCGCGCCCGAGGTCAGTTTCGTTCCGGCTACCAAACCTAACACGTCGCCAGGAACGAGAAGACCCTTTGGCAACAGTTCCTGTTCGGCGGTACGGAGCATCGACTCCGCCGATTCCCACTTGTCTTTATGGACAGGATGAACACCCCATAATGAGTTCATACGGTTGCAGACTTCCGGCTTCCGGCTGAAAGCGTAGATGCAAACCTTGGGACGATGTTTGGACAACATGCGAGCCGTGTTTCCGCTCTCCGTGAAAACTGCAATCGCGCGCATGGGTAAATCTTCAGCGGCATGCGCGATCGACTCGCAAATGGTTTCTGCGACGGAATAACGATGATCTTCGCGGCGACGGCGTGGCGCGGGAGGCAGCTGAGCAATACTGGCTTCCGCTTCCATCACAATGCGCGCCATCATGGCGACGGTCTCGCGCGGATAACGCCCTGTAGCGGTCTCTCCCGAGAGCATGACCACGTCGCTGCCGTCGAAAATCGCATTCGCCACGTCGCTCGCTTCCGCCCTTGTGGGGCGCGGGTTCTCGGTCATCGACTCGAGCATTTGGGTGGCGGTGATCACCGGCTTGCGCCACACTCCGGCGCGCTGAATGACGAGCTTCTGGATGATCGGGACGCGCTCGGGCGGCATCTCCACGCCCAAGTCGCCACGGGCAATCATGACTCCGTTGGCGGCTTCGAGAATTTCTTCCAGTCGCTCGATGGCCTGTGGCTTTTCCAGTTTGGCGATGATCGGCACCGATTTGCCAAACTCGCGCATCAGTTTTTTCGCCGTAAGAATGTCATCGGCGGAACGAACGAAGGACAGCGCTACCGCATCCACTCCCTGCTTTAAACCAAACTGCAGGTCGCGCTTGTCTTTGTCGGTAAGCACCGGGATCGACACGGCGGTGCCAGGCAAATTAATTCCCTGGTGCTCTCCGACCGTTCCGCCGTTCAGAACGTCGCACTCGACATCGTTGCCGTGAATCGCACGCACGGTGAGTTCAATGCGGCCGTCTGAGAGCAGAATGCGCGAGCCGGGTTCGACTTCGCGCGCCAAGCCGGCAAAATCGGTGCCCAGAAGTTCCGAGGTTCCTATGACCTGTCGCGGAGTGATCGTCAGCCGCGACCCAGACTTCAGCGACACGGGCTTTCCGTCTTTGGTGCGGCCGGTGCGAATCTTTGGACCTTGAAGATCCTGGAGAATGCAGATGGTTCTCTTCAGTTGACGCGCAGCGCGGCGCAGGCGCTGGATGCGTCTTGCGTGTTCTGCATGGGTGCCGTGGGAAAAGTTCAGGCGGGCAACATCCATGCCAGTGCGCATCAGGTCGCGAATCATTTCTTCGGAATCGCATGCTGGGCCGATGGTGCAGATGATCTTGGCACGGCGCAGGCGTTCGGCGCTGCGCTCCGGCCCGGGAACCGAACGTGGCCGATCGCCTTCGATCAGATCCAGTTTGCTCTCTTTCAAGTCGTCATTCCCTTTCTTTGGCAAGTGCTGGTTGGCCCATTTCAAAAGCGAGAGGCTAGAAGACGGCGTTGAGCTTTGCAGACGCGGCAAGCCGCGTCTTTACAGTCAGCGAGAGCCGGCATTCACCCTTGGAGGCGCGGCTTTTACGACACAACGAGGAAACAGCATGGCATTAAATTCGGCGCCGATCAGCACGACCAGCGAGATCAGATACATCCAGAGAAGAAGAGCGATGCCGACGCCTAGCGAACCGTAGATGACGCTGTAATCGGCATAGTGCTGTAAATACCATCCGAATAATGCAGTGGATATCAGCCACATGGCGGTGGCAAGAACAGCGCCGGGTAGAACCGTATGCCAGGGCTGCGTGCGCGGCACTGCGTTGTGATAGATCAACTGGATCACGGCGATGCTGGTGAGGATGGCAATCACCCATCGCGTTGCTCCCCACAGCAGCAGAATTAGAGGGCCAAACTCGTGTCCGATGTGAAACAGAATGCGGGTTTCGATGCGGCTTCCAAATCCGACGAGGATGGTGGAGAAAGTCATCGGCAGACCTGCCATCACCACGAGCGAAATGGCAATCGCCCGTTCCTGGACGATTCCCCACGTTTTGGGCAGCTGGTAGGCGCGGCGAAAACCGTCCATCCAGGAGATGATGACGCCGGAAGCGCTCCAGATGGTTAAGAGTGAGGTGGAGAGGAGCAGGCCGACCGGCCGATTTGCGCTGGCCCGGAGATAGGAAAGCACGGTCGAGGTGCCCGCCGGCAAAATGGTTCCGAGAGCGTAGGAGATTTCTCGGAGATACGACTCGCCTCGGTTCAGAGTCGCCAGAAACGAACCCAACACCAGCAAGGCCGGGAAAAAAGTGAAGATGGACGAATAGGCAGAGGCTTTGGCGGTCCCGAAGGCATCGTGCTCGAAGGCACGCCAGATGGAGAGGCGGAACAGCCGCCAGAAGCGTCCGAGTGCCGGTGCCAGGATCAACCCGCCAGGAATCGGCTCGGGCGTTGGACTGCGATCCTGAGACTGCCCGGTCAGGCGCTGTGGTTCAAGTGCTAAAGACATTGTTTTCAGCTGTGTTCAGTTCCTCTTCCTCCAGGGGAAAAAACGCCATCAAGAAAATCAGGGGCGATGTCGTTACCCGACGATCGCCCCTGTTGGATTGCTGCGTTTACTCCGCTGCGAGTTCTTCGGTTTCGCCCTCATGCCGCATGAGTTCGAGAGCGCGTTCCGCATCTTCGTAGGCTTGCGAGACTTCTTCCTGCACCTTGCTCGCGGCCTCTTCCATTTCCGGAGAGAGACGCACGTTGCGGTAATACTCCATGCCGGTGCCGGCCGGAATCAAGCGGCCCACGATGACGTTTTCCTTCAGGCCGCGCAGATGATCGACTGCTCCCTGAATGGAAGCTTCGGTCAGCACACGCGTTGTCTCCTGGAAGGAGGCTGCTGAAATGAACGAGTCGGTGGAGAGCGACGCCTTGGTGATACCGAGCAACAACGGACGCCCAGTAGCCGGTTTGCCGCCGTTCGCGATGGCACGTTCGTTCTCCTCGTGGAAGCGGAACTTGTCCACTTGCTGTTCGAGGAGGAACTGCGTGTCGCCCACGTCTTCAACCTTCACCCAACGCATCATCTGACGGACGATCACTTCGATGTGCTTATCCGAAATGTTCACGCCCTGTAAGCGGTAGACTTCCTGGATTTCGTTCACCAGGTAAGACTGCAGCTCCTTTTCACCGAGGACTGCCAGAATGTCGTGCGGGTTGAGCGGGCCATCCATCAAAGGTTCGCCGGCTTTCACGCGCTCGCCTTCCTGTACGTTGATGTGAACGCCGCGCGGTACGGAGTATTCCTTTTCCGTGCCGTTGTCGGCAGCCACGTAGAGTTTGCGCTGTCCCTTGGCCACTTCACCGAAGCGGACCGTGCCATCGATTTCGCTGATGACGGCGGTTTCACGCGGCTTGCGAGCCTCGAACAATTCGACCACACGCGGCAGACCGCCCGTGATGTCCTTGGTCTTGGTTGTCTCGCGTGGGATCTTCGCCAACACGTCGCCCGGGAACACCGTGTCTCCGTCCTGCACCATGAGGTGAGCACGTGACGGCATCAAGTAGCGCTTGCTCGCCTTGCCCTTGATGACGATGGCCGGTTGACGCTTCTCATCGGGTGAATCCGCGACCACGTGACGCGAGAGGCCGGTGACTTCGTCGACTTCCTCGTGCAGCGTGATGCCTTCCTGCAAGTCCTTAAATTGAGCGGTGCCACCGATTTCGGTGAGGATGGCGAAAGTGTAAGGATCCCACTCGACCAGCGCTTCACCGAGAGAAACCGGACCACCTTCGGTGACTTTCACCTTGGCGCCGTATACGACGGCGTAACGCTCGCGCTCGCGGCCTTTTTCGTCCACGATCGCGATGGAGCCCTGGCGATTCATGACCACCAGATCTCCCGACTTGGATTTAACGGTCTGCAGGTTGATGAAGCGTACGGTGCCATTGCTCTTGGCATCGAGGCGAGACTGTTCCGAAACTCGCGATGCGGTACCACCGATGTGGAAGGTACGCATGGTGAGCTGGGTTCCAGGTTCGCCGATGGACTGCGCCGCGATGACGCCGGTTGCTTCGCCGAGTTCGACGAGACGGCCGGAAGCCAGGTTGCGGCCGTAGCACATGACGCAAACTCCGCGCTTCGATTCGCAGGTGAGCACCGAGCGAATTTTTACGCGCTCGATACC
>Ga0209006_10005289_pt1 | contig 11726 bp, 7 predicted proteins | sample JacPin_JW_Ref_O2_FD_188567 | JGI IMG/M metagenome (GOLD analysis project Ga0209006, IMG submission 188567) | Forest soil microbial communities from Algoma, Ontario, Canada - Jack Pine, Ontario site 1_JW_Ref_O2 (SPAdes) (version 2) | ecosystem: Environmental > Terrestrial > Soil > Boreal... | reverse complement strand
AGTCGGGACGTCCTGCGCAACCAATGTCCGGCGTGTCTGCCCCAGCTCTCCGCGCAACTGCGCGAGAAGGTGCATCGGCGAGGCCGGCTCGCGCCAGCCGTAGACCTCGCGCAGCCCGCGCCACTCGTCAAAGCAGCGGCGCAGCTGCTGGGCGGTCGTGTAGGAGTGCGAGTGGATAACCGCAGCACCCGGCACGAACGCCTTCGCGTAACCCGCACGGAGCATGTCGATCGCGAGCACTCGGTCCTCGGCGTAGGGCACCTCGCGAAACGGCGTGCGCTCCCACGCCGAGCGCGCGATACCAGCGTTGGCGTCCGTGAAGAAGCCACGCCTGCCCACCAGCTCGATTGCCGCGGTCGAGCGCTCGTCCTCCGGCAGGCGCTCAAGCTGCGGGGAGCCATCGGGCGACAGGGAGGCAAACCAGCGCTCGAGCTCCAGGCGCACCGGCACCGGTGCACCAGGGCGTGGCCGGTAGGGCCCGTACACGAGCGCGACGTCCGCTGCCAGCTCGAAGCCTCCCATCAAGTGCTCCAGCCAGCGCTCATCCGCCGGCGCGGCGTCCTGTGTGAGCAGCGCCACATGAGTGCCGGCCGCGGCTTCCATCAAGCGGTTGCGCACGCCGCCGTGGGAGAAGTCCTCAGGCGCGATCTCGAGCACCTGCGCCGCGTGCTCGCGCGCGAGCTCGAGCGACCCGTCGGTCGAGCCTGAGTCGCACACGACCAGCTCGTGCTCGACGCTCTGTGCGCGAAGCGCCTGCAGGACACCGACGAACAGCTCGCCGCCGTTGCGCACAGGTATGGCGACCGTGACGGTCATGGCCGGACCAGCTCCACCCAGTCGGCCTGCTTGCCGCAGAGCGTCCTCCAGTTCGAGAGCGCAACAGTCTGCAAGCTCTCCGGCGCCTGCAGTTGCAGCCCCACCGCGCCGATTGTCCCGTTGTCCCCTCCGGGCCATTCGCCGGGTCCAAAGTGGCGGTGACCACCGTCGGCGTACACACGAACGCGGTACTGACCCGGGTGCAGGCTCAAGGTGGCGGCCTGCAGCCACTGGCCCGGAGTGTTGGACCCGGCCACCCAACCGACGGTGCGCCCGTCGAGCTGCACGTAGGTCTTGCGCGGGAAGTCGCCCTGCACCCAGACCGCGTAGCGACCATCCGAGCGAACCGCAAGCACACCCTGGGCCGAGCCGGCGGTAATCGTCTCAACCGCGCCCGCCTGCGCCGGATCGGCCGGCCAGGAGGGCGAGCGATGTGTATCGGATGCCGGGTTGAACACCGCCAGTTCGGGAGCGCTCGCAGCGACCAGCTCGGTGCCGGCGGGAGCACTCGCGGCGATCGGCGCCAGTGCTTCGCAGGCGACCGTCGCGGAGGGCGAGTACGGCTGCTGCTCGGGCAGATGCGTCAGGATCTGCGGCGTCGAGCTTCTGCGCCAGCCGAGGTAGTACTTGTTCTCGTACACCAGCCTGTAGTTGGCAGGCGGTCGGCTGGCCGCGGGAGAGCGCCGCGTGACGATGATCGGATAGCCCTCGACGAACGACAGCAGCTCTTCGTCCAGGTCAAAGTAGTGGTTGACGAAGTACGTCGGCGAGCGCAATTGCACCTGCTGCGGGGTGATCGGCTCAAACGGTGCGGAGACCCTGGTCGCGCGCGCGAAGAACTTGGCGTATTCCTCCGGCTCGTTCCACAGCACCGGCCCCTCGCCGGCGAAGTGATCGCCGGTCTGTTCGATCGCTTCGATACGAGCGGTTGGAGCAACCCGGCCGTGGCCGTAGGCGAGCACGTCGGAGCCGAAGACGGCCAACGCGAGCGCACCCACGAGAGCCATTGCCGGCCACGCGAGACGGCCGCGCGCGCTCGCGAGGAACGCGAGCGCCACGAACAGCACGGACGGCCCTGCGATCGCCAGCAGCTTGCCCTGCGCATAGGGGCTGACGCGCGGAAGCACGATCAAAATGACGAGACCTGTGACGCCGGCCAGCAGCAGCGCGCCCGCCTCGCGTCGGCGCAGCGCCCACAGCACGCCGACGAGCAGCAGCACGAGTATGACCACGGTTGCGATCGCGGTAAGCGTGCCTTTGATCCCCGCGACCGCCAGCCTGTATTCCCCGGAGAGCCACACGCCGCTGAGCTGGCTCAGAGGCAGTTTTCGCAGCAGCTGCCCAAACTGGACCGCCCCGGCGCCGGTCGCGCCCTCACCGGCCCGGGCAACTTCGAAGAAGGTCTCGAAGGTCGTCAGCGACGGGATCGCGAGCACCGCCGCCAGGCAACCGCCGGCGAGCGCCGGCAGGGCCCAGCGCGGGCGAGGCCAGCTCCGCCGGGTGAGAGCCACACCCAGTCCGAGAAACAGCACAAGCGCTCCCACGTACGGAAGCGCCACAGCGTTGTATGTCGCCAGCGCGGCGGCACCCGCGACCGCCACGAGAGCCGCGCCGGCGTACGGCCGCCCGAGGCCTATCGCCGCATACGCGATCGCCACGCCCGTAGAGATCGTCGCGAGCAATCCGATCTCCTTGATGCCGCCCTGGAGCGCGTACTGGTAGGTGAGGTTGGCACAGACCGCAACGACCCCGACCAGCGCCGCGCGCCAACCGCCGAGGCGGCGCTCGCCAATGCTCACCAGCGCCATCGCTGCGAGTGCAGCCAAGCTGGAGATGTAGGGCTGGTAGATGATCGCCACAGACGTGTCGATCAGGCCGCTGAACGTGCCCAGCAGCGCCTGCGTCCCGAGCGGATAGCCGTTGCCCAGATACTGCACGAGGAACTGTCGCTGGCTGGATTCCGGGAGCTGGCCGAGCAGCGTTCCGAAGCCCTTGAGATGGTTCGCCAGGAGCATCTCGAACGCGGAGTCGTTGACGAAGTCATAGCCCGACCACGTCCAATGCCCGTACACGATCACGGGCAGCGTGTAGATGACATAAACCGCGAGGGCCGCGGCGCCGGCCCAGCCTGGGTTCAGGCGGGCGCGCAGTCCCCCCTGTGCGAACGCGAAGCCGCCAACCGCGGCGAGCGCCAGCAGCGCGATCGCGAGGGCGTCGCCCGCGCCGGCGGTATAGCCGGGCATGATCAGCACGAACGCCACACACAGGCCAATTGGCGCCAGCAGCGCGTTCGACAGCCGCAGGCGGAGCAGACGCTCGAGCAGCAGGCCGCAACCGGTACAGACCAGCCAGACGAGCACAGGCGTGCCGATCACCGCGACGAGATAGTCACCCACGCTCAGTCCCTTACCTCAAGCGCTCGACGCGACCGTGCTGCAGGCGCGGATCCCTCGGGCCGCGAAGCGGCGCGTCAGGCGATCAGGAATTGCGCCGCAGCCCGAGGATCGACAGGAGGAATGAGGAGAAGAAGATCTGGATTCCGACGATGATCACGGATGCCGCCACGACCGCGAGGCGTTCGTCGGACAGAGATCCGAAGCCGTGCGAGATCCAGGTCGCGAGGATGAAACCACCCACAGCCAGCCCCGTGGCTATGAACAGCCCGCCGAGCAGGAGCCCATGCTCGAGACGAAAGCGCGCACGCATTCGATCGAACCATGGGTCTCGGTCCCCCATGAAATAGGTCCCGTAGGCGTGCGCGCAAAGCCCGAGCGCCACGATCTGGGTGCCCATGATCATCAGCAGGGCGCCGCCGATGATCGCATGCACTCCCCAAACGCGGCCGAACAGAGCAAGCCCCGACTCGACCAGCACGAGGAACAGCCCCCCGACCACGGCGAGCACGGCGCCCGGCAGAATGAACAGGTGGTTGGGGCTGTGCACGAGCAGGAAGCGCAAGTGGCGCCAGCCGTCGCGCATGGTCGAGAGCTTGCTCTCGCCGCCGCGCGGGTGGTATTCGATCGGAAACTCGGCGATCCTAAGCTTCTCCTTGGAGGCGCGGATGACCATCTCCGAGGCGAACTCCATGCCGGTCGTGCGCAGGTCCAGGCGTGGCAGCACGTCGCGGCGCAGCGCGCGCATGCCGCAGTGCGCATCGTTGATGCCGGTGCGGAAGAACAGGTTGAGCAGGCCCGTGAGGATCGGGTTGCCGATGTAGCGGTGCGACCACGTCATCGCGCCCGGCTGGATGTTGTCCATGCGGTCGCCCATCACCAGCTCGGCGCCCGCCTCCAGCTCGGCGACGAAGCGCGGGATCTCGTTGAAGTCATAGGTCAGATCGGCATCGGCCATCACGATGTAGCGGCCGCGCGAAGCCGCGAAGCCTGCGAGGTAGGCGCTGCCGTAGCCGCGCCTGCGTTCGACCACCACGCGCGCCCCCGCCCGCTCGGCCAGGCGCGCCGAGTCGTCCTCGGAATTGTTGTCGGCGACGACGACCTCGCCGTGCACCCCCATGCGCACGATCACCTCCAGCGCGGCGCGCACGCAGGACTCGATGTTCTCCGCCTCGTTCAGGCACGGGATCACGACCGACACCAGCGGTGCGGAGGAGTCCCCGGCATCCGCCGGGATCGGGGACATTGTCTGCTGGACAGTGCTCATGAGGGAATTGCCCTTCTCGCCCCGTTCTGTCGCACAAGGGCTGGCCGGGTCATGCCGTTATAACGCCCGCGAGGGCGGAAAGTGGCGGACCCCATCCGAAGGCGGCATGTTATCGCAGCCTTCGAAGCTCAATTGGCAGTGCGACACCGGAGCGGGTGCGGTCGTCTGGAATGCTAGCGGGATGCGCATCTGCCTCGTATACGACTGCCTGTACCCGCACACCGTGGGCGGCGCCGAGCGCTGGTATCGCGATCTGGCTGAGCGACTGGCCGACGAGGGGCACGACGTCACCTACCTCACGCTGCGCCAGTGGGATCGCGGCGAGCATCCCACGATCGACGCGCGAGTTCGTGTGGTGATCGCCGGCCCGCGCATGGCCCTGTACACCGACAGCGGACGCCGGCGTATTCTGCCGCCGCTGGCGTTCGGCCTGGGCGTGTTCGCCCACCTGCTGCGCAACGGCAGGCGATACGACGTCGTCCACACGTGTGCCTTCCCGTACTTCTCACTGCTCGCGGCCGCGCCTCTGCGCAAGCCGATGGGCTTCGGCCTGGTCGTCGACTGGTTCGAGGTCTGGAGCCGCTCCTACTGGCGTGACTACTTGGGGGCGCTGGGCGGGCGCATCGGCGAGCTCGTACAGAGAGGCTGCGCCCGCGTCCCCCAGCGCGCGTTCTGCTTCTCCGAGCTGCACGCGCGGCGGTTGCGTGAGGAGCACCTCAACGGCCCCGTGACAGTGTTGCGAGGGCTCTACGCAGGGAGCCCCGAGCCAGCCGCGCCGCAGGCGGCCAAGCCCGTCGTGCTGTTCGCCGCGCGGCTGATCCCAGAGAAGCAGGTGACGCTGGCGGTCGCCGCATTGGCGCTCGCCGCCCGTCGCATCGAGGGGCTGCGGGGCGAGTTTCTCGGGCAGGGACCCGAGCGTGAGGCACTCGACGCCGCGATCGTCGAGCACGGCCTGGAGGGGACGCTCACAGCACGCGGCTTCACCGAGACAGAGACAGTCGAAGCCGAGATGCGACGCGCCATGTGCATGCTGGTCACATCGCGCCGTGAGGGCTACGGCCTCGTCGTAGTCGAGGCGGCCGCGCGCGCGACGCCGAGCGTGGTGGTCGCCGGCGACGACAACGCCGCAACCGAGCTGATCGAGGAGGGCATCAACGGCACCGTCGCGCCAAGGAGCGATCCCGAGGCTGTGGCGGAGGCGATCGTGCGCGTGCACGAGGCGGGTATCGCGCTACGCGAGAGCACCGCTCGCTGGTTTGCCGAGAATGCCGGCTGGCTGTCGCTCGAGTCCTCGCTTCGCACGGTGCTCGACGTCTACGGCGCCAGCGGGACCAGCGGCGGGTCAACCACGGCCAATGCGCCGCTCGGCAACCCGAGCGCGCGGGCGTAGCTCTCGAGCATCAGGCGCGCGGTCCGCTCCCAGGTGAACTCGCGCACGCGATGCAGTCCTCGTGCAGCGAGGGTCTCCGCGAGCGCCTGGTCGTTCAGCAGGCGACGCAAAGCAGCGCCGATCGCACCCTCGTCGCTGGGGTCGAACAGCAGCGCCGCGTCGCCGGCGACCTCCGGCAGCGAGGACGCATTCGAGCACGCCACTGGCACACCCCTGGCCATCGCCTCGAGCACCGGCAGGCCGAACCCCTCGTACAGCGACGGGAACACGAACGCTGCCGCGATCGCCCACAGACCCTCGAGCTCCTCCGCAGAGAGCCACGCCGGAAACCGCACGTCATCCTCGAGACCCAGCGCACGCACCCGATCGCGCAGCTCCGCCTCGTGCGCGGTGGGATAGCCGGAGAGCACGAGCATCGGGCGCTCCTCCGGTGAAAGCTCGGCCAACGCGCCGATCAGCGCGAGCAGGTTCTTGTGCGGCCGCTTGGCGGACAGGCTCAACAGGACGCGGCGCTCAGCGAGCCCGAAGCGCTCGCGCACATCGCGCTCGGACATCGGCTGCTCTCGGCGCACCGCCCCGAGGCCTAGCGGCACGACGTCCACGCGGGCGGGATCGACTCCGAGCAGCGCGATCAGGTCGAGACGGGTGCTCTGGGAGTCGGCCATCACCCGATCGGAGCGGCGCACGGCAGCCGGTACGAGCACACGCATGCCCTTGTCGCGCAAGCCCGCATGCGCATCCGGAAAGCGCGCGTAGATCAGGTCGTGCACCGTCACCACCCGACGGAAGCGCCCCCACAGGGGAGCGGTACTCGCCAGGCTGTGCACCAGGTCGACGCCTGCTCTGGCCGCCAGGGGAGGCAGCAGCGACTGCTCGCCCAGTACCCACTGCACCCTGTTGCGCGCGTTGATGGGGACGGTCGTCGCCGGCAGCAGCTCTCCCCACGGCCCATCGTTGGCAGCCGCCGCCTCGCGGTTGATGTATGCCGTGAAGCGCATATGGGGCGCCGCCGCCAGCAGCGCTGGAATCAGCTCGCGCGCGACGATCTCCATCCCGCCCGTCTCACCCGGCACGAGGAAGATCAGGTTGAGGCCGATATGAGGCTTGCGTGCAGCCAAGAAGGCGAAAGCGTAGTGGCACGTGCGGCACGAGCGGCACCACTACGATGACGCTCGATGTCTCCGACCATCGACGTGGTGATCGTCGCCTACGGACGTTACGAGCTCACTGCGAGCTGCTTGACGCATCTGCGCGAGCAGACCGTCGAGCATCGCGTCATCCTCGTCGACAACGGCTCGACCGACGACAGCCGCGCGCGCGTGGCGGCTGAGTGGCCGGCCGTCCAGCTCGAGTGCTTCGACGACAATCGTGGCTTTGCGGAGGCGTGCAATCGCGGTGTCGCCGCGGGCGAGGGCGAGATCGTGGTCCTGCTGAACAACGATGTCGACGCTCGACCGGACTTCCTGGAGCGTCTGGCGCTGCCGTTGCAGAGCGACCCCGAGCTCGGCTCTGTAGCGGCGCTGATGCTGCAGCCCGGCGGGCAGTCGATCGACAGTGCGGGGCTGGCCGCCGACGTGACGCTGGGCTGTTTTCCCCGGCTGCAGGGGCTTTCCGTGGAGCAGGCACGCAGCGAGCGACCGGTCCTGGCCGGGCCGGCAGGCACCGCAGCCGCCTATCGCCGCCGCGCGTGGGAGCAGGTGGGCGGGCTGGACGAAGCGATCTTCGCCTACATGGAGGACTTCGATCTCGCGCTGCGGCTGCGCAGCGCGGGCTGGAAGTCCGTCCTGGCAGCGGACGCCGTCGGCATCCACCTGGGCTCGGCCACCCACGGGCACCGCTCCGCCTGGCAGCGACGTCACGGCGGGTTCGGGCGCGGGTACCTGCTGCGTCGCTACGACCTGCTCCGGGGGCCCGCTGCACGACGCACGCTTGGCACCGAGGCGGTCGTCGTGCTCGCCGATCTCGCCATCTCGCATGACTTGGAGGCGTTGCGCGGGCGCCTGTCCGGCTGGCGCGCCGGCGCGCGGGCGCCACACCGTGCGCGGCCGCCCGCCGAGGCAGTCGATCAATCGATCTCCTTCCGCGACTCGCTCGCTCTGCGCCGGGGGGTGTATGGACGGCGTGCCGCCTGAGCGCGCCCAGGGCGCCGCCGGCACCCCAGCCGTCTCACGCCGACGCGCAGTCCTGTTCATCAGCGCGGACCCGGTGGGCGAGGAGATGGCGGGGCTGGGGATCCGCTACTGGGAGCTCGCACACACGCTCACGCCGCACGCCGCCGTGACCATCGCCCACGGCGGCCGGCCTGGGCGCGACGACGGCGACGACGCGGTCAGGACGGTCGCCTACAGGCCGCATTCACCCGCGCCGCTGCAGGCCCTCATCGCCGCTTCCGATGTTGTGATCACCCACCCGCAATGGCCACTCGTCGATCGCTGGCTGCGTCGATCCCGGGCACGGATCATTTTCGACCTGTACTGCCCGGAGACGCTCGAGACGCTCGAGCTGCTGGCCGGCCGCCGCGCGCCAATCCGCCAACAGCTCACCGCCACGACCGTCGACCGCCTGCACGCGGCGATACGCATCGGACACCACTTCATGTGCGCCAGCGAGACCCAGCGCGACCTGTGGACAGGGGTGATGCTGGCCATGCGTCTGATCGGCCCGGAGCTGTACGACCGCGACCCGAGCCTGCGCAGCGTGCTCGACCTCGTCCCCTTTGGAGTGCCTTCCGAGCCACCGGCAGGTGTCACGGCGGGCGGCCCGCGAGAGGCAATCGAGCGTCTCGGCGAGGACAGCGAGATCGTGCTTTGGAACGGGGGCATCTGGAACTGGCTCGACGCCGAGACCGCGATTCGCGCCGTGGGTGATCTTTCCAAGCGCCGACCCACCGTGCGGCTGGTGTTCATGGGAGCCACTCGCGACAATCCCGCCTCTGCGCAGGCGACGGATGCCGCCGTCGCCTGCGCGCGCGAGCTCGGCCTCCTGGGCTCGGTCGTGCATTTCCACGATCGGTGGGTCCCTTACGCCGAGCGCGAGGCGTGGCTCAGCCAGGCGGCGTGCGCGCTGTCGACCCACGCCGAGCACCTGGAGGCCCACTTCGCCTATAGAACAAGGCTGCTCGACTGCCTTTGGGCCGGGCTGCCGATCGTGTGCACCTCGGGCGACGACCTCGCCGGACGCGTCGAGCGTGAGGGATTGGGAGCAGTTGCGCTGCCTGGAGACGTGCATGCGCTGAGCGCGTCGCTGGAGCAAGTCCTGGAGCGCGGACGGGATGCCTACTCAGCCAAGCTGAAAGCCGCCGCCGACCGGCAGACATGGGAGCGGGTTGCTCAGCCGCTGCTGCGGTGGATCTCCGATCCGGCCGCACCTCGACGTCCGGCCGGCGCCACACACGGTGCGTTGCGCCCTGCGACCGCGCAGCGGCTTCGCGAAGCGGCCTATCTTGCCGGTGGCCGGGCGCTGCTCGCGCGCAGATCGTGAGCTCGCGGTGACAGACGCCGCCAAGCTCCCCTCGGCGCAGCCGGGGAACCTGCTGACGGTCGCGATCGCCACCTACGAAGGCCGCGAGCTTCTGGAGACCGCGCTGCCGTCGTTGGCGGGACAGAGCTTCCGCGATTTTCGCGTCCTGGTAGTGGACAACGCTTCCGAGGACGAGACCGTGGAATGGCTGCGCGAGCGCTGGCCCGAAGTCGAGGTGGTGGTGCACGAGCGCAACCTCGGCGTGACCGCTTCGCTGAACACCTGCCTGCGTATGTCGCGCACTGCGCTCGTCGGCCTGTTCAACAACGACATCGAGCTGGACCCCCACTGCCTGCAGGAGCTGGTCGACGCCATGCACGAGCATCCCGCGGCCGGCTGGGCGTGCGCCAAGCTGATCGACTTTCATCAGCGCGACGTCCTCGACGGCGCTGGAGACGTCTTCAGCTGGCTGGCGAGTGCTGAGCGCCGCGGCCATGGGCAGCGTGACCACGGCCAGTACGACGAGCCACGTGCGATCTTCGGGGCATGTGGTGCGGCCGCCGTCTACCGGCGCAGCGCGCTGGAGGACGTCGGGCCGTTCGACGAGGACTTCTTCGCGATCTACGAGGACGTCGACTGGGACCTGCGTGCGCATCTCGCCGGCTTCGATTGCCGATATGTGCCGCGCGCCGTCGTCTACCACATGGGTGGCGCCACGATCGGGTCCGGGCTCACCGACTTCGCCTGCTACCAGCAGTGGCGCAACACGCTCTGGATCATCGCCAAGGATCTGCCCGCCGACGCGCTGCTGCGCCATGCGCCTCAGCTGCTGCTCGGACAGCTCGTCGTCCTGGCTACGGCCGTCAGAGACCGCCGCCTCGGGGTCTGGTTGCGAGCCTGGCGCGACGCGCTGCGTGCGATGCCCAACGTGATGCGCAAGCGGCGCGAGGTGCAGGCGCGGCGCCGCGTCGAGCTCAGCGCACTCGAGGCAGTCATCGTGGGCGGCGCTCCAATCAAAGGGATCAACGCGAGCTAGCCAGCAAGCGGTCGTACGCCGCCGCCAGATGCTCCGCTGCAGCGCTGGAGGAATAGCGCCGCACGACCTCTGCCGGATAGGCGACGCGGGCACCTGCAGGACGGCTGAGCGGCCCCGCGGCCAGCGCCTGCGCCATCGCCGGCCAGTCTCCCGGCGCGACGAGCTCTACCGGAGCGCCCTGAACGACCTCGGGAATGGCGCCGCTCATGGTGGTGAGGATCGACAGCCCGGAGGCCATCGCCTCGGCGAGCACCAGCCCGAACTGCTCCTCCCAGAAGGCGTGGGGAATGTCCAACGGGTGCAGCGCCGCCTTGGCGACCGGCTGGCTGGCGAGCACCATCGCAGAGGCATCGGCGAAGACGCCCGGCATCTGCTCGTAGGGGACGCGGCGGATCTCCAGCACGTCGCTCAAGCCGAGCTCGGCCGCGTACGCGCGCAGGCGCGACTCCTCCGGTCCCGAGCCGATGATTCGCAGCCGGGGGCGGACGATCTCACCCGCCGGCGTTCTCACGATCCCACGGTGCAGCAGCGCAAGCGCTCGCAGCACGTCCTGATGACCCTTCTCCCACACCAGGCGTCCGGGTGAGACGATCGTGTGCACCGCGGGCGCCGGCCTGCCGGGGACTGCAGCAAAGCGCGCGGTATCGATCCCCGGAGGGCACACGGCGATCCGCTCGCGGGGCACTCCCTCCAGCTCCAGCGCGAGCGCAGCACGCTCGGTGGCCGGCAGGAACAGGGTCGCGCGATCTGCCGGGCGCGGGAAGCCCTTGCCGTTGATCCGGGACACGCCGAGCTTTTCCCAGTCCTTGACCGGCATCGCCTTGGCACCATCCGCCATCAGGTAGTTGAAGCCCTGGGGCAGTGCCACCTCATAGCCCCAGGTCTGGCCGGGGACCCAGCCGTCGAGCTTGAGGTTGTTGGCGGTGGAGGCGATGAGGTCGGGGACCGAATCGACCACGTCGCGGCGGCCGTCGCCGTCGAAGTCGACGGCGAAGCGCTTGAACGAGGTCGGCATGAACTGGGTGGGCCCGAACGCTCCGGCCCACGAGCCCTTGAGGCGGTCCGGATTGATGTCGCCGCGGTTGAGAATTTCGAGCGCGGCGAGGAATTCGTCGCGAAAATAGGCCTGGCGGCGGCCGACACAGGCGAGCGTCGCGGTCGAGCGCACCACCGGGCGGTCGCCGCCCGAGGTGCCGAAATTCGATTCGATCCCCCAGATCGCCGTGACGGCATTGCGGTCGACCCCGTAGGCCTTCTCCACCGCGTCGAACACGGTGCGGTATTGGGCCAGGATTTCGCGGCCGCGTTTGATGCGGTTTTCGCTGACGAGAAGATCGAGATAGTCCCAGAACGCCTTGGTGAATT
>Ga0209006_10005288_pt1 | contig 11730 bp, 6 predicted proteins | sample JacPin_JW_Ref_O2_FD_188567 | JGI IMG/M metagenome (GOLD analysis project Ga0209006, IMG submission 188567) | Forest soil microbial communities from Algoma, Ontario, Canada - Jack Pine, Ontario site 1_JW_Ref_O2 (SPAdes) (version 2) | ecosystem: Environmental > Terrestrial > Soil > Boreal... | reverse complement strand
GCACGCAGCAAGTGCAGATCCTGTTTCATCTGACTCCGGGGGCGCAGGCGCATGTGGGCGAAGTCAAGGTGGCCGGTTCGTCAGATTTTTCGGTTCAAGATGTGCAGGGTATCGCGCACATGAATCCAGGGAATCGCGTCACGGCATTGCGCGTCAGTGACGCGCTGCGGCGGCTGCGCAAGAAGTTTCAGAAGCAGAATCGGGCACTGGCGCAGGTGACCATCGCCGAGCAGAAATACCATGCCGACACCAACACCGTCGATTTCAATTTCCAGATCGATCCCGGGCCGGTGGTCGTGATTTATGCCAACGGATACAAGGTCAGCCGCGGCGTCATGAAGAAAGAAATTCCGGTTTACGAAGAGAACGCGGTCGACGATGACCTGCTCAACGAAGGCAAGAGCAACCTGCTCGACTACCTGCAGGGCCGGGGACTGTTCGACGCCAAAGTCGAGATCCACAAGGAAACCGACAACAAGACTCTGCGCGTGATTTATCAGATCGACCCCGGGCCGGTTCACAAACTTATGCTGGTCACGCTTGAGGGCAACAAAAATTTCATGGATACGAAGACCCTCAAGGCGCGGATGCAGATCGAGCCGGCGAGGCGCTTCTTGCCCCACGGGCGCTACAGCGGTGCTTTGTTGAAAAGCGACGTGGCTACGATCGAGGGTTTGTATCGTTCCAACGGCTACCGGCAGGTGAAGATTGAGACCAATGTAAACGACAACTATAAGGGCGTCCAAGACTGGCTGGCAGTTCATCTTCAGATTCACGAAGGGCCGCAGACCCGCATCGGCGAGTTCCAGATTCTCGGCAACAAAGTGCTGGCAACGAAGGAGCTTCCTGAAACCAAAACGGAATCTGGCCAGCCCTACTCCGAAGAAGATCTGGCGAACGATCGGCAGCGAATCCTGAACTACTACTTCAATCACGGATTTTCCAACGCCACGCTGGAAATCACCACCACGGATTCCACGAGCGCTGCGAATCGCGAAGACGTGACTTACACCATCCAGGAGGGCGAGCAATTCACGGTGAATCGGGTCATGCTGGCTGGAACCGAACACACGCGCGAATACGTAGTTCAACGTGAGGTCCAGGTGCACGAAGGCCAGCCGCTCAGCCAGCAGCAGTTGCTCGATACGCAGACCCGCCTTTACGACCTGGGGATTTTCAGCCAGGTCGATACCGCGGTGCAGAATCCGGAGGGGAATGATCCTCTGAAAAATGTGATTGTCCAGGTCCAGGAGGCGAAGCGCTACACCTTTACTTACGACGTGGGCTTTGAGTTCGAGACGGGCGAGCCTGCGGGGGCGACGGCGCCGCAGGGTTCGACCGGCGCAAGTCCGAGGGTCGGTCTCGACATCACTCGGCTGAATCTGCTGGGAAGGGATGAGACCCTGACCTTTCAGTCGCATGTCGGACGTCTGCAGCAGCGTGGGCTAATCAGCTACACCGTTCCGAAGCTGTTCGATAGCGATAAGTTCAAGCTCATTTACACAGTTTTTTATGACGACAGCCTCGATGTGGCGACGTTTCGCTCGGAGCGTCTGGAAGGAAAAATTGATCTGCGCCAGCAGATCGGAAATTCGGGAACCGAGCCTGGCACGCGTCCGGGACCGAGTTCGATCACCTACCGGTTCGACTTCCGCAGGGTGAGAGCCAGCGACTTCGCCCAGAACTTTTCTCCGGGTGAAATTACGCTGTTATCGCTGCCGGCGCGCGTTGGAGGTCCGGGTTTCACCTACATTCGCGATAAGCGCGACAATCCACTTGAGAGCACGCAGGGCAACTATTTCACATTGGATGGTTTCCTGGCATCGAGTTACTTCAGTTCTCAGGCGGATTTCGGCCGTCTGCTGGCGCAGAATTCCACCTACCACGCGTTTGGCGGCAAGGGGAAGCCGGGGAAGCAATTCGTATTCGCCCGGTCGACCAGTATCGGGTTGCAGCAACCGTACCGCGGGACCAGGGTCCTGCCGCCGGGTTCCTGTCCGTTGAATGCGGCCGACGAGCCGACCTGCACCGATATCTCGACCGTTCCACTGCCGGAAGAATTTTTCGCCGGAGGCGGAAACTCTCACCGCGGATTCGGGTTAAATCAGGCAGGACCCCGCGATCCAGCATCTGGTTTTCCCGTTGGCGGCACCGCGCTGTTCGTCAACAACATGGAAGTGCGACTTCCTCCGCTTACCCTGCCCTATTTGGGGGATGGGTTCGGATTAGCTATTTTTCACGATATGGGAAACGTGTTTACGGCCCCGCACGACGCGCTGAAAGGCCTGCTGCGCTGGCATCAACCCGATCCTTCGGCGTGCATTGGTACTATCGGCCGGGTGAACCAGCAGTGTTTCACCGATTTCAACAACTCCGGCTATGATTACACTTCGCACGCGGTGGGTATCGGAGTACGCTACAAGACACCGATCGGCCCCTTGCGCTTCGATTTTGGGTACAATTTGAATCCGACCAAATACTTTCAATCGATCGGACAACTGCAGGTTTTGCGGAACGTCGAAACTCTCTACGAGAACCAGCGTCTGCGTCATTTCAATGTGTTTTTCAGCATAGGCCAGCCATTCTGATGAGAAGATTTTACGCGAGTCGATCGATCGTGGTTGCGGCGCTGGCGTTCGTGCTGGCGGCTTTTGCCGCGCCTGCAATGCTCGCCGAGATCGTCGATCGCATCGTGGCCACGGTGAATGGACACATTATTCTGCAGAGCGACTGGGACGAAGCCCTCAACTACGAAGCCCTGCTGAATGGGCGCAACGCCGACGACTTCAACGATGATGAACGCCGCGCCGTGCTGGATCGCCTGATTGATCAGGAACTGCTGGCCGAGCAGATGAAATCTGCTTACTTCCAGCATTGCTCAGAGACCGAGGCCGCCCCGACCCTGGAGGACGCGCGCAAGCGCTATCCGGAGGCCAAAACCGATCAGGGCTGGCAATCAGTTCTTGCGAAATTCCAGCTCACCGAGAAAGATCTGCTGGCGCATGTGCAGCAGCAGGTCGACGTCATGCGCCTGGTCGATGCTCATCTGCGGCCCGCGGTGCAGATTGATTCCAAAACCATCGAAGCATACTACCGCGACAAATTTGTCCCGCAGCTGAAGCAGCAAGGCGCCGGCGACGTCGCTCTTGCCGATGTCGCGGGCAAGATTCGAGAAGTTCTCACTGAAGAAAAGGTTAGCGAGCTGCTGGTTTCGTGGCTGCAGACCCTGCGTTCAGAAAGCAAAGTGAGCATGCCGGGTGTCGCCAATCCCGCCGGGGATGGGGCACAGGCGCGGTGACAGAGCCAGCCGCGCGGCCGCGACGCTGGCGGAAGTATCTGCTGATTGCGACGGGCTCGATCCTGGCCGCCGCGCTGTTTGCCCTCTGGCTCACAACCACTGACAGATTCCAGGCCTATGTCCGCGCCCGGCTGGTCGCCGAGATCGAGGGCATGACCGGAGGCCGCGCAGAAGTCGGCAGCTTCCACGTCGTTCCCTTTCATCTGCAGATCGAAGTGCGCGACATCACCGTGCACGGCACGGAGGCGCGGGGCGAGATCCCTCTGGCTCACGCCGATCACTTAATCGCGCAGCTCAAAGTCGATTCATTTCTGCGTACCGAGTTTGGTTTTCATTCGCTGATCCTCGAACATCCCGTGATTCATCTCGCCGTGGCGGCCGACGGCACGACTAACATTCCCGCGCCCAAGGCGAAACAACCGAGTTCTGACAAGACCGCGGTCGATCAACTGTTTTCTCTTTCCATCACGCATCTTTCGGTACACAACGGTGAATTACGCTGGGCGGATAAGAAGATTCCTCTCGATTTCGACGTCGAGGGCGCCGGTCTGCAGATGGATTACTCCTACCTGCGAGGGCAGTACGAGAGCCGGGTCGAGATTGCCAAAGTGGACACTGTGTTCGAAGGCTTCCGTCCCTTTTCATCGACGGCCGCGGTCAATTTCAGTCTGGGGCCGGCCTTTGCGGAGATCAAATCTCTGCATTGGATTTCTGGCCGTTCGCACCTGCAGGCCAGCGGGCGGATCAGCGATTTTCGCAATCCTCGCCTCGACGGTCTCTACGACGCGCACCTCGATCTCAGCGAGGTGGCTGCCATCGCCCGTCGCCACGATCTGCGGGAAGGCGGCGCGGAAGTCAAAGGCAGCGGTCATTGGTCGCTGGACGATTTCGCCGCTAACGGAGCTGTCGCTCTGCGCGATCTGGGCTGGCAGGACGATCATCTGGTTGCCAAGAAAGTTAGCGCCACGACCGATTTTTCAGTGACCGATCAGCAGATCAAGCTGTCGAAGTTGCAGGCGAAAGTTTTCGGCGGAAGCGCCGCGGGCGACGCGCAAATCGATAACTGGCTGCACAGTGTTCCACCTGCGCCACCGGGAAAAGCGAAAGTGGGCAGGGAAGACCTGCCGATGATCAGTGCGTACCGGCCACCGGCCAAGAACGCCACGGGCAGAAAAGGTGCGAAACAGAAATTGCCCGGCGTGCAAACCGGCACGGTGCATATCCGGTTGCGCGATCTCTCTGCCGATGACGTCGCCGCGGCGCTGAGTGTTCCGGCGCATCCACTCGGACATTTTCATCCCTCGGGGCTTGCCACGGGCGCAGCGGATGCAGCGTGGCGCGGATCGCCCTCGGATGCGGAAGTCAGTTTCGATCTCGACGTGAGCCCAGCACCGCATCCCGCGGCCGGTGAACTACCGGTGACCGCGCAGGTTCAGGGGAAATATCGTGCAGGATCGGAAACGTTGGAGCTGGCGCGGCTGAACGTGTCGACCCCGGCGTCGCGGCTTCAGGCCTCAGGAACGCTGTCGAATTCATCGAGCGTGCGGCTTTCGGTTTCCACTTCGAATCCGCGGGAGTGGATGCCTTTAGTCGAAGCGTTCGGCGGTCCTGCGCGGCTACCCTTCGAGGTCGATGGCAACGCCGCATTTACGGGTGTGGCGGGAGGCAGTCTTGCTGCGCCTACTCTCGCCGGAACGCTTACCGCGCAGGACTTCGAATTCAATCTGCCGGCGATGTCGCACACGCCGGCGCAGCAGATGCATTGGGATTCGCTTACCGCGAACGTTCAGTTCTCTCCTCATGAGTTGGCTGTTCACAATGGAGCGATGAAGCGCGATGACTCCAGCGCAGATTTCGATTTGACCGCGGCTTTGCAAAACGGACATTTCACCGACGGCAGTCCGCTGACCGCGCGCGTGAACCTGCATCAGGTCGATGTCGCTTCGACGGCGGCTCTGGTCGGATTCCACTATCCAGTTACCGGGACGGCCGATCTGTCTCTGCAGATGAACGGAACGAAGGCCGACCCTCACGCGCAGGGGCACATCCGCGTCACAGATGCTACGGCGTTCCAGCAGTCCATTGAAAATTTTGATGCCGATGTGAGCGTTGCCGGCCAGGAAACTGCGCTCAGCAATATCCAGGCCACGCATCAGGATGCAGTGATCACGGGTAGCGCGGGCTTCACTCCTGCGACGCGCGCTTTCCGACTCGATTTGAGCGGAACAAATTTCGCGCTGACACGCATTCAACAGATCCAGCGGAAAGAGTTGTTGCTCGAGGGAAAAGCCGATTTCACGCTGAAGGGTTCCGGAACGCTCGATGCGCCCGTACTGCAGGCCGACGTGCACGTGAGCGATTTGACTCTCGACCACGAACTGGCCGGCGGATTGTATCTGCAGGCGGCGACGCGCAACGGCACCATGCATCTCAGCGGACACTCCGATCTTCCGAAGGGAAGCGTATCGGTCGACGGCAGCGTGGAGATGCACGATGACTTCGCTGCGAAGGTGACGGCGCACATCGATCACCTGGACCTCGACGCACTCTGGAGATCGTTTCTCTGGCGCAACCAGTTGACCGGGCACTCGGCGACCAGCGGCGTGGTGACCATGACGGGGCCGCTGCGCTATCCCGCGCGATGGGCTTTGAACGGCGAAATGAGCGACATCGAGATTGAGTTCGAATACGCGAAGCTGCACAACGAAGGCCCCGTACGTTTCACCTACGCCGATGAGACCGCCCATATTGCTCCGCTACACATGGTGGGCGACGCAACCGATGTGACCGGGCATGGCTCGATCAGCTGGGGAGGTACGCAAGACCTCGATCTCACCGCCGACGGGCAGGTCGAACTAAGGTTCCTTAGCATATTCGATCCCGATATCACGGCGAGCGGCGTGACGACCGTGCATGTGGCGGTCGGAGGGAATCTTGATTCGCCGCTGCCGCAGGGGACGATCCTCATCAAGAACGGAGCCATGAATTACGCCGGATTGCCCAGCGGACTCAGCGAAATGAATGGTTCGGTGTCATTTACGCGAACGCGCATGCACATCGATTCGCTGACGGCGCGCACTGGTGGCGGCACGCTCGACCTGAAGGGCGAAGCCAATACCTACAACGGCCAGGTCAACTACAACCTGACGGCGACCGGAAAAGAAGTCCGGCTGCGCTATCCGCCGGGCGTGAGTTCCACCGCAGATGCGGAACTGCACTGGGTGGGGACGCGAGCGGCGTCGACGATTTCAGGAAGCATTCTGGTCACGAAGCTGGCGGTGACTCCGGGATTTGATTTCGGATCGTATCTCGAGCGCAGCCGGCAGGCGGCTGCGATTACGGCCGCCAACTCGCCGCTCTACAACGTGAAGCTCGACATCGCCGTGCGCACCGCTCCGGAGTTGCAGATGAAGACGGCGGTGGCGCGTCTCTCGGGCGACGCCGATCTGCATGTGCGAGGATCGGTCGCCAGCCCCAGCGTGTTGGGCCGCGCCGATATTCTTGAAGGAGACGCGACCTTCAACGGCATCAAGTTTCGTTTGGAGCGCGGCGACATCACCTTTGCCAATCCAGTTGCGATCGAACCGCAGGTGAATCTGCAAGCCACCACTCACGTTCGCAACTATGATCTCGATGTCACCGTCACCGGCACGCCGGACCGCCTCAATGTGAATTACCGCTCGGAACCGCCGCTGCCGAAGTCTGACATTATCGCCCTGCTGGCGCTGGGACGAACCAGCGAAGAGTCGGAGCAGTTGCAGCAGCAGTCGGGCCAGACTCCGTTTACGGATGAAGCCAGCGCACTCATCATCAACCAGGCCATCAATTCAACTGTGAGCAGCCGGCTGCAGAAAATCTTCGGAGTGAGCCGGATCAAGATTGATCCGCAGGGATTGACCACCGAGACCAACCCGACGGCGCGCGGCCCGCAGGTCACGATCGAGCAGCAGTTTGCCAACAACGTGTCGCTCACCTACAGCACCAACGTCTCCCAAAGTTCGCAGCAGATCATCCAGGGCGAATACTTCTTCACCCGCAATATATCCGCCGTGGGCACGCGCGATCAGAATGGGGTGGTCAGTTTTGATGTGCTCATCCGGCGTCGCAAGAAATAGAATTGTCTTAGGGATAGGACTCTCTGGATCCCACGCGCTCACCCCGCGGTCCATCTCACATGAATTTTTCTTCGGATGCAGATGTGTTCTCGACCTTGCGCCTGTGCATGGTGGACTCTCAACTGCGCGCGCGTGGGATTGCGGATGAGCGCGTGCTTGGCGCGATGTCGCGGGTTCCGCGTCATGAATTCAGCGGCGAGCGTTATCGCAGCCAGGCCTATGAGGATCATCCCTTGCCAATTGGCGAGGGTCAGACGATTTCGCAGCCTTATATCGTTGCGCTCATGCTGGAGGCGTTGGCGATCCGGCCTTCCGACACAGTTTTGGAAGTTGGTACTGGCTCGGGCTATGCGACGGCGCTGCTTGCTGAGTTGGCCGCGCAAGTTGTCTCCATTGAGCGCCACGCCGCACTCGCCGACGAGGCCCGCGAGCTGCTCGCGCGCATGAAGTACGGCAATGTGAAAGTGATTCTGGGCGACGGCAGCCAGGGATTTTCTGCCGGCGCCCCGTATGATGCGATTCTTGTCTCGGCTGCCAGCGGTGAAGTTCCTCCAGCACTGCTCGCACAACTTGAAGACGGTGGACGCATGATCGTTCCCGTCGGTCCGCCTGAAAGCCAGCAGTTGCAATTGATCGAGATGAGTGATGGCCGTCCGCGTTGCACGCCCCGGGAGATGTGCCGCTTCGTGCCGCTGGTTTCGGGATAGGAATTAGGTCTTAGCCTTTAGCTTTTATCCGGTGGTGAAGGGCGGCCCACTTGAAGATCCGACTCCTAAAAAAGCGAACACCCAATATCCCAATATCCCAAGACCCAAGACCTGAGACCGAAGAACCGAACTGCCCTGCGCCTGCATTACAATCGACCCGTGCCTGTTCTCCGCAACCTGCGCGTCACGCTGGAGATGATCAAGTGGGAGCACTCCGTATTCGCGCTGCCGTTTGCCCTTTGCGGGGCGATGCTCGCTGCCGGAGGATTGCCGACCGCGCATCAGCTTTTGTGGATCGTGATTGCGATGGTTGCGGCGCGGTCGGCGGCGATGGCCTTTAACCGTCTCGTCGATGCATCCATCGACGCCGCGAATCCGCGTACGCGCACACGCGCCTTGCCGGCCGGACAGCTCTCGTCCGCATTCGTAACTACATTTGTGGTGGTTTCGAGCGCGGTCTTCGTGATTGCGGCCGGCCAGTTGAATCTTCTGGCTGTCTGGCTCTCACCGGTGGCGTTAGCCGTGTTGCTGCTTTATTCCTATACGAAACGATTCACCCGCTGGTCGCACGCGGTGCTTGGCCTCGCGCTCGGCATTGCTCCGGCCGCCGCGTGGATTGCCGTGCGCGGCTCACTCGACTGGCGGATTTTGCTTCTCACGGCAGCAGTGACATTTTGGGTGGCGGGCTTTGACATTCTTTACGCTTGCCAGGATTTTGACTTCGACCGCCAGACCGGACTGCATTCCATCCCGCGTTATTTCGGTATTCCCGCGTCCCTCGCGATCGCGCGCGTCTTTCATGTGCTCATGGTCGGCCTGCTGGTTGCGCTGTTAGTCGTATTCGGGATGGGAAGGCTGGCGGCGTGCGGCGTTCTGCTGGTGATCCTTCTGTTGCTCTACGAGCACTCGCTGGTCAAGGCCGATGACCTGTCAAAACTCAATGCCGCCTTCTTCACCATGAACGGCGTCATCTCCGTTTTGTTCTTCATTTGCGTGGCTGGAGATTTGCTGCTGCGCCGATGAAGTTGCAAGCCGCTGCAACTTACCTCGTCCTCTCTCCCGTGGCATAATCGCTGACGCAGTTGGAGGAGTTCATGTTTCCAAAAATTCGCACTCTTTATCTGTTCGCAGGTATGTGCATCTCGATGTTGTGCATAACAACGGCGGCCATTGCGCAACAGCCTGCAGCGCCACAGGCTCCAGCTCCGGCGCCCGGAAGCCCTGCTGATCTGGTGCAGCAGGGCCGCAAACTGAGCCGGGATGGCCGACAGGACGACGCTCTGGTCCTCTATCAACGGGCGGTCGTCACGTCGCCTGATCTTTACGATGCTCACCTTGCGATGGGGATTGCGTTTGATCTGAAGGGTGACTACGGCCAGGCGCAGGAGCATTTCACCAAGGCAATTGAGGGTGCGCCCGCCGACTCCAAGCAACAGGCGTTGCGCGAAATGGCTGTGTCGTATGTTTTTACCGGCGATGCGTTTAAAGCGGCCAAGTCGGAGCTGGAAGTATTCAACGCGCGCATGGCCAAGAATGACTTGATCGGCGGCGCCGAGATTTGCAACGAACTGGCGCGCATCTATCTCGAGTTGGGCGATTCCGATCACGCGGCGAAGTGGTATGGAATGGGATATCAGACGGCGTCGCACAAAGAAGATCTGACCGATGCCGACAAGAATTTATGGCTGTTCCGCTGGGAGAGCGCGCAGGCGCGCGTTGCCGCACGCCGTGGCCAAACTGATGTGGCCCAGCAGCACGTCGCGGCAGCAAGAGCCGCGCTGGACAAAGCGAAGAACCCGGACCAGCAGCGCTTCTTTCCTTACCTCACCGGCTACGTGGCGTTTTATACAGGAGACAACAAAACGGCCATCGCCGATTTGCTGAAAGCCGATCAGCACGACCCGCTGATTCTTGCGCTGCTGGGCGAAGCGTACGAAAAGACCGGCGATGCGGCCACGGCGAAAACCTACTACCACAAGGTCCTCGACGTAAACTCCCACAACGCAATGAACGGAATTGCCCGTCCACTGGCTCAGAAGAAGTTGAACGTGGGAATGTAGAGCTACTCCCCAAAAGGGCGCTTTGGATTTCGCCGGTGCTGCCCGGGGCCATGATCGTCGCTACGGTTTCGCCCACCCTCGTGCTGTGGAATCGCCTGATGAGAGACGAACCGCAGGGACAGCCGGTCATGGCCCGAGCCGCGTCAGCGACTGCATAGGCGCCACCAAAGCCTACGGATTGACTCGCAGAAGCATCAACGTTCCTTTGTCGAGTTTCACGTTGTTCTTCTCCGAACTCACGACCGATCCCTGCGTGGCATCGGCGGCCTTGGTTGCAAGTTTCAGATCAGAGATTCCGATCACTCCTTCGGTCGTGCCGTTGATGACAGGCCGCGGATTTGGTTGCGTTTGCGCCTGTGTGTCGGAATTGCTGGCCTGCGGATAATTTTGCGGCTGGGACGGCGTCGATCCCATGCTTCCGCCATGTCCGCCGCCAGAAGACGCGGACGGGGAACCGGCCGTCGGAGAACCGCCGGCCGTCGCCGGTGCGTTTTGATCGCCGCCGGCGCTCGCCGGATTGGCGGGCTGATTTCCAACAATGGCCTGGATCGACATGGGCAAGTTCATCTGATCACCTTTTACGACCGCGTGATCGAACACGATGCCAACTTCGGATTCTTTCTGCTCTTTGCTGCGCGGCTGCGCCTCGGTTACGTGTCCGATGACTTGGGTGTCCTTCGGAACGAGGACCTGCCCGCTCTGCGTTTTCATATCCTGCGTGACTGTTGCCATCACCGGATCACCGGCCTTTGTCTTTTTCGCATCGATCGTCTTTGCCAGTTGCACGGGAATGATGCTGCCTGGAGCAATCTTCGTTATAGCTGCGGATGACGGTGCTGTCGTCGCTGTTGGGGTTTGAGCAGGCTGGTTAGGAGCCGGTCGCGACGGAGTCCCCTGCGGTTCGGTCGGCGGAACTTCACTTGGCTGCATGGCCGCGGGTTGTTGCTGTTGCGAATTCGACGTCTGCGAAGTCTGGGTTTCCGGAGCCTGGGTCTGAGGAGTTTGAGAAGGCGTCGTCGATGCCGGGTCCTGTTGCGGCTGCGCAGCACCGGGACTTGCCGGGGACGTAGATGTGTCTTGCGCTGGCGAAAGACCGCATAGCAGCGATCCGCCGAGTATGGAGAGGATAAGAATGTTTTTCATCATGTGCTCCTTCTTTAAAAGTCAGGCGGCGCGCAAATCCCACATCAATCAGATGCGTTTTTTATCGGAGAGGGTAGGCAGGAATCTGCCGTTGACGCCAACCGTTGTGCGTGATGTCGCATCGGAATAGCATGCGATTCCGACTGTCGTTCCTCGCTTCCATCTGCGTTGTGTCGCTTGGTGTAATGCTCACACTGTTGGGCTGTTCGCCGAATCAAAGTCCCGATCAGCTGCGCGAAAAAACCGCCGAAGAGACCGCGGCTATCAAGCAGGACACGAAGGCTTTGGCCGAAGGCGTGAAAGAGGGATTGTCTTCGAAAAAATCAGTCGATCTGAACAAGGCCTCGCGAGAAGATCTATCGACCTTGCCCGGTATTACCGCGGCAAGAGCTGACCGGATCATCGCG
>Ga0209006_10005287_pt1 | contig 11730 bp, 8 predicted proteins | sample JacPin_JW_Ref_O2_FD_188567 | JGI IMG/M metagenome (GOLD analysis project Ga0209006, IMG submission 188567) | Forest soil microbial communities from Algoma, Ontario, Canada - Jack Pine, Ontario site 1_JW_Ref_O2 (SPAdes) (version 2) | ecosystem: Environmental > Terrestrial > Soil > Boreal... | reverse complement strand
GTCTTTCCGCAACTGTCCCAATTGCTCGGACAGCTCAGCAGTTCGGGCCGGAGCTTCTCCACGCCAGAAGGGAACGCTGGGCGGGGCTCCGTGCGCATCCTCTACCAGCACGCGCGACGTCTTGCCCTCGACCCGCCGAATGCGCCACGATGTGTTACCGAGCAACATAATGTCGCCCGCCATGCTCTCGACCGCGAAATCCTCGTCCACCGTTCCAACATTGCCACCATCCGGCTCCGCCACCACCGCGAAAAGAGCGTTATCGGGAATCGCGCCGCCGCTCGTGATGGCCGCAAGCCGCGCCCCCCGTCGCGGACGCAGTTTGCGGTTAACACGGTCATGATGGAGGTATGCGCCGCGTCGGCCGCGCTGCGAGGCGATGCCCTCGGACAACATAGTTACCACTTCATCAAAAGTCTGGCGCGATAGATTTCGGTAAGGATAGGCTCGCTTTACAAGGGCGAATAATTCATCTTCGTCCCATCCGTCACCCTTAGCGCCATCTTCGTCAGGGGATATGACGGAGTGGGGATGAGACGACCCTGCGACTGCTGCCGGGACAGCGGCGCTAGTCGACGTGGCGCAGCACGCTACGATCTGCTGAGCCAGCACATCGAGAGAATTTTCGGGGAAGATCAGGCGATCGAGTTCACCCAAGCGAATCGCTCGAACCAAGACCGCGCATTCTGCAAGATCATCGCGCGTGGTGACAAAAAACCTACCCTTCGGAACAGCGCCCCGCCAGTGGCCTGACCGTCCTACGCGCTGCAAAGCAACCGCAATCGAGCGCGGCGAACTGATGTGGCAGACCAGATCGACCGTTCCTATGTCAATGCCGAGTTCAAGGGACGCAGTCGCGACCAGAACTCTGACCTGCCCTTCTTTCAATTTGCGCTCAGCTTCGAGGCGAAGCTTGCGTGACAGGCTGCCGTGATGGGCTGCGACATTGTCTTCGCCTAAGCGCTCGCCGAGTTGGTGTGCAATGCGTTCGGCGAGCCGCCGCGTGTTCACGAATACGAGCGTGGAGCGGTGGGAGTTCACCAGTTGCACGATGCGTTCGTAGATCTCGTCCCACATTTCGTTCGAGGCGACCGGGCCCAATTCGGAGGAAGGGACCTCGACTCCGAGATCGAGCACGCGCTTGTGTCCGACGTTGACGATCACAGGATCGGGCCGAGGATTCTGCGGATCGGATGTACCTGCAAGAAAGCGCGCGACATCCTCGATCGGCTTCTGCGTTGCCGAAAGCCCGATCCGCGCGGGCGGCCGCAAAGTCAGCGCTTCCAATCGTTCGAGCGATAGCGCTAGATGGACTCCCCGTTTGTCGTCGGCCACGGCGTGGATTTCGTCGACGATTACAGTTTCCACGTCGCGCAAAATGGCGCGGCTCTTCTCGGCGGTGAGCAGGATGTAGAGCGACTCCGGCGTCGTGACCAAAATGTGGGGCGGACGCTTGAGCATCGCGCGCCGCTCCTTCATCAAGGTGTCGCCCGTGCGCACAGCGGTGCGAATCTCCGGCATCAGCAATCCACGATCGCCGGCCATCTGCAGAATTTCGCCCAACGGAACTTCGAGATTTTTCTGGATATCGTTCCCGAGCGCCTTCAATGGCGAGACGTACAGAACTTCCGTACGGTCGTGTAGTTCGCCAGCGAGCGCTTTGCAGACAAGGCGATTAATGCAGGCAAGAAAAGCGGCTAGCGTCTTACCCGATCCAGTGGGGGCCGAGATCAGCGTAGTGTGGCCAGCGAGAATGTGAGGCCAGCCTTGTTCCTGCGGTTCGGTCGGCGTGGAGAACCGCGCAATGAACCACTCCTGAACCAGCGGATGGGCCCAAGCTAGCGAAGGGGAGACTGCGGACTGCATATATCAATTGTAAATCGCAGCTCAAGTTTCGTAAAACGTTCGCCCGACGGCTCCAGGTGAGCTTCCGCCGATCATGGTTTTGAAAAACTCGGCTGCCGCTCCGATCCGAGGGCTGGCGTATCTTACCCTGCTGTCCTGCTAGAATCGCGGCGATGCCTGAACCATCCGCCATTGCCCGCGCCCGCAAGATCAAACTCATAATTTTCGATGTCGACGGCGTCTTGACTGACGGCAAAATCTGGATATTTCCCGCTCCCGGGGGCTCACACAGCACCAGCCTTATCGAGGCCAAGGGCTTCCACGCCCACGACGGCACGGGGATATCTTTAGCGCGCGCTGCGGGCATTAAGACGGGAATTATCACCAAACGCAATTCTGAAACCGTCGCGTTACGGGCCCGCGATCTTAAGATTGACCACGTGCACCAGGGCATTCAGGACAAGGCGTCGGTATTCGCCCAGATTCTGCAGAAAGACGGAATAACAGCCGACGAAGCCGCCTTTGTGGGAGACGACGTCATCGACCTACCTGCGATGCGCAAATGCGGATTGGCCATCGCCGTGAAAAATGCGCGGCCTGAAGTAAAAGCCGAAGCTCATTGGAGCACTCCCCATGCCGGCGGCGAGGGTGCCGCACGTGACGCCGTCGAGTACATCCTGAAGGCGCAGGGCAAGTGGAAACAGGCAGTGGAAGCTTACATTGCAGAAAAAAGTTGATGTTGGGAAGAGGTCTTGGGAAAAAGAGAGTGCCCGAAATATTACCCACCGGTTGCTTGCTTGGGGCGTGCTCGGGTTTGCAACCGGTGGGTTTTTTCTCCCTACTCACCCTGTTGTTTTCAGGAGCGTTGCCATCTCAAAACACACAATCGCCGCGAAAGTTTCGCAGAGAAGTGTGTTTTTCCTATCTTTTTTGGTAACTCATTGTTCATCAATGAGTTATCAGGTCGCTAATCGGATATGGATAGCGTCTTGGCCGTCATTAGTTCGGCGAAGCGAGGATCCTTCCGCAGAGCCGCGAACTCGTTGTCGCGGTAAACATTCTTGATGTCCTTGTACCCATCCTCCATCGCCTTCCTCAGATAGTGCAAGGAACGATCCGCAACTCCCATTTTGGCGTAGAGTTTGGCGACAACATACTCATATCGAGCCTTATCTTCGGGAGACGGGAGCATGGCTTGCACCCCGGCTCGTGAGGTGCGCTCAAAGATGTCGGGATCTAGCCTAAGCGCTGCCGCATAGTCGGTCGACGCTGATTCGTACTGCTTAGTAGCGAAGTAAGCTGCGGCGCGGTTGTTGTAGTAAGACGCGTAATCATTGCTGATCGTGATCGCCTTGTTGTACAGCTTGATTGCCTTAGTGAAGTCGCTGGCGGAGTGATAGCTGCTGCCCAGCTCGTAATACACCACGCCTAAGTTGTTATATGCATCGGCGTACCGATGATCAGCTTTAACGGCGCGCTCCAATGTTTTCTTACTATCTTTCAGGTGGCGCAGCTGGATTTGGCAGATGCCCAGTTTGTTCAGCAGCAACGCACTGTTAGGCAAACGTTTTAACGCCGCCTGGTAATAGTCCGAGGCGTCGAGATAGAGTTTGTCCGCGCGCAGTTGGTCAGCACGCTTTTCCAGTTCTTCCGGAGTTGCACCCGGAGCGGGCGGCTCGGCCCGATGAATCGGAGGGGGGCCGACTTCCAGTTGTTCAGAGTTTTGACCCTGTAGTGGGAAGACGAGAAGCGAAGAGAATACAGCCGAGACTACGCTGATGCGGATCCAGGAAAGCATATATACCCCCGGGCCGAACATACGAAACTTCACAGTTTCTGCGGCATTTCGTGTGCCGCGCTACATCTTTAGCACGTTTGAGGCCGCAACACCAGACTGTCTTGACTAAGAATTTAGGGCGAAGAATCTAGGGTGGCGGAGCGCCGTTATTATTCCCCGTTGTCCCGGTGTTCTTAGACGGCGGAGCGGCGTTTTTGTCATTTTTCTCGGAACCGTCCCCTTTGAACACGCCAACGATCTTGCCAAAGAAGCCTTTCTTTTTCTTAGCCTCTTCCTCTTGGACACCAGTACCAGGCTGCGGGTTCCCATTGGCAGGCGGCGGCAAGGCCTTTTCGGAATTTCCGCCGAAAATACGCGAGAAGAAACCCTGGACACCAGTCGTCTGGTCGCAGGTGTCGCGCGGCTCCGTTCCGGCCACGAAAGCGATCGAGTAGTCGTCTGGGCAGGACGGAGTGGCCAGGCGGTTAGTGATCTTATCGAGCTGTACGTCCACCACGCCTTCGGGCTGGGTAAAGGGTTTCACATCCGCATATTGAGGCAGAGTGACCGCCTTCTTCATGAACTCAGCCCAAATCGGAGCGGCGGTCTGAGCGCCGCTCAGCCGAATGTCGCTGTAGTCGTCGTATCCCACCCAAACGATACAAAGGAGATTGCTGGTATATCCAGCGAACCAGCCATCGTGGGAGGTGCCAGTTTTTCCGGCTGCTGGGGCAGTGAATCCGCGTGTCCGCACTCCGGCGGCCGTGCCGAAATTCATCACACCCTCGAGCATGTTGGTCATGACAAACGCGACCCGCGGATCGAGAACTTCGCTCTTCTCCGAGCCAAAGTTCACTACGACATCGCCCTTCGAGTTGCGCACAGAATTCACGAAAACGGGGGATAGTCGCATGCCCCCGTTGGCAAAACTGGTGTAAGCGGCCGTCATATCGACCGGAGTGGCGTCGTAGGCGCCGAGCGCCATCGCCGGCGTGGCTTTCACCGAGGCGATCCCGGCAGATTTGGCCAGTGCCGCAACCTTGTCATAGCCGACTTCCTCCGCTACCTTCACGGTCGCGTTGTTGAGTGAGAGCGCCAGTGCGTAGCGAAGCGTCACGTCGCCGTGATACTCCTCTTTATAGTTACGCGGCTCGTAGATTTGATCGCCGTAGGTGAACGTCGACGGCTGGTCGGCCACCGTGGATGCCGGAGTAATTACTGCGGAGGATCCGTCAATCGCTGTGTTCACAGCGGCCGCAAAGACGAAAGGCTTGAAAATCGAGCCCGTCGGACGTTTTGCCAAGGCGTGGTTCAACTGGCTCGCACCGTAGTTTCGTCCGCCGACCAGCGCCTTGATTTCGCCGGTATGAGGATCCATCGCGACAAGTGCGACTTGTGCCTGCGGACCGGGGGCGACGGTCGTTTCATATTTGTTCTTCCCGACCTTCGTCTTCTTCGTCCGCATTTTCGTAATCTGGTCGTCCACCAGCTTGATGCCAGTTTCAACCGCCTGCGCGGCAGCTCGCTGCAGATCGGGATCGAGCGTCGTGTAAATGCGGTATTCCTGTTCGTTGACCTCGCGCTCATTCAATTTGTTGACGATGGTGTCGCGCACCATATCCACGAAGTAGGGAGCGTCGCTGGCCTCAACGTTCGGCGGTGCCAGTTTGAGCGGGGCAGCTTTCGCTTTGTCAGCCTGCTCGCGCGTGATGGCGTGGGTATCGACCATCGACTCAATCACCGTATTGCGCCGTTCCTGCGCGCGTTCCGGATGGCGGTACGGTGAAAGATAACTGGGCGCCTGGATCAATCCCGCCAGTAGTGCCGCTTCCGGCAGGGTGACGTCTTTCAAATCCTTATTGAAATATGACCGCGATCCTTCAGCCAATCCCGAGATAGTGAACGAACCGCGCTGTCCAAGGTCGACACGATTGGCATAGAACTCGAAAATCTGTTGCTTGGTGAACTTCTGCTCCAGTTCCACCGCGATCAGCATTTCGATCAGCTTGCGTTTGAAAGTCTTCTCTGGACTCAAGAAAAACGCGCGCGAGAGCTGCATCGTGATCGTCGAGCCGCCCTGCTGGTGGCGCTGATGAGTGAAATCGATCCACGCGGCTTCCGCCAGGCGCATGAAATTGACGCCGCTGTGCTGGAAGAAGCGGCGGTCCTCGATCGACGTTATTGCATCCACCATGACTTTAGGGATGTCGTCATACTTCACCAATTGTCTTTTGGACCGATCACCGGCATCGAATAGCGAAGTCAGGATCTGAGGTTCAAGCTCGTATGCGGCCAACGATCCGGCCGAACGGCTATTGATATCGGAAACCGCGCCGTCGGCAACCGTGATCGTGGCAGGTTCAGGACTGTGATACGACTCGGGTCCGGGCAGGACTTCGATCGTACCTCCGTGCTGACGATAGCTCCCCAAAAGAGAGTCGCCGTCTTTTTCGGAGTAGCCGGCATGGCGAAGTTGCGCTGCGATTTCTGCCACCGTCATCTTCATGCCGACGCGCACAACCTGTGGTGCGGCGAAAATCTTGGCGGCACTCGCAAACACCGGACCTCGGAACCGTTGCTCGATGATCCGGTCATACTTCACATACCAGAAGACAAAAAAGCCGACCACCAGCAGCGATACGGAAAGGAATCCGAGCAGTGCCACACGCACGATCGGATCGCGGGACAGCAACCCGCCCTTGCTGCGTTTCTTTCCGTTCTGGCCATTGCCGCGAGCCGCCGGGATTTTAACTTTGAGAGCCATGGATACTGGTATCAACGCAACGGAGCAATTCTCAGTCCGAATCGGTTCTGGGGCTAAGTTGCGTTGATGCCTGATTCTAAATCACTGGGCGATCCTGACCACCATTGGAGGCGTGTCAAAGGATAGACAGGGTGTGGCACGCAGTCCGTTTCTCGGATGGCGACCATGCTCGGTTGGTGGTTTGAAGTCTTCTGCTACGATGAACCCCGGTCAACCCAACGTGCAAGCAGGAACGAATTCCCACGTGAGCGAACTCGCGGAAGCGACAGGAAATCGACAAGCCGCAATCGCGGTCGGGCGCAGCTATGGCGCCTTGTTCTTCTCCGTCTTCGGCACGGCGTGGCTGTTGCTGGCGGTTTATGCCTTCGGACGTTTAAGCAGGTTCGTGGAGATTCTGTTTGCGGTTGCCATTGTTCTCTTCGTAGCCGCAGCAATGCAGATTCAACGACGCGGAAAAGAAGCCGCTAAGAACGCCTACCCTGAAGACGAACAGAAAAGAAACGATCGCGCCTTCGGAATTGTCAACGCAGTTACGTGGATCGCCGTTTTTCTGGAATTTCAAATTCTGACTAGGTTGGGCCGTCAAGACCTGGCGATTGCAGGTGTGGTTTTAATCGTAGGCTTGCATTTTTTCCCGATGCCGCCGCTTTATCGCCACCGAGCCAATCTCGTGACCGGCGCTTTCCTGGTGGTATGGTCGATCCTCTGCGCAGTGCTCTTTAAAGGAGACCGGATGATTGGCGTTGCCGCGCTCGGCGCTGGAGTCGCGCTGTGGATTAGCGCCGCCTGGGCCCTTACGATAGCTGGTCGATTGCTGAAATCGGCGAATCTATAAATTACTTATCTGTGAATCGAGCGCATCAGGCGGCACGCCCCGGCCGCGATCTCAAAGCCCCCTTCTGAGTTTTGCTCCCGCGGTCCCAGCCTCCCAGCTGCAGCGCAACGGTCATGCACGAATCTCGCAAGTCGTCCGCAATATTGCGATTGACCATGGCTCGTGCCACGACCATGCCTCCTACGCATAACGCGGCGATCGCCTGGGCCTTGGTTGCCCGCACCTCACTGCTTCGAGCACGCGCCGCCATAATCTTGCGGCGACGAGGCTGACGGCCCTCGACCGAGCCACGCTCCAGAACGCTCACCATAGCTTGGAAAACAGTTTCAAAGGCTTTCTTTGCGCTGTCTCCACTACGCGAGACATCAGTCGGCAAGGCAACCATGGGGCACGAGTTTTCAACATCTTCAAAATGCTGACGAGACAAATACGCCCGAACAACTTGCGGCCCCACTTCTGCGGAGGCCAAATCCACCTCTACCCCATCCCAGCAACTCTTCCAATTCGGATCGGTGAAAAAGCATCCCAACACCTCGCTGTACAGGTCGCTCTTGCTCTCGAAATAACTGTAAAAACCTCCGTGCGTAAGGCCGGCGCCAGCCATGATTTGAGTGATGGAAACATTGTCAAATCCATGACGGTTGAATAGCTTGCGCGCGCTCTGAACAATCTTTTGTCTCACCTGAGGGCGGTGCGCGGTCGAATAGGGCATGGGTCTTCCTCGTTTCTGAACAAGCTGAAGTGTTTCCGACCGAAGCAGTATGCCCGCAAAGAGAACTCGCTTCCAGGAAAATATGATCTTGAACATATTTTGCCTGCGTGTTCCCATGCCCTAAATCAACATTCAAAAGTAAGGGAGAACGCGAAGATGAGTTCAAGAAACGATGAAACGAATCTCACCGCTACAACCCGGCGTCAGATGATAAGCCGCGTCGCCGTAGCCCTCGGGACCGTCGCTTCCGGTTGTGGAGTTTTGGCCCTGGCGCAAGAGCCGGCGATGAAGGAAAAGCCCAACTCGACCGCCAATCAATCGCGCACGTTTCTTCACCAGGAAACCACCTTGAAAGCGAGCCCGCAGCGCATCTACGACGCTCTGCTTGATGCCAAGCAATTCTCGGCCTTCAGCGGCGCGCCAGCGGAAATCGATCCGAAGGCAGGTGGAGCTTTTTCAATGTTTGGCGGCTTAATCGTCGGACGAAACGTCGAACTGGTGCCCAATCAGCGAATCGTCCAGGCTTGGCGTCCTACCCACTGGGATTCAGGCGTCTACTCGATCGTAAGATTCGAAATGAAATCCCAAGGCTCAGAAACCCTGGTGATTCTGGATCACACAGGTTTCCCCGAGGGCGAATTCGACCACCTCGATTGGGGATGGAAAAACCACTATTGGGAGCCGCTGAAGAAGTCCCTGAGTTAAGAGCAGAAACGGTATAAAGCTAAAGGGTTGACCGCCGACGACTCAAAGCAGCCCTCAGTACACGCCCTTGTTCTTCGATGAAGGATGGAAGTCTAGCGTACCCGAGTAGCCCGGCAATTCGAGGGGAACGCTGTACTCGGCTTCGATCGAAAGCGTGCCGGCACCGAAGCCGCCCACGCGCTGCACTTTCACCTGCTTCGGCGTCAGAGGAATGTCGTAGCTGCGCGCTTCTTTGATGACCGTCTCACGAATGTCATCTTCCGTGCGTGTGGTGTAGGTCGACTGCGTCGCTTCCGTCTTGATCGCGTCCTCAAGTTCATAATTCGCGAAGAAAGGCGGGATGACCTTGAGGCCAACCAGACCCACTCCACCTAGAAGCACCACGACAAGAATCAACTTCAGAGTTGCCATAAAAAACAATCGCCAAATCGCCGGTTGCGACTTCCAATTACGAGTTTTCCGGGATGCGCTAAGGGCTGTTTTTCCCAGCTATGAAGCGGTCACACGCAATCCCTGGAAATACTCGGTTATGGCAGAAATCTTAACGTCCACCGACTGTCGAGTCGAGCGCTGAACGGCTTCGACGGTACCTTCGGTAACCTTCTTCCCGACGTTGATTCGAAAGGGGATACCCACCAGATCGGCATCCTTGAACTTGACTCCAGGCCGTTCGTCGCGATCGTCGAGCAAAACGTCGAATCCGGCAGCTTCGAGTTTGTTGGCGATGTCCTCGGACGCGCCCCGAATTGCCTCGTCTTTCGAATTTGTCGACACCACGACTACCTCAAAAGGAGCAATCGCAGGTGGCAGCCAGAATCCGTTCTCATCGTTATTTTGTTCAACCGCAGCCGTCAGAATGCGCTCGATCCCGATCCCATAGCTGCCCATAATAGGCGCTACTTCTTTGCCGTCGCGGTCGAGCACACGCGCGCCCATCGACTCCGAATACTTATAGCCAAGCTTGAAGATGTGGCCGATCTCTACGGCTGTGTCAATGCGGAGAGGCGAGCCGCAATTCGGACAATCTTCGCCCGCCGTCACGCTTCGCAGGTCGACATAGGCCGTCGGATGAAAATTCTTCCCCGGCGTCAGATTCTTGACGTGGTAATCCTCTTTGTTCGCGCCGCCAATCAGATTGGTGCGGCCCTCGAGCGCTTTGTCGACCAGCAGGATCGGCTTGATCGGATCATTCATGTCCTTCGCCCAGTCGATCCCCAGTGGTCCGAGATAACCCGCGCGAGATTTAAACAGCGCCAGAATTTCATCTTCCTGCATCGGACGCGTCTCTTTGCCACCGACCGCAGTTGAGAGCTTGGTTTCGTTCATCTGGTGATCGCCGCGCATGAGCAGCACGATCGCTCGCGAGCTTGTCTTTCCAGTTTTCTTGTCTTCCTCAGTGGCCACCATGGCCAGCGTCTTAATCTTGTTCTTAGGAGACACGCCGAGAAACCGCGCCACATCTTCAATCGTCTTCTGGCCCGGAGTATGCACCTCAATTGGCTGTCCATCGCCTTCGGCCGCCAGATCCACAACCAGAGCAAGCTTCGAAGTCGCCTTCTCCATATTCGCTGCGTAGTTGCACTTCTCGCAGCTGACAATCAGATCCTCGCCTGCCGGAGTGCGCACCATGAACTCCTGCGACTTAGTCCCACCCATCGCCCCCGAGTGCGCATCGATCACCATGTACTTCAGTCCGCAGCGATCGAACGTCTTACAATACGTGTCGTGATGCTTCTGATAAGAGACGTCGAGTCCTGCAGCATCAATATCGAACGAGTAGGCATCTTTCATAATGAACTGCCGCACCCGCAGCAAACCCGACTTCGGACGTGGCTCGTCGCGAAACTTGGTTTGAATCTGATACCAGATTTGCGGCAATTGCTTGTAGCTGCGCAACTCCTTCCGTGCGATGTCGGTCATCACTTCTTCGTGCGTCATGCCGAGACACAGGTCGGCGCCCTTGCGATCTTTAAAGCGAAACATGTTTTCGCCCATTACCGTCCAGCGTCCGCTCTCTTCCCACAGATCGCGCGGATTCAGCGCAGGCAGGTAGAACTCCTGGCCGATCTTGTCCATTTCCTGCCGGACGATGCCCATGATCTTCTGCGTGGTGCGATTCCCCAGAAAGAGGAACGAATAGATACCCGCGCCAAGTTGGCGTACGTATCCGGCTCGAACCAGAAGTTTATGGCTTGCGACCTCGGCATCAGCCGGAGCTTCGCGAAGAGTAGGAATAAACAGTTGTGACCAGCGATGCATGTGTATGGCTTCCGATCAAGAGAGAATCTTTGTTGCGAGAATCAATGTTGTGAGAATTAACGATTGTAAATGATGGACGGAGCGGCATTCGCGCCGGCCCACGCTATCGGGCTTGTACAATGGTCGCCTCACTAGCAATCTTCTATTCGCCGAATGGAAAGAATCCCAGAAATAGACGGACTACGCGCACTGGCCGCGCTCTCGGTGTTCGCCTATCACGATTTCGGTTACGCCGCGATCGTCAGATTTACCCAAGCCGGATGGATCGGAGTCGATCTTTTTTTCGTCATCTCCGGCTACCTGATCACGACAATTCTCTTGGGGATGCGCGACGCTCCCGGTTATTTCAAGAATTTCTACATGCGGCGCACGCTTCGGATCTTCCCGCCGTACTACCTGTTTTTCCTAATTTGCTTTTCCTGTGCTTTATTTAGCCGCGAGTACCAGTTTTCGGGACGACTCTGGCTGGCATTTGCGCTCTATGGAACCAGCCTGATCGCCATGCAGTCCTGGTATCCCGGAGCAGTCTCCCGGCTCCCCGGACCGGCTCGAGCGATCGAGGTCACATGGTCTCTTTCCATTGAGGAATTGTTCTACCTGCTCTGGGCCCCATCCGTCCGGTTTCTTAATAGAAGGCAGCTTGTTGCCCTGGTATTGGCGATCATCGTGTTTGCTCCCGTGCTTCGGTGGTGCGTGCACATGCCGGGCGAGCGATCCGAGTATTACTTCTTTCCTGCCAGAATGGATACGCTAGCTTTTGGCGCGTTGCTGGCGCTGTGGAGGAGTTCAAAGCTGAACTTCGCCATCCCTGGCTGGTCGGTATCCATCAGCTT
>Ga0209006_10005285_pt1 | contig 11730 bp, 10 predicted proteins | sample JacPin_JW_Ref_O2_FD_188567 | JGI IMG/M metagenome (GOLD analysis project Ga0209006, IMG submission 188567) | Forest soil microbial communities from Algoma, Ontario, Canada - Jack Pine, Ontario site 1_JW_Ref_O2 (SPAdes) (version 2) | ecosystem: Environmental > Terrestrial > Soil > Boreal... | reverse complement strand
TTTCCCGAGCGTGGTTGCTACCTTCCCTTCACAACCAGAGTCTCTATTAAAACCTATGAAAAGCTATCGACTCTTGCCGCTGCTGTTTTTGGGGCTGACAGTTCGCCTGTTTGCCGCTCCCATGACTGACACGGATCGCCAACACCTGCTGGTACATTTCGAGATGACGACTCAAATGGTGGCCGAGCTGGTGCACGGATTGTCGCCGGCTCAACTGGAGTACAAAGCGACGCCCGACCGTTGGAGTATCCGGGAATGCGTTTCGCATTTGGCGGTAGCCGAGCCCGATTATTGGCGAGAACTGCAGAAAGCCGTTTAAGGCAGCCCCGAATATGAAGGACAAGAAATCGTCGGACACCGATGCCGACATCATGTGGTACGGCATCGATCGCGTGGTGCACACCAAGACTGGTGGCGGGCACGAGAAGGTCGACACCTACAAAGATGTAGGCGAGGCTCTGGCGAAATTTCAGGCGTTACGCGCCACCATGATCCAGTACATCAAGACCACCGATGACGACCTGCGCGCGCACAGCTTTGGAGATTACGGAGAGGCGATCGACAGCTGGCAGTGGATGCTGGAAATTTCGACGCATGCCGAGCGGCATATCCAACAGATTCGCGAAATCAAAAACGACCCTAAGTTTCCCAAGAGTTAGGTGGTGGGAGACTCTGCATACCTTGTTAAATCATCAAGTTCAAAAAATAACCCTCTTCAAGATGACAAAGTTCTAGTTGGCCGGCGTCAGGGCCGCGCGGACGGTCGTTGCGGGGAGTTCGTCGCCGCGGAAATATTTTACTTTGTCTTTCGACGCTGCTTTTGAATCTTCCGCTTTCATTTCCGGCATGGCGGTGTAGGGTTTCGAGTAGTCGTTGGCGGCGTTCCAGAATAAGAATCCGATGCCGCCCTTTTCACGGGCGGTGGCTACCTGAATCTTGATGTATTCGGGCGAGTAGGTCTTGGTGCGCCAGTGGAAGGCCTGCAGCCAGGGGCGAATCGCGACTCCAGTGGTGAGGTCGCCGTTGGTATGCGTGATTTTTTCGAAGCGCTCCATAGATTCGCCGATGAAGTGCGCGGGCTCGTCGCCGGGGTGCTCGATGTTATCCATGCCGAAGAAGTGCGAGGGATAAATCATGGGGCTGAGAACGTCGCAGTATTTCGCCATGCCGACGATGTCCTGGCCGGTGTGCGAGAGATCGGCCTGACGCTGCCAGGCCATCACGCCGAAGACATCGAGTGAGAGCAGGACGCCGGTGGGGTGCAGCTCGGCGTAGGCTTTCTTCAGGAAACTGGTGATGACATCGGTGCGCTGGGGGCCGTGCGAGGCTGCGGCGCTACATCCGGTTCTTGTTCCGGCGTTCTTCCGCCCCTTCGGGGATTGTTGACCGTAACCTGCGTCTGACCCACGGCTTGCGTCGTGGGCTGCATTCTTTTGCCCCTTCGGGGCTGGGTCCGCATTGTGTTGGTTATTCTCAGCCGCGTCTGCGCTGGCGCATGCCTGATCGACTGACGCCGATTCTGCCTGCGCAGCACCCTGCTGGCCCTGATATACGAACTGGGCGTCTTTCTGGTCGCCTTCGGCGGGGAACCTTACGTAATCGAATTGAATTTCGTCGACGCCGAGGCCGGCTACATATTTCGCCAGCGCGATGTCGAAGTCCTGAACCTTGGGGTTCGACGGATCGGTCCAGACCAGCTTGCCGTTCTCACGCCAAGCGGTGTGATTTTTGCGCGACTGCACGGCGAGTTCGGGATGCGTCACCACCAGATGTTCGTCGCGGAACATGGCGATGCGGGCAATGGCGTGCATATTCTGCTGATGCAGAAAGTGAACGAGTTTCGGCACATCGTGAATGTAGACCTGGTGCTGGCCGAGCAGCGGGTGCTCGAAAGGGATAGTCACGCTGCCGTCGGAATCTTTGATATCGAAGACTACGGAATTGCCGCCGACGGCGCGCCATTGCTTGATGATGCGGAGTCCGTGATCGCTGGCCGCCATGATGCCGGTCAGGTAGATGGCGCGGGCTTCAAAGTCTCGGGGAACGAGAATCGTCTTTTCGGTAATCGGCGCGCGAAGGATTCCGGGAATGATGAGCTGTTCTTTCGCCTTTAGAATGTTCGACTCGCCGGATTTATGGTTCGCGGCGCGGATCGCGTCCGCGAGTTCGGACGTCGTCAGATAAGAAGTGCGGCCGAGATAGCGGCGCGCGACGGTGGGGATTGCTTCTCCCCGCTGTGCGGTGTAGATTTCTGTGCCTGGCGCCGCGAGGGTCGGCGCTGGCGTGGTTGCCAGCTTGGAACTATCGGGAATCGATACGCTCACCGGCTGCAGTTGCGGAGCTTGTTGCGCGACGGCTGCGGTGGTCGGCTGTGCGGTTTGCGCCTGAGCGGCGAAGTCTGACGAAGAGTGCGGGCCCAGGTGCCAGGCAGCCGCTCCGAAAAGAAGACAAGAAACTCCCGTGACGATGCGAATCGACGAAAGGCGCAAGATTTCCCCCAGAAACGAATCCTTGATCGCGATACTAGCTTTGAGCTTTCCTGTCCGCCAGTTACGTGTGGTCTGGCACGGTTGACTAAGGCAGTACCCAAAGGGCCGGAGCCGCGATCACTGTTGTGATGATCGCCGGTTGGGTTAGGTGTCTCTTGTCTTAAGAAGGCGTTCTGAGAAGCGCCGTCGTTTCCAGGCCCATCGAACTGCCAGGTGCATGTTCCTTCCCCGATGGTGCAAAGTATTTCGCTTATGTTCCGGGGACGGGTTTTCCAAAGGCTGGCCGGGAAGCATAAGTTGCCTCTAACTCCAGCAGATGCAAGGGTTGCGTTTCATGGCGGTAGGGGAGGGGCCATGGCCAGCCGTTTGCTTAAATCAAGCTAACCCGGACGAAGCCACGGTCTGGCAGCCGAAGGGTAAGGCTGACAGATTTGGGTAACTTCCAAGTGCTAAGCTGATCGCCCCGTTGAAAGCCGAGGCAAGCAGGACGAAGCCGGCAGAAACAGGCAAGAAGCTGGGTAAAGCGAGGAAGTAAGCCCATGAGTCTCGGGAATCGCAGGAGCAGAGCCGACGAAGTCGGCCTAATGAAAGGGAATAACGTCCGATTCGTCATCGGGCAGTGATCCTATGAGCATGAGAACGAACCTTGCCACTGTGCTGGATCCGAGCCGCCGCAGCAACGACGCGGGAGAGTTTGATACTGCCCTGCGCCGCCGCATTGTGGGGCAGGATGCGGCGATCGAAAAGGTCGTCGAGATTTATCAGATGTTTCTGGCCGGGCTGAACGCGCCGGGGCGTCCGGTGGGAAACCTTCTGTTTCTGGGGCCTACGGGATCGGGTAAGACGCGCGTGGTGGAAGCCATGTCGGAAGCTTTGTTTGGCGATGCGCGGGCCTGCATCAAGATTGATTGCGCCGAGTTTCAGCATTCGCACGAGATTGCCAAGCTGATCGGCTCGCCTCCGGGCTATCTGGGACATCGCGAAACACATCCGCTGCTGACGCAGGAAGCGTTGAATCAGTGGTTTACCGAGAAGCTGAAGCTCTCGATCCTGCTGTTTGACGAGATCGAGAAGGCTTCGGACTCGCTCTGGCAACTGCTGCTGGGAATTCTCGACAAGGCCACGCTGACGCTGGGCGATAACCGGCGCGTCGACCTGTCGCAGTGCATCATCATCATGACTTCGAACCTGGGCGCCGGCGAAATGATGGACCTGGTCGACGGCGGCTTCGGGTTCGCTCCGAAGGCGTTCGCGGTGGATGAGTCGTTCGACGATAAAATTCAGCGCACCGCTGTGGAAGCGGCGCGGCGCAAGTTTACGCCGGAGTTCATGAACCGCATCGACAAGACGGTGGTGTTCAAGACTTTGCGCGATGAGCATCTCTCGCAAATTCTGGACATTGAACTGGGCATGGTGCAGCAGCGCGTGCTGATGGCTGCGGGAACGAACCAGTTCGTGTTCAACTGCACCCCGGCGGTGAAGGAATATTTGCTGAAGGAAGGCACCGATCCGCGATACGGCGCGCGTCATCTGAAGCGTGCGATCGAGCGCAACCTGGTGTATCCGATGGCGAACCTGGTCGCAACCGGGCAGGTCAAGTTGGGAGATTTCGTTCGTGTCGACATGGCTTCGGAGAACAAGATGATCTTCGTCAAAGAAGCCGAGAACACGATGGCTCCAGTGCTGCTCGAACGCTATGGGGCTGCTGCTACGAACCAGCCGGCCGCGCGCGCCGCGCGCACGGCTGCCAATAATCGCCGGGATTTCGGAGCGACTCCGGGCCCGTCGGTGGCGGAGAGTAAGTAGTCGGCTTTTAGCGCTTGGCTTTTGGCCAAGACAAAACAAGTTCTGCCTTCTCGCCTGACCGCATCTCGCGAGTCGTATTCAAGGGCGCCGGAAATTTTACCGGCGCCTTTTTTCGTTTGGGTGGCGCTCCAGGGGTTGCGACCGGAAGAGCGACCGCAGTCGAGGTGCGGGTAGGGATGCTTCGACCGCACGGATCGTCCGCGTTGCGGACGATCCGTTTCGCTCAGCATGACATTGCAGTTTTCGATGCGGCGTGAGGCTGCAAACTACAGGCGGCTGTCACTCTGGAGTCGAAGCATCCCTACCTTCAGCCGACCTGTCCCGGATATCACGCACCCGGTTACTTTTGGGCGGAATCGCGAGAAACGGCTGGACTTTGTTGTTAGAATCACGACATAGTTGCAGCGTTGAAGGCGTCCCGGCCTTGAAGGCGTTATGAAAAAGCTTTCCGTTGTCTTGCTGTCCCTCGTCGCTCTGGCAGTCTTGACTGCCGGCGGTTCGGCTTTAGCCTACGCTTCGCCGAGTGGCACCCGGTCCCATGCTGTCTCTCCGCGGAAGATGCAGGCACGGCAGCAGAAGGCACAAAAGAAGTACGCCAAGGCACAGCGCAAGGCGCAGAACAAGATGTTCAGGAATTCGCGCAAGAAGTCGAAGCGCTACTGAGGGCGCTGCACAGATCACTTACCCCGTGAGGTGAACATGCGCGCGTTGTCCCGGGTTCTGGTTTTCTTCTGTGTGCTTAACCTCGTCTGCTGGTTTTCATTTTCGGCCACTGCCCAGCAGAGTGAGCCCCCGGCGCAGGTCCCTCCGCTGGCTGAACGCCATCCCGCCCCTGCTCCAGGTCCTGATCGTTTGATCACGCTCGACGTGGTCGTGACCGACAAGTCTGGCAATCAAGTTACGGGGCTGCAGCAGCAGGACTTTACGATTCTGGATGACAAGCAACCGCAGACGATTGCCTCTTTTCGCGCGGCGGACGGAAGCCAGGCAGACGATCCTCCCCAACAAGTTATTTTCCTGATCGACGCGGTCAACAATTTGTTTCAAGGAGTGGAACTTCAGCGCCAGCAACTGGAAAAATATCTTCGGGCGAATGCCGGGCCACTGCCTCTGCCCATGTCTGTCGTTTTTCTAAACGACACTTCCACCATGGTTCAACCCACCACGACGCGCGATGTAAACGTGATTCTCAGCGCGCTGGATGAAAACAAGCAGGGCCTGCGCACGGTTACCAGATCGCAGGGATTCTACGGCGCCGTCGATCGCATCCAGATTTCACTCAAAGCCCTGGAAGGTCTCATCGCCCATGAGGCGACGCAGCCGGGCAGGAAGCTGATGGTCTGGCTCAGTGCGGGATGGCCGCTGCTCTCGGGACCGAACGTTGAGCTGAGCGAGAAAGACCGGCAGATGATCTTCCAGACGATTGTCCGGCTGTCGGGGAATATGCGCGGCGCTCGTGTCACGCTTTACAGCGTCGATTCGCTGGGGATGGACGATGCGCTCAGCCGTTCGTTTTACTACGAGAGCTTCATGAAAGGCGTAGGTACGGCAAACCAGGTGCAGAGCGGCAACCTTGGGTTGCAGGTACTGGCCGCGCAAAGTGGCGGGCAGGTTCTCAACCGAACCAACGATGTGGCGAAGTCAATCGGAAGCAGCGTCGCGGATGCAAAGGCCTACTACACCATCACATTTAATTCACCCCCGGCGGACCATCCGAACGAGTATCACAGCCTTCAGGTAAAGATCGACAAGGCCAAACTTGTTGCACGCACCCGCACCGGTTACTACGCGCAGCCCTAGGACCGCGCGGCGGGATGGATCAACCTGAAGCGGTTATCTTCTGACCCTGTCATTCCGAGCGCTCTCTCGGCGCTGCGCGCGTCTGCGAGCGCCGAGGAACCTGCTTCTCCTGTGGTGGATCCCTCAGGCCGCCGCGAAGCTCGCTCTCGGGCGAAGCAGAATTGCCATATTCGGAAGGCCGCTCAAGTAGAATAATAGTTTGCAACTCATGCCATTTGCTCCGGCAGCCAGCGACTGCGCCCTGCCCCGCCTGGGAGACCCATGCGGCAACTGACGCGTCTCCTGCGTTATGTGTTCCCTTTTCTGCCGCAATTATTTCCTGGAGTGTTGTTGCTGGCGGGCGTGGGATTTCTGGAGGCGTTCCGGCTGGTTCTGCTGAAACCGGTGCTCGACCGGGTATTGAATCCGGCGTCGGGTTCGCAGGACATCGTGCTTTTCGTCGCTCCGTGGAACGGACAGGCCGTTTATCTGCAGCGTTTCGTTCCCACACATTTTCATGATGCCTGGACGATCGTGGCGTATGCGCTGGTCGCTTCGACTCTACTCAAAGGAGTTTTCGACTACGCCGGAACTTATCTGGTGAATCATGCCGGTTTCGGTACGATCACGAACCTGCGCAATGATCTTTATGATTCGGTGCTGCGGCGTTCGGCGGCATTTTTTCAGAAGCACACGACCGGGACCCTGATCTCAACCATCATCAACGACATCGAGCGGGTTCAGTTCGCGATGTCGAGCGTGCTGGCTGAATTCCTGCAACAGATTTTTACGTTTATTTTTACGGCTGCGGTGGTGGTGTTTGTCGGGCGCCAGCTCGCGTGGGTTCTGTTGTTGTTCGTTCCCTTCATCATTTTCTCGGCGGTGCGCATCGGCCGGCGCGTGCGCTCGACGACTCGGCGCGGGCAGGATCAGCTGGCCGATGTCCAGAATATTCTGCACGAGACCATCACCGGCAACCGCATCGTGAAGGCTTTCGGCATGGAGTCGTGGGAGGTCGCGCGCTTCCGCTCGGCTGCGCAACGCTTGTTTCGAGCGAACCTGCGCTCAGTGGCGGCGGCGGCGATCAGCTCTCCACTGATGGATACGTTCGGCGCGGTCGCGATCGCTCTGCTCTTATTATTGGGGCGCAGCCGGATTTCTCACGACGAACTGACACTGGGCGCGTTCGTCACGTTCGTCGCGGCGGTGCTGGGACTGTACAATCCGGTGCGCAAGTTTGCCGTGTTCAATAACAGCTTTCAGCAGGCGCTGGGAGCTTCTTCGCAATTGTTCGAGTTCATGGATACCGCAGACGTTGTCACGGAGAAGCCGCATGCCGGGCGGCTGCCGCGTTTCGAGAAGAGCATTCGGTTTGAAGGCGTGAGCTTTGCCTATGACGGTGACGACTCCCGCGAAATTTTGCGCGGCATTGATCTCGACGCGAGGCGCGGAGAAGTTATCGCGATTGTGGGTTCGAGCGGAGCCGGCAAGAGCACGCTGGTTCATTTGATCCCGCGTTTTTTTGATGTGACCAGCGGGAAGCTGCTCATTGATGGCTACGATGTGCGCGATGTGACCTTGGCATCTTTGCGCGCGCAGGTTGGAATTGTCACGCAGGAGACTGTGCTGTTCAACGACACGGTGCGCAACAACATCGCTTATGGGCAACCGCACGTTCCGCAGAAGCAGGTCGAAGCCGCTGCCCGCGCCGCGCTGGCACATGACTTCATCATGAACCTGCCGACAGGTTACGATACGGTGATTGGCGAGCGGGGAGTGCGGCTATCGGGAGGCGAACGTCAGCGCCTGGCGATTGCGCGTGCGTTGCTGAAGAATGCGCCGATTCTGATTCTCGATGAAGCTACCTCCGCGCTCGACAGCGAGTCGGAGTCGCTGGTGCAGACGGCGCTGCATAATTTAATGTCGGGCCGCACCGTGTTCGTGATTGCGCACCGGCTGTCGACCGTGCGCCGCGCCGATCGCATCGTGGTCATCGAGAACGGAACCATCGCCGATATCGGCGCGCACGAAGAGTTGATGCGAAAGTTAGGCACATACCGGCGTCTCTACGAATTGCAGTTCGCCAGCATGGATTCGCCGAAAGCTGTGGCAGAAACTTAACGACCAGATTGAATCGAAGACCTACGGTTAAAGATTGAAGATTTAGAAAACGGCCCCTATGCCCATTCGCTCCATGACAGGATTTGCGCAGGTGAAAGGTGAAGTGCAGCGGCAGCAGCCACCGGCCGCGAAAGGCGGCGCGTCGTCGGCATCGTCGAACGGCCGGCTCGCTTTTGCGCTCTCATTGAAGTCGGTGAATCATCGCTTCCTCGACCTGCATTTTCGGCTGCCGTCGGGCACCGACGCGCTCGAGATGCAGCTGCGCCGTCTGCTGAAAGAAAAAATATCGCGCGGCCATGTTGAAGTCACCTTGAGTCTGGACCGCTCCTCGAACGAGACGTTTTCGCTCAATCGTGAAATCGTCGGCGGATACATTGCAGCCTTTCGCGCCGCGGCCGCCGAGTTCTCGCTGTCGAGCGATCCCGATCTCAACGCTGTGCTGCGCATTCCAGGGGCGCTTGATTCAGCGGGCGAAGCTGCCGATGGTGATCTCGAAGCTGCAGTCATGGGCTGCGTGGGAGAGGCATTGCAGCGCCTCAACCAGATGCGCGAAGAGGAAGGCCGCGGCATTGCCCGCGAGTTGCGCGAGCGCATGGCGCACCTGCTGGAAGCCGACAAGAGCGTGCAACAGCATCGTCGCGCGGTGTTGCAAAACTATACCGAGCGGCTGCAATCGCGCATGCAGGAGTTGCTGGGCGCCTCCGCCGATAAAGAGCGAGTGCTGCAGGAAGCGGCGCTTCTCGTGGATCGCAGCGACATTCAGGAAGAAATCGTGCGGCTCGAAACTCACGTCCAGCATTTTCTCGCGCTGCTTGAAGAAGGCGGGGAGATCGGCAAGAAGCTCGACTTTCTTCTGCAGGAAATGAACCGCGAAGCCAATACGCTGCTTTCGAAGACCTCGGGCCTGGCGGGCGAAGCACTGAACATCACCGAGGCGGGACTGGCCATGAAGGCGGAAATCGAGAAATCGCGCGAGCAGGTGCAGAACCTGGAATGAATCCACCTTTTAAGCCGCTGGTCTGCATCATTTCCGCTCCGTCAGGTTCGGGCAAGTCGACCCTGGTGAACGAACTGCTGAAGCGTTTGCCCGAGCTCGACTTTTCCATTTCGTATACAACTCGCGATCCCCGCGGCAAAGAGCAGAACGGCAAGCAGTATTATTTCGTGAGCCGCGAACAATTCGAGAAGATGATCCAGGCGGACGAGTTTCTTGAGCATGCGGCCGTGTTCGGAAATTATTACGGTACCGCGCGGCGATTTCTCAAAGAGGCAGAACAGAATCGTCACGACCTGCTGCTCGACATTGACGTGCAGGGAGCCAAGCAGATCAAGCAGAAACTGCCCGATGCGCCCAGCATTTTCGTGCTGCCGCCTGCGCGGAAGATACTGGAACAGCGCCTGCGCGAGCGCGGGGAAGATGCCGAGGCGGTGATCGAGCGCCGGTTGGTCACGGCCAAACGTGAGATTGAGAACTACGACAAATACAACTACATTTTGATTAACGACGACCTGAAAGAGTCGATCGCCAATCTGCAGGCGATTGTGATCTCGGAGCGTTTGCGTGGATCGGGGCGGGCGCTTTCGGCGGACGAGAAAATGACTGTCGATCTCGCCGATCGCTGCCGGCTGGAAAACATGCGGCAATGGGTGCGGCCAATCCTAGGCTCGTTTGGCCCGAACGATTCGGTTGGCACGGACGGGCCATCAGCACGCACGTAGCTTTCGCGGTATGATTTCAGAAGCAAGCGCACGGTACGACGCTCGGCATTGATCGCACGTCAAAATCGTTTTTCAAGGGAGAGCCCCCTATGAAGTTAATTGAAGGCTTTGACAGCAATTACCGCTACATCCTGGTGGCGGCGCGGCGGGCGCGGCAACTGCAGTCGGGCGCGCCGCCGGTTGTCGACACTAACTCCCGCAAGCCCTGCCGCATCGCGCAAGATGAAATTCGTGCCGGCAAAGTGAAGTGGGAAATTCCTGAAATCCGCACCGCGGCCGAGCAGGCCGGAGAAGTTCTGGACAAAGCAATCGCTCAGGACTAACGAAATTTTCGCTTGCCGAGTGTCGATTGATAAGGCGGACTTGTATTTCTCAATCTCGAGTCCGCAGTTTGGAATCGTCGAGCGGCAGTTGAAAATCAAACCATCATGAAGATCGCGCTCGGCGTCACCGGCGGAGTCGCAGCCTACAAAGCCGCGGAGATTGTGCGGCTTCTGCAGGACCGCGGCCTGCGGGTGCAAGTCATCATGACGCGGGCCGCCCAAGAATTTGTCAGGCCTCTTACCTTCGCCGCGCTCTCCGGAGAAAAAGTCATCACCGGCATGTTTTCGTCCGGGGCGGATGCGGGAGAATCCAGGCATGAGCCCAACATTGATTCCGCCATCGAGCACATCGCGGTTGCGCAATCGATCGACGCTTTGCTCATCGCTCCCGCTACCGCTGACAGTCTCGCGCACTTCGCGCAGGGCATCGCCAACGATTTCCTGACCACGCTTTATCTCGCGACTAGGGCTCCCGTGGTCGTGGCGCCGGCGATGAACGTCAATATGTGGAACCATCCGGCGACGCAGGCGAATCTGCAGATCTTGCGCCAGCGCGGGGTTAAGATCGTGGAACCCGACGCGGGCTACCTGGCGTGCGGCATGACCGGGCCGGGGCGCCTTGCGGAAAACGAAGCCATCGTTGCGGCCGTGCTCGAAGCAGTCGGCGCGTCGCAGGGTTTGGCGGGCGAGACGGTGCTGATCACAGCGGGGCCCACGCGCGAAAAAATTGATCCCGTGCGCTATCTGACGAACCGCTCCAGCGGCCGCATGGGTTATGCCCTCGCTGAGGCCGCGTTGCGGCGCGGCGCGCGCGTGTTGCTCGTCAGCGGCCCGACGTCGATCGCTCCGCCCGCGGCCGCCGAAGTGACGCGCGTCGAGTCCGCGGAAGAAATGCGCGACGCGGTTCTCGCGTTGCTGCCCCAGGCGACCATCGTGATCAAAACCGCGGCGGTCTCTGACTATCGGCCGAAGAACGCTTCCGGCCAAAAGATCAAGCGCAAGGGCCCGATGACGCTCGACCTGGAAGCCACGCCCGACATTTTGCGGGAACTGGCGTCGAAAAAGACTGTGCAACTTGTAATCGGCTTCGCGGCCGAAACGGAAAACGTTCTTGAAAACGCCCGCCAGAAGCTGGTCGCGAAAAATCTTGACGCCATCGTCGTCAATGATGTGTCGCGCGAGGGCGTCGGTTTCGACTCCGACCGCAACGCCGTCACGATCATCTCGCGCGACGAAGTGGTCGAAGTTGCCGAAACTACAAAGTCGGAAGTGGCCCGGCGCGTCCTCGACCAGATTGTGCGCCTGCGGCAGAATCGCAAAGCGACCGTCAAGGCTTGATTGATCCGCGATTGATTTGACGCGGTTCTGCATTACAATCAGCACTGCTCATGCCCCAAGCGATCGATCCAGAGTTGCGCCGCGCGCTCGTCGACCGGGTGCGTTTTTATAACGAACTCGGAATTTACGATTTCTATCGTCGCACCGATCCCCAG
>Ga0209006_10005284_pt1 | contig 11731 bp, 9 predicted proteins | sample JacPin_JW_Ref_O2_FD_188567 | JGI IMG/M metagenome (GOLD analysis project Ga0209006, IMG submission 188567) | Forest soil microbial communities from Algoma, Ontario, Canada - Jack Pine, Ontario site 1_JW_Ref_O2 (SPAdes) (version 2) | ecosystem: Environmental > Terrestrial > Soil > Boreal... | reverse complement strand
CCAACGGGGTCGTGTTTGCGCTCGATGGCGGAAATGGTGGGCATCACGCAACCCTTTACGCACTGGACGCTGCGACCGGCAAGCAGCTCTTTTCCAGCGGAGACACAATCCACTCCTATACTCATCTGGCTGGAATGTCCGTTGGCGACGGCCACGTTTTCTTTACCACCCACGACAACACGCTCTACTCCTTCGGAATTCCGCTGGAGCACTAAAATACTCCAGGATGATCAGGTCATGCCAAACAGATCTCAAATCAAAGAAGCAATCGACGCAGGAAACGGAATTCTAAGGCTCGAACCGTGCTGGGTTCCGCGATCCTTCATGATTCCCGGACGCAGGCTGAAACTCCATCCGGACGACCTTTACGCTTTCGGCGGCCATCGCGGAGGCATCAACGAGCGCTGGTTCTCCTCGACCACGAAAGCTTCGAACGGCCCCGACACTCTGCCCGACGAGGGGCTCAGTTATGTGCGGCCGGGCAGCGGCGGAAAATTCCTGCTCAAGGAAGCCGTCGAAGTTGCAGGAGACCTCCTGCTTGGCGCCGACGTAATGGAACGCGAAGGTGGATGGAACCTGCTCTGCAAGTTCTTTGACAACATGGGCCCCATTCCCCACCACATGCACCAGAGCGATGCGTTCGCCAAGCTGGTCGGGCAGAAGGGCAAGCCGGAAGCCTATTATTTTCCGCCGCAGTACAACCAGATACAAAACAATTTTCCCCACACCTACATGGGTCTGGAACCGGGCACTACCAAAGAAGACATCCGTAAGTGCCTGGAGAAATGGAACCAGGGGGACAACGGAATTGTTTTTCACGCCCGCGCCTATCGTCTGGAACCGGGCGCCGGATGGCAGATCGATCCCGGCATCCTCCATGCTCCCGGATCGCTCGTGACCTATGAACCTCAGGTGAACAGCGATGTCTTTGCCATGTTTCAGTCCGAAGTCGAGGGACGCATCGTCGGTTGGGACCTGCTGACCAAGGACGTGCCGGCGGAACACAAAAAGGATCTTGACTTTCTGATCAGCATGCTTGATTGGGAAGCTAACATAAATCCACGCTTCGCCGAAACCAATAAGACCTTTCCGCGCCCGGTTGAAAAATCTGGGACGGATGGTTATGTCGAGAAATGGGTCACCTACGGAACGCCGCATTACTCCGCCAAGGAGCTGACCGTGCTGCCCAAACGTTCCGTGACCATCAAAGACAGTGCCGCCTACGGCGTCATCGTGACCCAGGGCTATGGGACCCTCGCAAAGCAAGCCGTTTCCACGCCTTCGATGATTCGTTTCGGCGAAATGACCGAGGACGAAGTATTCGTCACTGCAGATGTTGCAAAATCGGGCGTCCGCATCGAGAATCCAAGCGCTTCCGACCCGCTCGTCATGCTCAAGCATTTCGGGCCCGGCAATCCAGACGCACAACCACTGTTACGGAAATAAACCTGTGAGCGCAACCACGCAGCACAAACATCCGGCAATCCACAACGCCATGTGGCCCGGCCTCGTAGGCAAGGGGCCGGACTCGGAACCATTTATCCCGCTCGAGACCATGCTCGATCTGACCGCCCAGGCTGAGGTGGACGGCGTCCATTTCGATGGCGTCGATTTGTTCCTGTCCCTGCCGCACACCAGCATCGACTCCACCGATGATGATCTCAAGCGCCTTGCCGGCAGCATCGCCCGGCGCGGCCTGGTTGTCGGCTCGCTGGTTGCTCCGGTCTGGCCTCCGACCGGCGGCGGCTCCGCCATGGGTTCCGAGCAGGAACGGGCCGCCTTCCTCACCCAGGTAACCAAGGCCTGCGCCATCGGCGGGAAACTCCGGCAGTTGGGGATCCGCCGCTACGGGGTGATACGCGTTGACTCCGCTGCGTCGCCCGCGGACTGGGCAAAAGATCCGGCAGGCAATACCAAACGCATCGCCCAGACCTTTCGAGAAGCCGCCTCCATTGCTGAAGATCATGGCGAGCGGCTCGCCGCCGAGGGAGAAATCTGTTGGGGCGGTATGCACAGTTGGAAGCGCATGGTCGAACTGCTGGAAATGGTGAACCGGCCCAAGACCTTCGGCTTTCAAGCCGACATGGCGCATTCGTTCCTCTACACGCTCGGCTACAACGCCGCCGAAGATCGTCTGCTGCCGGAGGATTTCGACTGGTCCCAGCAGGACGTTCTGATGGACGCCCTGCGCAAGGTAACCCAGGCTCTGCGCCCATGGACCATCGATTTCCACGTCGCTCAGAATGATGGAACGGTCCATGGTACCGGTTCCCACGACAAGACCGGCCGCCACTGCACCGCGACCGATCCCAAGGGCAAGATGGATATCGTGACCGTGGCTGGCCTATGGATGCGGGACGACAGCGGCAAGCCGACGAGGGCTTACGAGCACATCTGCTGGGACGGCTGCATGTTCCCCAATTCCATCATGCTGGCGCCAAAAACCTGGAATGAGGTGCTGGGGACCCTGATTTCAGTCCGAAATGCCCACGGCTGGGGGACTTAGGGGGCTTATCTCTCTTATCTCTCATATTTCGCATATTTTTTCCCAAGGTAGGAGGCCCTAAATCGCTACCAACGTAAATGTCGGACTAGTCGGCTACGGTTTCATGGGCCGCACCCATTCGAACGCCTTTCTGCAGGCGCCGCGGTTCTTCGATCTGCCCTACAGACCGGTACTCAAGGCCGTATGCGCGCGCAGTGCCGAGCGGGTCAGAGGGTTTGCGGAAAACTGGGGCTATCAGTCGATTGAGACAGACTGGCGAACCCTGGTCGAACGAAAAGACATCGACCTGATCGACATTGCAAGCCCCAACGACACCCACGCGGAAATCGCCATCGCTGCCGCCAAGGCGGGCAAGATGGTGCTGTGCGAAAAGCCCTTGGGGCGCACCGCCGCGGAAGCAAAGGGAATGGTCGCTGCGGTCAAGTCCGCTAACGTCCCCAACATGGTTTGGTACAACTACCGCCGTGTGCCCGCCGTCGTTCTTCTGAAGCAGTTGTTGGACGAGGGACGCTTCGGTCGTATCTTCCATTACCGCTCCCAGTTTCTGCAGGATTGGACCATCTCGAGCGACCTGCCGCAAGGCGGCGAAGGTCTGTGGCGTCTCGACGTTTCGGTGGCCGGCAGCGGAGTCACCGGCGACCTGCTCGCTCACAACATCGATATGGCGTTATGGCTGAACGGGCCCATCACCGAAGTGACCGCCATGACCGAGACCTTCGTTAAAGAACGGAAGCACAATCTTACCGGCAAGGTGGAAGCGGTGGGCATCGACGATGCGTCCTCGTTCCTGTGCCGCTTTACCAATGGTTCGACGGCGATCTTTGAAGCGACTCGCTACGCCCGCGGCCATAAAGCGCTCTTTACCCTGGAAGTGAACGGCGAACAGGCTTCGGCCGCGTGGGACCTGCACGACCTGCACCGCCTGGAATACTTCGATCACCGCGATGAATCGCGCCTGCGCGGCTGGAAGAGCATGCACATCACGGACGGTGACCATCCTTATATGAAGAACTGGTGGGTGCCGGGTCTGCAAATTGGGTACGAGCACACCTTCATCCACCAGGTGGCGGATTTTCTTCAATCTGTGGGCAGGAAAGAGAACGCGGCGCCGACGTTTGCCGATGGCCTGGCCACAGATTATGTAACCGATGCAGTTCTTAAGTCGGCCCGTACCAGGCAGTGGGAAAAGGTTGAGGGGGAAGCATGAGAAACTCCGCCATCGCATTGATTTTCTTCTTGACGATATCTTCTTCGCACGGGTACCAGGCGCCGGCTCATCATACTGGCGGCAGCTTCTTTACCCAACCCGACCCCATCGACTTCAATAACCACGTGGGCTGGACCCAGATTTTCGACGGCAAGTCGCTGGATGGCTGGGACGGGCCCAGCGAAGTATGGCACGTGGAGGATGGCAGCATCGTCGGTGAGTCGAGCACTGAGCACCCTTCGGGGACGACCAACATCATCTGGAAGGGTGGCCAGCCGGCCAACTTCATGCTTAAGGTGGAAATGAAGCTGGAGGGTGCCGGTGCGAATGGCGGCATCCAGTACCGGAGTTCGCTGGCTCCTCCGCGCCCAAACCAGCAGGTGAAGTATCCCAAGTGGAACATGAAGGGCTACCAGGCTGATTTCGACTACGGTAACAAGTACACCGGGCAGCTCTACGAGCAGAGCAGCAGCCGGGGAATCGTCGCTTGGCGAGGCCAGGTGGTAGAAACCGAGCAGGGCAAGCATCCGCGTCTGCTTGGTACGTTAGGAAGCTCGGATGAACTGAAGTCCTACATCAAAGTCGGCGACTGGAACCAATTCGAGGTGATTGCCGATGGAAACACACTCATCCACATCCTCAACGGGCATGTGATGGCTGTGCTGATCGACAACGATCCGAGCTTTAGCCAATCGAAAGGCCTGATCGCGTTCGAGATTGAAGGCCCCGGTGCACTCAAGATTTACCATCGCAACGTCTGGCTCAAAGAGCTGCCGTAGCGCTCGCTCGAGAGCCCATGGCCGACTAAAACGCCAGCTTCGCTTTCTTAGCGTCCAGCTTCTTGGCATCCAGTTCGGGGACCTTCTTCAAATCGTCGATTGTTTTGAAATCCCCGTTCTTTTCCCGATATTTAACGGTTGCTTCTGCTTCTGCTGGGGTGAATCCCAGACCGCTTTCCAATTGCGCCGCTGTTGACTTATTAATGTTCACAGGCGTGTTCGCCGGAAAGTTCTTTACCAAATACTCCAGAATCTCCGTGTACTCCTCATCGGTACCAGTGGCGCCGAATCCAGCCATCTTGGTGATGGTTGCTTCCCAACCGGCTCTATCCTGGCCATTGGCGAGAACGTTGTCCGGGGAGTGGCACGAGCTGCAAACCCGAATCAGAGTAGACTTCCCAGGGCCGGCGGGAAGTTCAGGATTTTTATCCGCGGGCGCCTGGGCCGGCGGCGGCTGTGTCGCCTGCTGGGCGTACGAAGAGGCGCAAAAACACAGCGCCCAGGCCATCGTCAGCTTTATTGCATGTGATTTCACGACTGCTCCTCGGCTTCCAGTATATTCCGCACCGCTTGTCTTTTCGCCCGCCATTCATCCGCCGTGAGTTCCCACACCTCACTCAGCAATCGGCCGGAGACGTAATCGCGCTCCTCCACAGCGATGACGCGCATCCCGGTCTTCTCCGAGATCCGCCTCGACGATAAGTTTCGAACCGCCTTTGGCGCACGCAAAGCGCTAAAACCGAGAACATCAAAGCAATAGTCATTCACCGCCACCACCGCCTCTGTCATCAGGCCGCGCCCCTGCCAGGGTAGTCCCAACCAAAACCCGCGCGCAGCGTACCCATCTTTGGCGATCAGCGAAATGGCGCCGATATGCTCCTTGGGAGCTTCCCGCAAGCGCAATGTCCAGTGCCATTCCTTGCCTTGATCCATACCGGGAATAGCGACATCGCGGTAGTAGGTGAAGGCCCCGTCTGCTGGATAGGGCCAAGGAATCCGGGCACCCATAAATTTGACCATCTCCCATTGCGGCAGCAGGAGCTGGCTTTGCGCGGCGTCTGCAAGCTGCAGAGGTTGCAAAACGAGCCGGTTGGTCTCAAGCGCAGCAATCATAGACCGTTCGGTTAGAGTGTATAAGTTGTGGAGCCGAGGCTGACCAGTTCACCGCAAAGAACCCTCCAGCCACGAAAAATCGCAAGTAGCAGGAAACCGATGGCCCTTCCCGTAGGCACAAAACTCGGTCGTTACGAAGTTCAGTCGCGACTGGGCTCTGGTGGAATGGGCGAGGTCTATCGAGCCAAAGACCTGCGCCTGGGACGAGACGTCGCCATTAAGATTTTGCCTCAGCACCTGTCCTCGGACCCCGAGGCCATCCAGCGCCTGGAGCTGGAAGCCAGGGCCATCTCTGCGTTGAACGATACAAACATCTGCACCCTCTACGATGTGGGCCACCAGGACGGCGTCGATTTCATCGTCATGGAACTCCTGCAGGGTGAGACGCTGCAGGATCGCCTGCGCAACGGGCCGCTGCCGCTCAAGCAAGTCTGCGAGTATGGCGCACAGATCGCGCGAGGACTGGATAAGGCCCATCGAAAAGGAATACTGCATCGCGATTTGAAACCGGGAAACATCATGCTGACCGAGTCCGGGGCTAAGCTGCTGGACTTTGGTCTAGCCCGCACGAGCATGGCGGTTGCGACCGACGCTACGGTAAGCGCGGCCGTGCTGCCCGGATCGTTAAACGAGTCAGGAGCCCTGACGGGAACCCTCCCCTACATGTCGCCGGAGCAGGCAAGCGGCAAGGACCTGGATGCACGCAGCGACATCTTCTCGCTCGGCGCGGTGCTTTACGAGATGGTGACGGGGCAAAGAGCTTTTCAGGGAAACAGCCAGCTAAGCATCGTGTCCGCCGTCATCGGCAAAGAGCCGGAGCCAATCACCTCCATCGCGCCTCTTACCTCGCCCAGTCTGAACCGCTTGATCGGCCGCTGTCTGGCCAAGGATCCCGAGCAGCGATGGCAAACGGCGCGAGACATTTCATTCGAGCTGGAATGGATCGGCGAGACCGTGGATCAACCTGCCCTTGTGGCGCCGCAGCCAGCGAAATCGAAAGCCGCCTGGCTCTTGTGGATGCTGGGCGGAGTGGTTCTGGGGGCAGGTTTGCTGGCGGGCATTTTCCTCTGGCACAGCCAGACCACGGCCCGTCAGGAGAGCTATTTCCTGGCGGCGGTGCCGTTTACTCTCCACGACCTGGCGTTCGCGCCCGACGGGCACACCGTCGCCGCCGTCGGCGTCTCAGAATCAGGAAAGAACAAGACTCTCTGGCTCTACGATGTGGGCGGCCAGAGGCCGCGAGAGTTGGCCGAGACAGAAGGAGCGAGTTTTCCGTTCTGGTCTCCGGACGGCAAAGCTGTCGCCTTCTTTGCTGACGGAAAGCTGAAGAGGTTGGATATAGCGGGTGGCCCGGCGCAGGTGATCTGCGACGCACCCGCGGCTCGCGGTGGCACCTGGAACCAAACGGGAGTCATTGTGTTCAGTCCGAGCGGCCACCTCAGCGGTGGTCTGTATCGAGTCTCCGCCGCCGGCGGCACTCCCACTGCGATCACGCGACCCGACGCAAACCATGTAGTCAACACGCATCGTTGGCCGATGTTCCTGCCTGACGGCAAGCACTTCCTTTACCTGGCGGCCAATGTGTCGGGGCAAGCAGATTCCGACGCGATTTTCGTTGGCAATCTGGAATCGACCGACACCAGCTTCGTCACCAAAGCGACGGGCAACCCGGTATACGCAGCGCCCGGCTATCTTCTTTTCTGCCGCGAGAAGACTTTGTTCGCACAAAAGTTCGACACCAGCACGCTGAAACTCTCGGGCGAAGCGGTTCCACTGATGAAGGACGTATCGTCCTTGCCGCGTATTCTGCGCAACGATTTTGCGGCGTCGAATGGCGACGTACTGGTGGTGCAGCGGGGCAATGACGTTTCGCTTTCCAGGCTGGTATGGCGCGATCGCCAGGGAAACGAAACTGGGTTAGTCGGCAAACCGGACATGTATGCCAATATCGCCCTTGCTCCTAACGGCAAGTCGGTTGCGTTCGACAAAACGGACCTGGAAACCCAGAGCTCCGATGTGTGGACCTACGATTTCGAACGCGGCAGCTCGCAGCGCCTGACGTTTGGTCGCGGGATTGACGCTGAGCCCGTTTGGAGCCCGGACGGCAAGAAAATCATCTTCGCGTCCGCCCGCGCCGGCTTGTTTCGTCTGTACATAAAAAACGCGGATGGAAGCGAGGAGGAAAAGCTATTGCCACTGGATCCATCTGATGATGCGGACGAATATCCTACGAGCTGGTCTCCTGACGCTAAGCATTTTCTCTATGACCGGGACGCGGAGGCCACCCGGCCATGGGTTGCGGAATTGCCGGATTTGAAGACCCACCCATTGTTCACCGCGACCGAAACCAGGAAAAACGCACAGTTCTCACCCGACGGAAAATGGATGTCGTACACCTCCAATGAAAACGGTCGATGGGAGATATACGTAACCTCGTTTCCTGATCTGCAAGGGAAATGGCAAGTCTCCAACAATGGAGGAACCCAACCGCGTTGGCGACGCGATGGCAAGGAGCTGTTTTATCTTGCACCGGACGGAAAGATGATGGCTTCCCCCGTTACCACCGGAGAGCATTTCGGTGCCGGCACTCCGCAGCCTTTGTTTCAGGCCAATGCAAGGGAGCAAGTCGCCGGTTCGGAGTTGGTGATGTATGACGTGACCCGCGACGGGCAGCGCTTTCTAATCAATACCCAAATGGAAACAACCCACAGTCAGTCCATGATGGTGGTCTTGAACTGGCCCGCCGTTCTCGACAAATAAGCCTCCAGTTCTCGCTTGCTGCATTTCCGCCTACGCTGCATCATGGTGGAATGCAAGAGCTTACCGCCGGTGCGCTACGGGGGCACTATAGGATTGTTCGCCGCTTGGGTCGTGGCGGGATGGGTGTGGTCTACCAGTATTGAATCTACGCCGCTGGTTCCTTAACCCGCTTTTTCTTCTTGCTCTGGCCGCCGGCCTGATTGCCTTCGTGGTGCAATCGGGCGAGTTGGGCTCCGCCGACACCACCCATCGTCTGCAAACGGCCCACGCCTGGTGGACTGGGGAGCCGGAGGTGTTTCCCAATGAGTTCCCCGAATTTGGCGTCCATGGGCGTGGGGGGAAATTGCAGAGCTGGTACAGCATGGGCCAGTCTCTGATCTTGTTGCCGCCGGATGTAGTTGGCGCTTATGTCGCACGCCTGCCCATCTTTGCCGACTATGACGACACCGATCCCAGTGTGCGCGACATCATTGTCAGCTATACCGTTAACATCCTGTTGACGGTGTTAACGGCGCTGGTTTGTTTCCGGTTCCTGCGGCAATTGAACTTCGACGTGAAGCAGTCGGTACTGGGCGTTCTGGCTTTCCTGCTGGCCACCACCCACCTCCATTACACCCAAAACCTGATGGAGAACAATTACATCTGCCTTCTGTCCCTCACAGGCCTTTGCTTTCAATATGAGTGGTTGCGGACTGGTAGTCGTCGCGCCCTCTTCATTGGCTCGGCAGCGTTTGGCCTCAATTTGCTGACTCGCCTTCCGACCGGTTTGGACCTTCTCGCCGGCGCGCTCTTTCTGTTGCTCGTCCTCTGGTTCGAAGGCATTCGGGGGCAGGCTCTTTGGCAGCGCACGAAAACGTACGTAGCGACGGCTCTACCGGTGTACCTCTTCTTCGGATTGATCGACCGTCTCTACCAGTTCCATCGCTTCGGGTCTTTCTTCAATACCTACATCACTGTCATCGGTCGCGAAACCAGGATGCGCAATCCTTCGCTCCCTCCCAACTATCCTTTCGAGACCCCCTGGCACGTGGGCTTTTTCGGGGCGCTCTTTACCCCCGAGAAGTCGATCTTTCTCTTCGATCCTTTGCTCGTCCTCATGATCCTTTTGTGCATCGTTGCCTGGAAGCGGTTCACTCCCGCCGTGAAAGCATACGCCATCATGAGTTGTCCTCTGCTGCTGGCTTACATGAGCTTCTACGCTCGCTACACAGTGTGGAGTGGAGACTTCGCCTGGGGCGATCGATACGTTTCAACCACGGTTGAATTGGCTTCGCTGCTCGCGGTCCCTCTGTTGCTGCGTCATCGCCAACAACTGGGAAAGCCGCTCTGGGTAATGGGATTGGCGCTCTTGGCGATAGCCACGTTCGTCCAATTAATATCGCTGACCTTTTGGTTGCCGCTGGAAATTTATCAGATGGAAACCCTGGGTCACCCCACGTTCGTGATTCTCTTGCGGGCAAAAAATATTGTCGCGTTTGCTCTGGGCAAAATGGATGCCTGGGGCCTGAACAACCACGCCATGACGGAGGATCCATGGGACTACGTCCACATCACCACCTGGAATTTTCTGCCGTTTGTCTTAAGACGAGTGGGCGTTGCGCCGGCTTGGGTGGTGCATATTACTTTCGTAGTGTGGACAGCCGGCCTCGCAGCATTGGCAGCAACCTTGTGGCAAATCCGTAACGTTCTTCGCTGTTTGGGTTAAGGTACTTCGCCCGTCAACTCAGCAGCAGAGTCTGTGTCCAGGTAAACAGTCACGTCCGGGTGTGTGCGCAGAAGAGTCGACGGGCACGCCGTGGAAATCGGGTCATGAACCGTGGCCCGGATTACCTTCGCCTTTCGCGGCCCGGGCACAGAAGCAATCAACTTTGGTACACGGAACACTGTCGGGATCGTTAACGTGAGTGCTCTTTCCGGTGCCTGCTCCCAGCTTGGGAACCAACCCTCCGCCGCTTGCTGCTGGCGGCACATCAAGTCCAGGATCACGACCTTCATCTCCAGCGGATCATGGAAGTCGGCCTCGGCAGGCTCATTAAATGCAAGGTGACCGTTCTCGCCAATCCCGAGCAAACAGAGTTGTGGCTCTGCAACGTGCAGTTCTTTCATGTAGTCACGACATACCGCTTCGAGATCCGTGGCGGTTCCGTCCATCTCAAAAAATGCCCCCATGTCGACGCGCCGCGTCAGCCGCTCACGCAGAAAATTGCGGAAGGAGGCTGGGTGATTCTCATCCAGGCCGACATATTCATCCAGGTGAAATCCTCGCACTTTCTTCCAGGGCAAGGCAGGAGTGGAGGTTAAGAAGTCCAACGTATCGAATTGGGCGGCTCCGGTTGCAAAAATAACGCCAAATCGGTCATGAAGCGCGGCTAACCGCCGCATCTCCTCAGCCACAGCCAGCGCGGCCGCCTCGCCGGCTGCTCTCTTGCTGGGATAAATCTTCAGCTTCATCTTTCCTGCGGTTAGTGAGGCGATCTCATCCTTTGTCGTTTCCATAGCCACCTTATCTTTTACCACTCTTGCTCGCGCCGGCGCTCAAGCATGACTTATCCCATAAATAGGTTTAATCTTAGGACTTAAAGCGCAGACGGGCGCAACTTGACAATCACGGAGCTTTAATCCATGCCCCCGACGGTCCAGGCAATATCCCCCGGCGACACCAGTGTAATGAACGCCTTGCTCAGCGACCAATATACGCAAAAGCTTGAGACTCTCGCTCAAGCCAATGCAGAGGAATACAAGGCCAACCAGCCGTACCCCCACATTTATTTTGATAATTTCCTTCCGGTTGAAGTGGCCGAAGCCGCGCTCCGCGATTTTCCTGAGCCCAAAGAAGTGGATTGGCTCGCCTACAAGGATGTGAATCAACACAAGAAACTGGCCTTCGATGCAGTGGAGAAGTTGCCGCCCTCGATTCGGGATGTTCTCTACTTCCTTAATACCCACCCCATGCTCAGATTTCTTGAGACCCTGACTGGGATTCAAAGTGTTTTGCCCGACCCGCACTATGCTGGTGGAGGCCTGCACCAGATCAGGCCCGGAGGACTCTTGGAAGTGCACGCCGACTTCAGTTATCACAAGGGGCTTCGCCTGGACCGCCGCATCAACGTTCTGATTTATCTGAACAAGGATTGGAAGGACGAATACGGCGGCCACTTTGAATTGTGGGATCGCGAGGTAAAGCGGGCAGAAAAGAAAATCCTGCCAATATTCAATCGCTGTGCCATCTTCAGCACCACAAGCGTGTCGTTCCATGGTCACCCGGAACCGTTGACGTGCCCGCCTGATCGCAACCGCAAATCGATTGCGACTTACTACTACTCGAACGGCCGTCCAGAAGAAGACCCCGGCTTGACCCACAAGCAC
>Ga0209006_10005283_pt1 | contig 11731 bp, 11 predicted proteins | sample JacPin_JW_Ref_O2_FD_188567 | JGI IMG/M metagenome (GOLD analysis project Ga0209006, IMG submission 188567) | Forest soil microbial communities from Algoma, Ontario, Canada - Jack Pine, Ontario site 1_JW_Ref_O2 (SPAdes) (version 2) | ecosystem: Environmental > Terrestrial > Soil > Boreal... | reverse complement strand
CCGGCGCGCCGGTGCGCGCGAGGATCGGCAGCGCCCGCATGTCGGAGACGAGCGTGTTGTAGCCGAACGAGGCGCCGCGCTCGGTCACGAGCACGTTGGCGTTGCCTGCCCCCGTGATCTTGGCGACCACGTTGGCCATGTCCCAGGGCGCGAGGAACTGGCCCTTCTTCACATTGACGACGCGCCCGGTCTCCGCGGCCGCGACCAGGAGATCGGTTTGCCGGCACAGAAACGCCGGGATCTGCAGCACGTCGACGACCTCGGCGACGCGCGCGCATTGCTCCGCCGCGTGCACGTCGGTGAGCACCGGCAAGCCGAGCGTCGCGCGGATTTCCGCAAAGATCGCCAAGGCCTTGTCGAGGCCGAGGCCGCGCGCGCTATTGCGGCTGGTGCGGTTCGCCTTGTCGAACGAGGTCTTGTAGACGAGCCCGATGCCGACGCGGGCCGCGATCTCCTTGAGCGCCGAAGCCATTTCCAGCGCATGCGCGCGGCTTTCGAGCGCGCACGGCCCGGCGATCAGCGCGAGCGGCAGCTGATTGCCGAAGCGCACGCCGCCGACCGCGACCTCGGAACTCGGAGCAGGATCGATCTTGCTGTCCAAAGGGCCCTCGCGCCGCGGACCATGGCGACATGGGCGTTTACGGTCAACGGTTTCGGTATTCTCCACCGTCATGGCCGGGCATAGCCGTTCGAAGAACGGCGTCGCTTCGCTCGCCTATGTCCCGGCCATCCGCGTCTTGCTTGCTGAATCGCTGCTGGGAAGACGTGGATGCCCGCATTCGCGGGCATGACGTCATCTCAAACCCTCTTTATAAACATTCTAACGTATTGTTATCACAAGACTTTGCCTTGACCTGCCGCGGCGCGTGCCACAAATAGGCGCAACAACACGCACAACCCGCGAACCTCGCTCATGTCGGAGAGCCATCTGCCGCGCAACGGGCACACGAGCCTGCCATTGGGGCAGGCGCCGTGCGGATTCCGCGGGCGCGTGGACGCGATCGAGGTGCGCGAGCAAAGCGGCGGCCTGCCGCCCGCCGAAATCGAGAACCGCCTGCTCGAGCTCGGCTTTGTCGAAGGCGCGCACGTCGAAATCCTGCATGAGGGCGCGTTTGCGCGCGATCCGATCGCGGTGCGGATCAACAATGCGACGATCGCGCTGCGCCGGCGCGAAGCCATGGCGATCCTCGCGACCGCGGACGGAACCGGATGAGCACCGCGCTCGCAACCAGCCCTGATCCCTGGCATTTTGCCCTGGTCGGCACGCCGAACAGCGGCAAGACCGCGCTGTTCAATGCGCTCACGGGCAGCCGGCAGAAGGTCGCGAACTATCCGGGCGTCACGGTCGAGCGCAAGGCGGGCCTGCTGCTCACCCCGGCCGGCCGCAGCGTCAACCTGATCGACCTGCCCGGCACCTACTCGCTGCGCGGCCGCAGCCCCGACGAGGAGATCACCCGTGACGTGGTGCTCGGCCGCCTCGCGAGCGAAAGCGTCCCCGATCTCCTGCTGTGCGTCGCCGACGCCACCAATCTGCGGCTCGCGCTGCGCCTCGTCCTCGAATTGAAGCGCACCGGGCGCCCCGTGATGCTGGTGCTCAACATGTTCGACCTCGCGCAGCGGCGCGGCATCAAGATCGACTGCGACCGGCTTGCCGCGGAGCTCGGCGTGCCGGTCGTCACCGCGGTGGCGGTCAAGCGCGACGGCACCGCGCAGCTTCTCGCCCGCATGGACGAGATCGCCGACTCGCATCTGGCCGCGCCGGGCCAGAACACCTGGAAGCCGCCGGGCGCTGCCGATCTGCGCGCCGCCCAGCGCGAGGCCGACCGCATCATCGCGACCGCGGTCGGCATGCCGGAGCGGCCGGATACGCTCACGGCCCGCCTCGACGCCGTGCTGCTGCATCCGATCGCAGGCCTCGCCATCCTGCTCGCGCTCCTGTTCGTCATGTTCCAGGCGGTGTTCTCCTGGGCGCAGCCGCTCATGGACCTGATCCAATCCGGCTTCGATGCGCTCGGCGTGATCATGCATAACGCGCTGCCGGACGGGCTGCTGCAGAGCTTCATCCAGAACGGCGTCATCTCCGGCGTTGGCAGCGTGATCGTCTTCCTGCCGCAGATCCTGATCCTCTTCCTGTTCATCCTGCTGCTCGAGGATTTCGGCTACATGGCGCGCGCCGCCTTCCTGATGGACCGCATCATGGGCAGCGCCGGCCTGCACGGCCGCGCCTTCATTCCACTGCTCTCGAGCTTCGCGTGCGCGATCCCGGGCATCATGGCGACGCGGGTGATCGACAACCGCCGCGACCGGCTGACCACGATTTTGGTCGCGCCGCTGATGACCTGCTCGGCGCGCATTCCGGTCTATACGCTGATCATCTCGGCCTTCATTCCGGCGCGGCACGTCTGGGGCTTCGTCAACCTGCAGGGCATCGTGATGTTCGGCCTCTACGCGGCCGGCATCGCCAGCGCGCTCGGCGTCTCCTTCGTTGCCAAGCACTTCGTCTGGCGAGAGCACGAGACGCCGCCGTTCATGCTCGAATTGCCCGACTACAAGCTGCCGCGCATCCGCAGCGTCGTCATGGGCCTCTACCAGCGCGCCATGATGTTCCTCAAGCGCGCCGGCACCACGATCTTTTCCATGATGGTGGTGATCTGGTTCCTCGCCTCGTTCCCGCGCCCGCCCGCGGGCGCCACCGATCCGGCCATCAACTACAGCCTCGCCGCCATCATCGGGCGCGCGCTCGAGCCGATCCTCGCGCCGGTCGGCTTCAACTGGCAGATCAACGTCGCGCTCATTCCCGGCATGGCGGCGCGCGAGGTCGCGGTCGCGGCGCTCGGCACCGTCTACGCGATCGAGGGCGGCAAGGAGGCGGCAGCGCAGATCGGCCAGGCGTTGGCCAACAAGTGGACGCTCGCGACCGCGCTCGCGGTGCTCGCCTGGTACATCTTCGCGCCGCAATGCGCCTCGACGCTCGCGGTGATCAAGCGCGAGACCGGCAGCTGGAAATGGATGGCGGTGACCTTCGCCTACATGATCACCCTCGCCTACATCGCGTCGTTCATGGTCTATCACGTCGCGGTCGCGCTCGGGGCGGGCTGAGCCTTTCAGCGCGCTCTCTTCCACACCAACACCGCCCGATCGGCGAAACGGCATGAGGCTCGCTCGTCGTCGATTCTTGCATCTCGCCGCCGGCGCGGCGGCGGCGCGCGTCGCGGCCTCGCCCGCGTGGGCGCAGGCCTATCCGGTGCAGCCGGTGCGCTTCGTTGTCGGCTTTCCGGCCGGCGCCGGCGCCGATATCGCGGCGCGCATGATGGGACAGCGGCTGTCGGCGCAGCTTGGACAACCCTTCTTCATCGAGAACCGGCCGGGCGCCGGCGGCAATATCGGCGCCGAAATGGTCGCGCGGGCCGCGCCCGACGGCTACACGCTCCTTCTCGTCAACTCGTCGAACGCGATCAACGCCTCGCTCTACCCGGATCTCAAGTTCAATCTGATCCGCGACATCGCGCCGGTGGCCGGGCTTTTTCGCGGGCCCTTCGTCATGGTGGTCAACGCGGCATTTCCGGCCAAGGACGTTCCCGCGTTCATCGCCTACGCCAAGGCCAATCCCGGCAGGATCAACATGGCGTCGGCCGGCATCGGGACTGCGCCGCATCTCGCCGGCGAGCTGTTCAAGCTGACGAGCGGCGTCGACATGGTGCACGTGCCTTACCGCGGCGTCGGGCCCGCGCTCGCCGATCTCGTCGCCGGGCGGGTGCAGATGATGTTCGCCTCGATGCTCTCGGCGCTCGCGTCCATCAAGGACGGCAGGCTGCGCGCGCTCGCGGTGACATCCGCCAGCCGCTGGGCGGCGTTGCCGGACCTGCCGGCGGTCGGCGAATTCCTGCCCGGCTACGAGGCGAGCGCATGGTTCGTCGTCGGCGCGCCGAGAGCAACGCCGGGCGGCATCGTCGACCGGCTCAACGCCGAGATCAATTCCGGGCTCGCCGATCCCGCCATGCAGGCGCGGATCGCGGCGCTCGGCGACACGGTGCTCATCGGCTCGTCCGCCGACATGGCGCGGCTGATCGCCGACGACACCGCGAAATGGAGCAAGGTCGTCGCGGCGGCCCACATCAAGGCGGAGTAGGCGCGGGCAATGACGATCTTTCTCGACGAAAAGACCGTGATGGGGCTCGTCGGCATGGCCGACGCGCTCGACGCGACCGAGGAGGTGTTTCGCGAAGCCGGCAGACGCAACGTGACCAATGTCCCGCGCGTGCGTGTCCCGCTCAACGATGGCACGCTGCGGATCACGGCGGCGGTGCTCAACTATCGGGGCTACTACGGCGTCAAGGTGTCGAGCACGACCGTCTTCGGCCGCAATGCCGGCCGCGTATTTTGTCTCTACAAGGAGGATGGCGGCGAGCTGTGCGCCATCGTGCAGGTGTTCGCGATGGGCGCGTTGCGCACCGGCGCGGCGAGCGGGGTCGCAACCCGTCATCTTGCCAATCAGGACGCGCGAATCCTGGGCGTGATCGGATCAGGCCGCCAGGCCGCGACGCAGGTCGCGGCGATCGCGGCGGTGCGCGCGATCTCCGAGGTGCGGGTGTTCAGCCGCGAGCCGGAGAACCGCGCGCGATTCTGCGCCAACATCGTATCGACGCTCGGGATCGCGGCACGCCCCGTCGACAGCGCACGCGATGCCGTGACGGGCTGCGACGTCGTCGTCACGTCGACCACGTCGACCACCCCAGTCCTGCTGGGCGAATGGCTCTCGCCCGGAACCCACATCAACGCCATCGGCGCAAACTACGAGCGCCGGCGCGAGCTCGACTCCGCCGCCGCGGCGCGCGCCGCCGTCATCGCGACCGACGACAAGGACCAGGCGCAATACGAAGCAACCGACCTCGTGGCTCCGGTGAGCGAAGGACTTTTCGGCTGGGACCGCGTCACGCCGCTCGCCGACATCGTCGCAGGCCTCGTGCGCGGGCGGACATCGCGCGACGACATCACCTTGTTCAAGTCGCTCGGCGTCGCCATCGAGGACGTGGCGCTCGCGGTGCGCGCGTATGAAAAGGCCATCGCCCTAGGCCTCGGTGAACGCCTGCCCGATCTCTCGGGATGACGCATCAGCCGCCATAAGCCATCGGGAATGCGCCGCGCCGAGAGCCGGAGTTCCACGGACACTGCTTGCCCCTGAGCGGTATCGTGCGGTGGTCACGAAGCTTATTGAAATCGTTGCTGTTATCCCAGTTGGGTCATTCTGCCATTTTTGGTCCGGGCCGGCCGCCCGGAGCCTTTGCATTGAAATTATTAAGTTATTCGGCTTGGCTTCGTTCGTGCCGTTTGGCTTCGTTCGTGCCGTTTCGCCGTTTTTCCTGCCAAGGACCCTTGATCAGTCTTGGCCGGCTTGGCGCCAAAGCCCTCCACTGAAATCATTGACGTTTCTAGCTTTGTTTCGCTCGCGGGCTGCCCCGCGGCGGACCACCCCAGCGGATAGTCGGGTTCCGCAATTGGCGTGGAGCACGTGCGGCCGCGGTGCGGGACATGGGAACCTAGCTACGGAATGCCTGCGGCCTTCTTGTAGGCCTCTAAAATATCGATGTTGAGCCGGCTCAAAATGATCGACATCAGAATGAGAACCAGCGACCAGACAAGGGCGCCTACGGTCGCTTCTAGGACGCCCTTCCAAAATGATTTGTGCGGTTTGGCTGCTTCAATTCGATATTGTTTCAACGCCTCGTCAAGGATTTCCGCTCGCTCAATCTCGACGACCTCTTGGGCAAAATCGCGTAGGACGTTGTCCGCGCTCTTTTCCAGATCGCTGATTTCGTGGTCGGCGAGCTGTATGCTGTGATATTTTTGGTAGGCAGGAATGGTGGGCCAAGGATTGCAGCCATTGGCCCACTTGAATTCCGCCTCGACGAACAAAGCGAATGCAACCAGCGCTCTCAAGCGATCCGGTTTTTCCTCCGCAAGTCGTTCAAACGCTTGCACGTGTATCGGCTTGGTCATAAGACAGCAGTTCCCCCCAAGGACCGCTGGCAGCGATAGGCTGGGAATTTACGACTTGGAATCCGCGATCTTGGCCGCGATATCCCGGCTCAATTCGGTGGTGACGCGCTCGATAGTGATGCTCGCGCGCCGAGAAGCGGCGTGCACAGTAGAGACATTCACGCGAACGGGTGTGGCCTGCTGCTGCTGCTGCTGTGACGGCGCCGTCGGCGGCGGCCCGACCTTGTCGAACGTTTTGGTTGATACACCCATGTTGATCTCCCCTCCCGGTTAGGGGAACCTTAACAGGCTGAAAAGACGTGAGGCAAGGTCTACGACAACCTGCAGTGTCTGTGATAGTTCCTAATGTTGGATGAATTGCGACGATTCCAATGGACGGTCAATGCGTTGCCAAGACCCTAATCGAATTGGAGAAATCGTCATTTTTGCGCCGGAAGCGACGAAAAATCGCAGCAACGTGATGCTTTCTGTCGCGCTGTTCATCCTCTTCGAAGGAGAATCGGGCCGTGCCCGCCGCCTTCCACCGCTGGCGCCATAATACCGGGCCGGAGCGGAGCGACTGGCACAGAGCGGGCTGGATCGAGCGACCGTCCGCGTATCCCATAACGGCTATTGGCTGCATGTCATCCAGGTTCCAGGATCGGGAGCAGCACGGCACGACCCGCCAAGCGGGCCGGCGCCGGGGGCGGCGTCCCGCAGGTCGGCCGACCTTCGGCTTTACCGGCAGTTGCATACCGCGTAGCCTTCCCCATAGGGGCTGGGTGAGTGGAGCATGCCCGAAATCAAGTTGCGGGTCGCGGACCTGATTCTGGACCACGACAACCCGCGCATCACGCACGCGGAAGGTCAGCGCGAGACGCTCCAAAAGATCGTCAAGGATCAGCGCACCAAGCTCGTCAAGCTCGCCCAGCATTGTCGCGCGCGGCCTAAGAGCTAAAGTCTCGTCTATCCCCGATGTCCATTCCAAGACATTCAAGTGTCAGGCATGGCCGCACGGCCGTTCCGACAGGTCGGTTTTCTCAAATAGAGTGCGCTCCCCCGGGGCCGGAGTTCCACCCGCAATGCGGCCACCTGCCCTGAAATCATCATAAGAAAGGTCCCGCCCCGTCATGCTTCAGCCGGGCGCGCTCGTCACAGCGTGGCGCGCCACACGGGGGATCATCGTGACCGTCACCAATCTTTTCATCAAGCGCGCGCACCGCGCGCGCCTCGACGCCGTCAGCCGACTGGCCTTCACGCCGAATGGCATCGCGGGCGGGGTGCGCTGCTCGCCGTTGCGCCAGGTGCTGGTCACCTCGCGCGCGGTGACCCGCGAGCTCCGCCTCCAGGCGGGCGATCTGCGCGAGAACATCGTCATCGATGTCGATGGCTTCTATGACATGCCCTCCGGCACCGTGATCCGGATCGGGGAAGCGCTCGTTCGCCTCACCTTCCACTGCGAGCCATGTCGCAAGATGCTGCATCTCGTCGCGTTCGACGATGCCGTGCACAAGCGCGGGTTTCTCGGCGCCTTTCTCAACCGCGGGACGATCGCGGTCGGCGATGCGGTCGCCGTCACGGACGAGCGGCACGAAGCCATTCCTTACGCCGTGAAGGATCGCCTCCGCTGGTTCCTCGGGCGGAATGACGCCGGGCTTGCGGCGGGCGAGCTTGCGCACGCGCTCGGGCTTCCGGGCGTCTACGCGCGTGCGCTCCCGCGCATGGTCGAGAAGCTTAGCGGTACGCGACGTCTGCCGAAGTGATCCGACACGCGGCATCCGCGTCGGGCGCCCGCCGCGTCAGCACCATCGGCAGCCCGCCGCGCGGCCGCAGCGTCAGCCGCTGCAGCGGCCACACGCTCGCGCCGGGTGCGAGCGTGATGTGGAAGTCCCGCATGATGGTGCCGAGCACCAACGTCGCCTCCTGCAACGCGAAGGCGGCGCCGATGCAGATGCGCGGCCCGGCGCCGAACGGCAGGTAGGCGTAGCGGCCGATCTGCTCGCGCGCGCCCGGCAAGAAGCGGCTCGGATCGAACAGGTCGGGGCGGTCCCACAGCCGCCGGTGGCGATGCAGCAGGTAGGGCGCGATCACGACGGTGCAGCGCGCCGCGACCGGGTGGCCGGCGATCTCGTCCGGCCCGATCGCCTCGCGGCTGATGGCGGCGAGCGGCGGATAGAGCCGCATCGCCTCCTCGATCACGGCGCGGGTCTCGACCATGCGATCGGCCGCCTCCTCGATCGGGCCGGCGAGCTCGCGCTCCGCCTCGGCCGCCACCCGCTCGCTCCACTCCGGCGACTGCGACAGCAGGAAAAGCGACCAGGCGAGCGCGTTGGCGGTGGTCTCGTGGCCGGCGGCGATGAACGTGATGATGTTGGCCTTGATCTCGACCTCGCTCAATCCGCGCCCGGTCTGCGGATCGCGCGCCTCGAGCAGCAGCGTGAGAATGTCGCGCGCGACCGCCGCCGGCGCCTCGGAGAGGCGGCGGCCGCGGTTGGCGATGATCGTGTCGACCGCCTCGTCGAAGAAGCGCAGCGCGCCGCGCGCCTGCAGGCGCGTGAGGCGCGGGACCGCGTCCGGCAGGCCGAGCAGATCGAAGGGGTCGATGCGTCCGATCGTGTCGAAATAGCTGCGCATCGCGGCGCGGAAGTCATCGATCGAATGGCCGAGGCCGTCGGAGAAGATGGTCCGCTCGAGCACTTCGAGCGTCAGGCGCGTCATTTCCGCCGCCATGTCGACGCTCTCGCCCGCGGCCAGCGCCCGCCACCGCGCCACGAACTCGTCCGCGACCTCCCGCATCGGCGCGCCAAAGCTGCGGATCGTGCGCGGCGAGAACATCGGCGCGAGCGTGCGGCGCTGGAAGCGCCATTGCTCGGTCTCGGCGGTCAGGAGCCCGTCGTTGAGCCCGCCCGCAATGATCCGCCGCTGCAGCGTGTCCTTGCGGTAGTTCGCGGCATTGCGCAGCAGCACATGCTCGATTCCGGCCGGATCGCTGACGATCAGCGCGTTGCCGAACGGCAGCCGGTGGGCGACGACCGGCTCCTCGAAATGCGCCTGTGCCCACGCCTCGATCGGGCTATTCCATAGCGCGCGGATGAGCGCGATCGGACCGGCGCGCGTCGCGCGCGGGATCGGCGCTGGCGGACGAAAATACGTCCTCTGGTCGATCGTCGCCTCCCACATGGCGGCGTCTCTTAAGCCGTACGACACCGGCCCGTGCCCCAGCCTAACTTACGTGTCAGGCTTTTGTTTCTCAGATTTTGCCGCCGGACACAATTGCCGAGGTCCCCGCCGCGCTGCCCGAATTGCAGGCATCCCGCGATCGAAGACACCGAGCCCCGCGACAAACCGCGCCATCGGCCCGTGCTTGCGCCGCCACGCCGCCCGTATACCGTGCCGCCCAGGCTGCCGGCGCAGGGATCGCGGCGGCAGCCAAAGAGGCCACGGCGGGCCAAAAAAATCGTTAACAGCCGACTTTCAGAGTTGGCGCAGATCCGGGTCGGCGAACCGCCGTCGACCCCGAACAAGTCGGGGGCCGGGTTTCTCCGGGATATGCGCTCGGGAAACGCCTCAAGCCTGCAGGGCCGCGCCATGATGCTTCGCCGTCGCCAATTCCTCAACCTCGCGGCGGGCGCGGCCGCGCTGCCGGCCATATCGCGCGTCGCCCGCGCCGACGGCTATCCGTCGCGTCCGGTGCGCATCATCGTCGGCTTCCCGCCGGGCGCCGCGACCGACGTGGTGGCGCGCGTAATGGCGGACGCGCTGTCGAGAAAGCTCGGCCAGCAGTTCTTCGTCGAGAACCGGCCGGGCGGCGCCAGCAATGTCGGCGCCGAGACCATGATCAAGGCCGCGCCCGACGGCTATACGCTGCTCGCCATGACGGTGACCAATGCGGTCAATGCGACGCTCTACGCCAATCTCAGCTTCGATCTCATGCGCGACATCGCGCCGGTCGCCGGCACGATCAGGTCGGCGAACGTGCTCGAGGTCAATCCGGCGCTGCCGATCGCGACCGTTCCGGAATTCATCGCCTATGCCAAGGCCAATCCCGGCAAGCTCAACTATGCGTCGTTCGGCGTCGGCACCGCGCCCAGCATGGCGGCCGAGCTGTTCAAGATGATGACCGGCGTCGACATCGTGCATGTGCCGTACAAATCCGCCTACATGCCCGATCTGCTGAGCAACCAGGTGCAGCTCGCCTTCACGCCGATCCCGCTGACCATCGGCTTCATCCGCGACGGCAAGATGCGCGCCGTCGCGGTCACCAGCACGACGCGGTCGGCGGCGCTGCTGGGCGTGCCGCCGATCGCGCAGTTCGTGCCCGGCTACGAGGCGAGCATCTGGCACGGCCTCGCGGCGCCGAAGAGCACGCCGGACGACATCGTCTACAGGCTCAACGCGACGGTCAACGCCGCGCTCGCCGATGCGGACGTCAAGGCGAGGCTCGTCAATCTGGGCGCCGAGCCGATGCCGTTCGGCGTCGCCGACTATCGCAAATTCGTCGCCGAGCAGATCGACAAGTGGGGCAAGGTCGTGAAGTTCGCCGGCATGAAGCCGGCGTGAATGCAGTATTCTGCGTCATGCCCGCGAATGCGGGCATCCACGTCTTTCTTGCGGTGATTCAGAAAGCAAGACGTGGATGGCCGGGACAAGCCCGGCCATGACGAATATCCTCGACCGCTCAATTTCCGAACGTGATCATGTCGCTGCGCGTGAGCGTGACATTCTTGATCAGCGGCGCCGGGCCGCCCTTGTAGAGGTGCCAGGCGGCGTATTGCTCGTTGTAGGGATCCTCGGCCGACATGCCGTCGACCGGAACGACCGCCTTGTAGCCGCGTTGCGTCGCGCCGTTGCTGGTGCCGACCACGGCGCCCTGCGCCGACGTCCCGATCACGATCACGGTCTTGATGCCGTGCGCCTTGAGGCGCTCGTCGAGATCGGAGCCGATGAACTTGTCGGCGCCGCCGCGCATGACCCACTCGCCGTCGTGCGGCCGCTCGATGCCGTCGACCATGCCGTCCGGCTTCGGATTGTCGCCCACCACCGTGTAGAACAGCAGCATGTTGTGGGCCCGCGCCGCCGCGATCAGCTTGTTGGCGACCGGGACCGTCGCGGCGCAGCGCGGGCGCGTGCCGCAATTGCCCTTCATGAAATCGAGCACCAGCAGCGCCGTGGTCTTCGGCTCGATGGTCGCGGGCTTGAGCTCCGGCACCGGCGGCGGTTTGACGCTCGACCATTCCTGGGTGATGTCGTTGGCCCGTGCCGCGAGTGCGGCCATTGCCACCAGCACGGCCGCGAAGGCGATGCGACCGGACATTCGTGCGAGGCTCTTCATGACGCTTCCTTTCGATTCATCGGACATTTCCGGGACATTCCTGGGACATTCCCGGGGCCGCCTCCCCGAGGCTCAGATTGCCGCCACCGCCTCGATCTCGATCAGGAAATCCGAACCATAGAGCCGCGACACCTCGATCAGCGTGACGGCGGGCGCCGCCGGCGGCGTCACGGTCGCGAAGAAGCGGTTGCGCGCCTCGCGATAGGCGGCAAGGTCGGCCATGTCGCGCAGGAAGACGGTCATCTTCACGAGATTGGCAGCCGTGCAGCCCACCGCCTGGAGCGCGACGCCGAGATTGTGAAACACCTGCGCGGCCTGCGCCGCAATATCGTGGGCGCCGACGACCATGCCGAAGGCATCGAGCGCGGTCTGGCCGGCAATGAAGATGATGCGGCTCGCCCGCACGTCGACGATCTGCGAATA
>Ga0209006_10005282_pt1 | contig 11732 bp, 16 predicted proteins | sample JacPin_JW_Ref_O2_FD_188567 | JGI IMG/M metagenome (GOLD analysis project Ga0209006, IMG submission 188567) | Forest soil microbial communities from Algoma, Ontario, Canada - Jack Pine, Ontario site 1_JW_Ref_O2 (SPAdes) (version 2) | ecosystem: Environmental > Terrestrial > Soil > Boreal... | reverse complement strand
CGGACGAAATTTCCGACAGTGATGCGAACTTTTGCTAGCCAGTGCATCAGCCTAGTGATGATCAGAAATAGCACACAATCCTCCGCACAAATCGCCACATACCAATCATATGGATAATCCTCTTGACTGAAGTGCGCAGTCAGGAAGAATGCTGAAGAAGGTCGTGAGAAGGCTAGCTAATGGCAATCTGCCAGTATGAGAGAGCTCACAGTCGACAAAACCGTTCCACGCGGAAACCGATGCACGCCTAGCGGTTTCAACTGTGCCACCTATAACGACAAGTTTCTGAGAGAGTATAGGGTAAGGACGGCGCAAAGAATGACATAAGGTAAGGGCTTACAAGGGTATCTTGGATAGCGCCGGTGTTCATCGACGCGAGAGGGGACAACATCGTTTTGAGAGCCTCCATATTGAATGTGGGTGCAAGAAATGAAGGAGAGAACGAGCAGTGGGACTTATATAGATCACTTCAGGACCTCGTGTTCTCCAATAAATGCTATGTCCAATCATTGACCCATTCTGAGTCGCAACCTAACTTCGGGAACGAGATCTGTCCGACACGCGATCTCGATTTAGTGCCGTCGTGAGGCAACGACAAGCTTATACCCGCTCATTCCCTCCTTTAGATTTACACACACTCTGACAAGGGCCGTCAGCGGTGCAGACCATTACCATTACCATTATTTATTCCATGCACCGTTCACAGCATTCGAAATCTGGAGAGAATAGTGCCGGTGGCGTCTGATCTGCTTTGAGTCATTGACTCACGCAGCGTCACCGTTCGCGTCGGGTCAAAACGTCAAGTTCAAGAACTTCGCACTGCTGCGTGTAGACATATTATAATAGGCCTGAACCAAACCACACGGCTTATGGAGTTTATTTCAATCAAAAGAAAAAAAAAATCGGATGTTCGGTGCACGTGCATGATTTAGTTTCTGATGAAAGAAATGGCGGAGCTGCAAGTGGGTGGGTAATTAGATAAATGGATCTGAAGTAACACCTTTGGCAAATTTACCGCCTTAAGAGCATACAAGCACCACTGGTACAATGCAGTAAGGATATTTCTTGCCTGTGCCCAGGTTCATTTTTAGTCCATTCTGTTCCTCTCTTCAGAAGGTGGTCGAGGATAAATTTCTTCGGCATGGTCGAACACGTAAATTTGATTTCAGATGGCGACATTCGTGGCGCTAGCAGGGCTGAAAAAAAAAAAATCAGGCCAATATTGACCCTGGAAGATAGCGGTAGCCCACAGGATACTTACAATAAGCGATAGTTTTGGTTCCTTTTTAATGATCGGATATGAACGAACCCTCTCAAGGTAGGGAACCATTATCCGGGAGTCTGGAAGGTTGACATTCGGTGGAAATTTTTTGTCTTCATCCTCCTTCTTTTGGGCCTGATTCCTGGTTTGGATACCGCAATTTCAAACCTGAAGCAAGCCGAAGAAGGAATTACTTCATAACCGAGGAGATGATATGTATCTTCAAGCTTCAGTCCCTCTCAATATCTCCAACTGAATCACTTGTTGACGTTTTCGCAAAACCTACATCGCTTCGCGGAGACGCTTTGCGCAGTGCAAGCTGAAGAACAAGCTGAAGAACAAGGCTCGAACAGGATGCATACGCCAATACTCACAATTAAGTTCCCAAGGCGAAGCAAAATAATCCACGTAAAATATACGCCACCCAAGACTGAAGCTGAAGGACGACGCATACACGCAACTTTCTTACGTGTGCGTGGTCATAAGTGGCAAGCGATTGGCACGGGAAATCTCGATCAATCTGCCATGTACATACGTTGACAATGACATCAGAGGCATGTAATATTGGGATATACCATACAGCTCTGTTTCGCCTCTGGGACCGTGTCTCCGAAAGCGTAACATATTCAGATACCACATCGTCCCTATCTAGGACTTACAGATCCTTCAGGCGAGGAAGGTCGTGACCTTATTGTTCCAGAGTCAAAGTCGCTTGCCATGTCGAACCCTATAAAATGAATCATCGGATGAACAAATATACTGCCATTCCGTATTGCAGTATATGCAAGGCTGTGGCAATTGCGTGGCAAATGGTTTTTCTGAAACCATCTCTCCAACGAAAAGTTGCATCAACCAGCTCCTCGTTACCATTCACACTAACCCACTCTCACTGCCTAGGCATATTATGAATCGACTACTTGTGGATCATTTGAGTATTGGGCGAGTGCGTAAGAAGCGATTCTGGCACGGTGCGTTTTTCCGGTCAGACAGGCGCGAGTTCCCGGCTTGCGCGTATCCCTATCAAAATGTGGTCAATGCCCTGCAAAAGGGCACAAGCCACTTTAATCCCGAGCCACCTTGCGACACTCGGCTGGAGTGGTCGGCGAACTGTCCCGTCGCATCTGCGTCGTCGAGGGCTCCGGTCCGAGACATGACCTTGATGACGTCCGTGATTGATCAATATTGCAATATTGAGCAGGTTAAAGGCATGTACATATACCTGTGTATGTTTGTCATATTAGAAACAAAAACCAATTGAGCCAGCGAATAGATCACCGATCGAGAACCCGGAGAGACGGTATGTATGGCCCGTCAGGTTATTTCCTTAATTTATCGAGGCAGAATCGCGAAAACGTGCCTGTGAGAGGGTCATCGGGTCTTCCGGTCTAAACGTCATGAGTGATAAAACTTCCGATGAATGGGAACTTACGTGCGTTTTTGGATCAATCTCTTCCTGCCAGCCTTTATCTAATTTGCACACCATAAACTAGCCCGAAGTTTAGAGGGTACTTATTGCCAACGAATGTTCCCCAAAGACAGTGATGACTTACATCGCAGAAGCAATCGTAAGTACTTTCATCTTTGTACGCGTCGGACTTTCCATATCCGTCTTGACGCGTGGCGCCAGCCCCTGAGTGACACACAATAAAGACTCTCGAAGTTATCCGAAGGTCATATAATACATCTACAGCTTTCCACTGTTTGTCCATCGGGTGTAAACTATTAACAGCATCAAGGCATTTTGCATCGGTCTCACAACAACTGGCAGATCAATCGATCAATGTCCACACCTACACGTTTTTTTCGCACACCCTTTTATGCAGATTCCAGTCTCTGCCGTGAGAAATTGAATCAGAAGCTATGCGAGTTATGGAGGACTGTGCACCTACTTGATGTTGCCTATTGCAGTAAAGTACTTCTTGGCACCTCTGACTTTGTATCAGCGTGGTGGCTCCTCGGGCTTGTGTAATTTCTCGCAACCTCAAACCAAAGGATCCTCTTCCAAAAGGAGGGCCTCTCTCTCACCAAAAACGAGCCGGAGGCGAGCGTGCGGCACTTGCTGAAGTCAAAGAATCCACATTTTGATGCTTTGCACCGAGGCGAGAAGCATAAACTGGGCCAGGGTTGCGTGAGAGTCGAAGGATGCACATTGGAGGGGTGCATGAATAGGCCCACCGACTTTGCTCGCGCACTCAGTGACTGCGGTGATATGGTTAAATAAATAAGTGCAGAATAAGAATGACCGTATAAATCTACTACTCACATTGGCGGTTGCGTTCAGTTTCTGTTGTCCATTCGCATTTGCTGGTTTCGGACGAGTATTCCATTGCGGCGCTAATGCCATCTTTCATCCGAATTCGTGATGAGAATTGCAAGCTCCATTGGAAGCAGTCGCGCAGAGACAACCGCGCGAAAGAGAGGTTTTCAGGGACGAAAGGCTTTCCAACTTTCCATGCAATGCCCCTGCCATGAACCGGTAGCGAAGTTGCGGCGCGGTACCAGGAGAACCGGCATCGCCCCATTCCTTATCCGACTCCTTGAAAACGACATCTCATAGTTGCAGTACCTCGTCCATACCGATCGCAACCAAAATATTAATGAGCTCACAACTCGAAAAGAAGGCTAGCTCAGGTGGAGGCCATGCTGTTAGAGAAAAAGATTCTGAGCCAAACAACGCGTTGTCTATTTTGAATATTTTGAAACACACGACCTATGTTTTGGCTGGGAGTTGACTTTAAATATTGACCTTACTCGTTGTCAGCAACGACGAGCCGAGACCGTCTTTTTGGAATCAAGAAGAGGTACGGAATTTGTAGCACATAGATTGGATTTGGAAGCTTTAGATAATACCGATCATAACGTTATCGAAAGGTCTGAAAATGGCTTGATCGGAAAAAAAACCATTGACGACAGAATTCGGCCAAAGCCTCCAATATCTGGAAAGGATAAGATACTTAGCCTTTTCAAGGCAACACAAGCTAGCTTTCATTGAAAGGAAACAGTCACAAAAAATGATAAACTCGCCAATCTAACCATGTTGCCGGAGCATAGTTCTCAGCAGAATATTCAATATGTGACTTGCGTTGGTATTGCTATTGGTCGAAATAAAGATCTGCTCGACACCGGTGGAGCCCGTAGAGAATATTGGTTGTGAGGTCAAGTCATGCGTACACTGGGACTGAACGTATTTGTTTTCTGATAACGGAGATTAACTAAGGGATACACATGAAACATCTATACATCAAATCGATTAGCCAAGATGAAGAGAAGGAGGATTCAACGTGACAGTTTACCAAAGTAGATCTAATCCCTACGCAAGAGTTCACTCAATTCCTGATCATCTGCCTCTGCCCGAATGGGCAGGACGCTCAGTCCTTCCGCTAGCTCCCTCTTGACGCATAATTGCTCAGCGATAATAACAGTCAATGAAGCGCCCGCAATCATGACAAGCCAAAAGAATAAAGACGTGGGCAGCGACGCAGAGTAATATGTCGTCAAAACCAGGTGGTTGAATACGAGAGTCAACGAGAAGTCGAGAATCATACGGGGTCGGCGGATGAGAGCGTAGAGGTAGTATATGCTGTAAAATATGAAATCAGTGCCACATCAAAAAATGAAGATGGGAGTGCTGACTCTGCAGCTGAAGCTACCATCCAACAAATCGCTATGATCCACCCCCGCATCGGATCCGTTCGGCCGTCCCATTGATCTTCGAGTATGCTGGACCCTACTTTCCTACCACCCCTCCACGCGCCAGTGTAAGAACGCCACCGTTCTTCGCCTTGTACGCCTCGCACGGTCGGCCTACCCGCCATCTCTCGCCAGTCCATCACCATTCCTAAGCAGGTGAAGAAGAGAGTGTCAAGAATGATTCTACGGTGCTTAGAAGACCCTTCATACCAACATTCGCTGCACCCCCCTCATAATTTAATGAGTTGGGTTCCGCAAAGATGCTCAGCAATGGCGGGATGAGAATTGACAGGGTAACATAGTGTAACGTCTGCACTGAGACGATCTGTGACACAAAATTTTCAAGCGCATGCACGAATGAGTAGGGTATAGATATACTAACCTGGGAAATCAGCAAAAGTGGATCCCAGCTAGAGTGTTTGGGCGGTGCCATGCACGTATGAGCTGGACTTCAGATAGGGTTAGGGTTATAATATCCTTTCAAGTTGTCGCTGGCAGGATGTCTCCTCAGAATGAGCCTTCAATAGACGAAGGCAATGAATTACGGGACCCTCTGTCTCAATCATCATACCAAAACGATGTGGGCACTGTTTCGCCAGCTAGACCTTCAATGTATTACGGAGATATCGATCACTCGAGTTCGGAGAACGAGGATGAGGCTCTTCTGGAGAAAACTGTGCCCTCCACCCCGGGAATGATTGAACGAGGTGGCCTAGACACCGGTGCTTCGCGGGTTCGTCCACTCCATGTTTCGTCAGGTGTGCGGTGATCAGCCAAATCCCCCACCTAACAGCTCGCCCCGTTTCATCGACTAAATATGTTTATTTATATAGCGATCATACTCTGTCCGACGCCTTGCTTTTACACTTATTGCTCTCGTCACATTTGCGGCGATTATCGGCATCGTGGCAGGGAACATATACACTGGGATGTCTTATCATGCGCGTGGAGCGCGGCGTATCACAATGGATCATATCTTCAATGGTACCTTCCAGCATGATGTGCGTACCCTGCATTGGGTACCAGAAGGTTACTTACCATCATCTACGGAGTAAACAACACCTTTTCTGACAGTTCTGTTTAGCGGGGGATGGCGTGTTCTCTATATCCGAAGCTGGCTTTATCAAATTAGTAGACCTCAAGAACAACTCTACACGGACGCTAGTCGCTGAAGATGATATACGAAATGTGATTTTCTATGCGTGCTTAATTATTGTCAGATTGGTAACATCTGGCGTTTCAGGAGCATGGCGAAAAGCTGTCAGGGTCAAAGTGGAAACTCTCTCCAAACATGAAATATATTCTCGTTCAAGCCGACCACAAAAAGGTGCATATATAAATTTGGTTGTTCGTCATCCTCCGAGACTTGGCTGATGCATATTCAACTAAGCAATGGCGGTACTCGAGTTTCGGCAATTATTATGTGCATAATCTAGAAACTGGATCTACACATCCAATAATACCTCCAAGCAACCCTCCAGTGACATCATATGCAACATGGTCTCCTACAAGCGAATCTATAGCTTATGTCGCCTCCAACGATCTCTATATCCTCACCTCTCCATCGTAAAGTCCGTTCATCTGTCATTAACTCCGAATTGATATATTGTTGCAGACCTGGCATTATACCAATCCGCGTCACGGAGTCAGGGAATACGTCCCTGTTTCACGGTATTCCGGACTGGGTATACGAAGAAGAAGTATTTGCCGCCGACTACGCGTTATGGTGGTCTCCTGACTCATCCAAGGTCGCTTTCTTGCGCCTCGACGAGACGACGGTCGACGATTACACATTCCCTATCTACAACCCAACTGACGATTCCTTCGCCGTCGTGCCATACACGAAAGACGTTGTAATGAAATATCCAAAACCTGGGTATAACAATCCACTCGTTTCAGTGCATGTATTTGATTTAGCGGGGTATCTGGAAGACCACGACGCAGAAAGTACAGGTTTGCCAGCGGCTAATTCAACAATAGAACTCGATTGGGAAGGCCGCCATTCCACAGAAGACAGTGTTATTTTCGAGGTCGCCTGGGTGGCTAACCAGAGCCTCATTTTGAAAGAGGTCAATCGTAACGCCGACAGCGGAAGTGTAGTATTATTTGATCTTTCCATTGATGCACGGTCAAATCGTGTTCACGGACAAGTCGTAAGGAAATTAGGAAAGGAAGGAGAGGAAGGAGATGATGGTTGGATTGAATGCGTATGTTGCAGCCTCGTCCAGAATTGGTAACTTTGTGACCTTTCGTATCAGGCGCAGAACATTCGTCCTCTCCCGGACAGTCTTTCACCCGTAGACGCCACCGCGTATCTAGATATTGTACCGACGCCCGAGGGGTACAATCACATCGCACTTTTCAGCACTGCCAACTCCAATACACCTCGCTTTCTCACTTCTGGAAAATGGGAAGTCACAGGGGGGATTGGAGCCATCGACGTCGAGAAGGGTCTTGTGTGAGTTTCTTCTGTTTCGCCTCTGCATTAACCACTCGATGACAATGGTTTTCTTGAAGGTACTTCAAAGCTGCACGTTCATCCACGGAACGCCACGTCTATTCGATACCTATACCTACCATCAGTTCTCCCGGGATCGTGGAACCAAAGGCTTTAACAGATCCATCTACTCAAGCATATTATGAAGCCAATTTCTCACCTAAAGGAGGATTTTACCTTCTGAGCTACCAAGGTCCTAACATCCCTTGGCAAAAGGTCGTTCACACAAGCAATGCTAGTGAGACTTATTTATCTCCTCGAAGGCATCAGAACCCATTGACGTCGATGTTGCCTCTCTCTAAGCCTCGGGTTACGTCCTCACAGACAATGCACGCCTGAACAAGACGTTTAGCGAATTTGAGTCCCCTGTGATAATTTTTTCGGAGATCGAGAGCGACGGCTACAGTACGTGTCGTATTGGAATTACAAGAACTAGCCTGTCTTATGCGAACTACTTAGAGCTTAATGTAAAAGAAATTCGTCCACCCCAAATGGACGATTCTGGGCGCACCAAGTACCCAGTCTTGTTTCGCGTGTACGTGACATAAGAAAGGTATACTACTGGGGAGCTAATTAATTCATGTAGGTATGGCGGTCCGAACAGTCAAATGGTGAACACGATGTTCAGCCGCGAGTGGGACCACTACGTAGCCTGCGACCTTCAGTATATCGTTGTGATTGTGGACGGACGGGGTACAGGCTTCAAGGGCCGAAAGCTTCGAAATCCAGTGAAAAGTAACCTTGGGTTCTGGGAGACCAGGGACCAAGTGAATGCTGCACGGTCCGTAACGTCAGATTGATCAACGGGGTCTTGCTAAATCCAATACGCCTTTTAATTGACTCACACAGGCTGTGGGCTGCAAAGTCGTACGTGGATCCGAAACGCATTGGTATCTGGGGATGGGTCAGTCGTCTCCTTGAGTACTTTCTGTTTTGAACGCTAATCATTGTCTAGTCATATGGAGGATTCATGAGCTCAAAAGTGGTTGAGGCTGGCGCGGGGATTCATAGTTTGGCCATCGCTGTGGCGGTAAGATCCATCCATCACATCCGCCCTTACCACCTTTTTGAGTTCGAGGTCATTCCAGCCTGTCACAAGTTGGCGATTGTACGGTAAGTCAGAGTCATTTCTTAACCTTGACCCGGCAAGATCGCCAAAACTTCTGTGCCTAGACTCAATTTATACGGAGCGATATATGAACCTTCCGCAACTTAATCCAGGCGGTTACGTCAATGCATCCATCTCAAACGTGACCGCCTTCCATAATGTGGACTATCTTCTCATGCACGGAAGTGCGGACGATAATGTCCACTTCGCAAACTCTGCACACATGTTGGACATGTTAACCAAGGCAAACATTCGGAGATTTAGATTTAGGATGTTTACGGATAGGTGAGTCTCTGCTGGAGGTGTGGTGCCAACTTATCCGACCGTCTCTCAGTGATCATTCGATAACTCGGAGAGGGTCCCGCAGAGAGCTGAACGAGTATATGACGGCCTTTCTGACCGAGAAATGGGGGAAGGGTGCTCGCCGCCGTGGATGGTAAGCGAGAAGCACTATGTATTTATGTCCTATTTGGAGTACATTAGACACCTGACATTGACAAGGGCTTTCATATTCTTGTTCATTCCCAACGGGGATGAGACACATGCACCGAACGTGCCCTTAGCCGAGCAGAGCAAGGGCAGTCGGGGACCTGGTCGATCGCCTCGTGTCGGTCAGTTCCCAATGGCCGAGATTATACATAAACTGGTTGCGGGATGGTGCTCGCTCGCCTCTTGATAATCTCGGCCGAAGGAGGATGGGTTGGGGGCGAATGTGCCAGTCAGCCTCCTCTTTTCTAAGCTATGGATTTCGTTGTTCTCGCACAGCTTTCTCCGCTCGTAGAACAAACTGGTCGGTACGCTATCGATATAAGTTGGGTGCACACCATTTGGTTGCCATATTAGTCGACTTTTCCCTTGTTTTTTGGACCTTGGCCACAGACAAAGGACAACTGACTCGATCTTTGGGCAGCCTTGTCTGCGGTGCTACAAAGCAGTCTAGTAAAGTCCAGACCTCGGGTCCCGGAGGTCTTTTTTTAGTGAGAATTTCGTAACCCAAGGGTATCCGTAAAATTTGAGCCGAACACGGACACTCTTCATAGCACTGGATTATTCTGGGTCAGCCTGGACTGTTGACGTGTGAGCGTATCAGGTCACGATGATGGTGGACAATGCAGGCTAAAAAGCGATCCTTGTCCAAGAGCGGCTTTGAATAAATATAAGCTTCCTCACGACCAGTGATCAGGATGGAGAATCTGTATTTCTTGCTATGACTCACGAGGATCTGCTGTCTCGCAAGCGACCACGGGATCGATGGAGAGGTCAATCATCATCAGGCGACTGTAACGTGATATCTTTCGCCTCAGACAACGACAACGATGAATGCAATGATCCTCGTTCCGACAAACCGAAACGTAGGCGGTGTTCCGTTCACCTTGAAGTAGATGGCGAGGGTAATTCGCGGTGCCCAGACTACGATCCTAGTCATTTGACCCTCCCCGGCCGGTTGCCTCTGAACACGACTAGTACTGCCAAGCAACGCGCACAGGCAGAAAGGACACCGTTTGAGTATGAAGACTGGGAGGTCCTCAAAGAGTCGTTCGCTAAAGCTGTCGAACACCATGAATGTGAGGAGTTCACATGAACGACTTTATATGCAATTAATGAATTTCAATAATCTTGCAACTTGAACTTGCAGGCGATAGTACCACCAAAACTCTTCCTTTACTTCGTGGCGTCGTTCACGAGTGCCACAGATTCCTGATTTCGTATCAGGACCCTTCTGTTCTGTTCATAGGCAAAGCTTCAAGACAGCAGAATTTGTCTAACGGAAGTTCCCAAAAAAACGGGCGAATAAACTATGTTAGAAAACCACACGAAGCTCGAAAATGGTCAGCCTAGTGCATAACTACCTGTGAAGCCATCTGATTCATCGTCCATTGCGTCCAGTGAGTGCCCGGAGCTTCCGACGGCATTCCATGCCATTCTAGGGACGACCCTTTTCCTTTTCGGCAATCTCATTGCCCAGGACTCGACCCTCGCGCTCCTGGGTGAGCCCCAGGTGCCATATCCGTATTGGCTCGCAGCTCTCGACGTGTTCGAAACTGGTGAAAATCTCCCCAGTCGGACGAGCGGCCAATGCGGCGATACTCGTGAAGATTGGCGCATGGCCATCATGTGGGGTCGTACCCTGGTCTGCCTTGCAGATTTGATTGTAACACGAAGCATCATGGCAAAGACATCCACGAACACCATCTACACGTCGGCCGGTCGCTATACAGACGAACCTGCGTGGCCTCCAGAATCCCCCTTCTCTGTCATTGCTGCCCGTCGGCCCCCTTCGACGAGACGAATGTCGTTGTCTTGGGCTTCAGCCAACGATTTGATGATCCTGGCAATCGATCAGTTCTCCCGAGGTATCTTTCACATGCCACACCCGCAACACCATTCGACGTTTTCTCCCTCTTGTGCGTTAGGAAGTGATCACTTCTCCCGCACAAAAGAGCTCTTCACGATCGCTTCTGCAGTACTGGGTGTAGCAGAGCGTCCTGGAAATGGAGCGGAACGACAGGATTGGGCGTCGTGGGCGGACTCCGTTTTTGGCCAGATGGAAATGGAAGCTGATATGGATGTGTGGCGGGGATCAATCACGCGTGCAAGGGGGAGGTGTTGGGTAGTCGTTGGATCGGCCAGAGCAAAGGTGCTAGAAGCCGCATTGGAAAGGGGGGAGATGGATGTTTTGTTCTCGGAGGCTGCTCAGGACGCCAGAGATGCGTTGACAATGGGTGAGTATACCTGTGGACGGTTTATTGCTAAACTGATTATTGTCGATTTCAGCTACTTCGTTCTTTAGACGCGCGAAAGGCTCATCGTCGTCAGGGCTGGAGCCAGAATACCAAGTACTGCGGCCTTTGGTGAGCAGATTTATTTCTCGCCCCAACCAATACATTCCCATTGTTTTTGCATCTTCAGATTGCAGAAGCGTTCGTGACACTTGCAAACCTCACGGTTGACGATTCAAAACGGAAAGAGCTGTATTCATACGCCCAAACGGAGATTGGGAACATTGTCGGATTTGAAAATGGTGAAGAACCGATGGGTGGATGCATCTAAGCTTGTCTGCCTAAGACAGGTCGTGGTATCATCACCGTCGCACGCTCGCCATGGACATTCTGGCCCATTGGGTCTTTAATGGTATTTTATGTAAACCGATCTTATTATCTCTACGTGACGACATC
>Ga0209006_10005280_pt1 | contig 11734 bp, 7 predicted proteins | sample JacPin_JW_Ref_O2_FD_188567 | JGI IMG/M metagenome (GOLD analysis project Ga0209006, IMG submission 188567) | Forest soil microbial communities from Algoma, Ontario, Canada - Jack Pine, Ontario site 1_JW_Ref_O2 (SPAdes) (version 2) | ecosystem: Environmental > Terrestrial > Soil > Boreal... | reverse complement strand
CACTTCATCCGCGATGGTCATGACATCCGGTAACAGCAGGCTGAAATCCAAAGCACTCAGATTTTTCTGCAACGTCCCGAAGAGGGTCACTTGCAGTATGCGCGAGTCCTGCACCAGCATAGCGGGCGTATAACCCTGCGATTTCCGCATTTTGCCATGAGCGACGGCGGCATGGGAACAGATGGAATCGCTATCTTTTGCTGTGTCGGACGCTCTCAGGCGAACTATCAGGTCGTCGATCAGCTTGGGAAGATATCCAGTGCGCTCTAGTTCGCTGAGAGAAACGATGTTAAGCGCTTTGGTCTTCCTGACCTCAGATAACCAATCTTGGATTATAAGACTAGTGCAACGCAGTAGTATTCCAGCAACTCTTTCCTTTGGGGTAGGAAGCACACGCTTGCGAGTGAGCATCCTCTCATGGACGAGATCGGCCAGCTTCGCCATCTCGAATGGTTTCAAGATTATTTCGTCCGCTTCCAGAAGAATCGCCTCCATGGCGCTTTTCACGTCGGGGTAGCCGCTGAGGAGCAGCGTAAGTGCGTTCGGTTGAGTGTGACGCATCGAGGTAATCACCGCAAAGCCATCACTGGGGTTCGGCATGTGGAGATCAGTGATGAGAACATCGAAGGTCTCGGCTGTGATTAGCTTGAGAGCCTGTGGGACGCTGGCGGCAGCCACCACTTCGAAACCCTTGCGTTCCAGAGACGCGATCATCATGTCGCGAACGGCATCGTCGTCATCCACAAGGAGGACTTTGTGCGAAATACCAGGTTCGGTCGGAGTCATACAGCACCACCTCTCTTCTCGAACTAACTACTCTGTGACACACGTATATCTCTGGAGCGTGCATTTGTTCGGCCATGCTCATCCCTTCGATTTAAGAAGATACGCCGTCGATTTGGCCGACGCCTTCACGAAGCTTTCCATTGTTTGGCTCAGCTGGTTATCGACTTCGTCAGCGATAATCATGACGTCCGGTAACAGCAAGCTGAAGTCCAGCACGCTGACATTCTTTTCCAATGTTCCGAATATAGCAACCTGAAGGATGCGTGATTCATGGATCAGCATTGCGGAAGAATAGCCTTGCTCCTGCCGCAGCGTGCCGTGATCGAGGGCGGCTATGGAGCCGATAGCATCGCTGTTTGTGCCGGGCAGTTTCGCTCTTCCCAGACGCGCTACGATGTCGTCAATCAACCGCGGAAGGTGCCCGGTGCGCCCGTCATCGTCAAGATGAAGGTGGTTGAGTTGAGGTGTGTTCCTTGATCGTGCCAACCAATCTGCAATCAACGGGGCCTTGCAGCGTTCGAGAATTGCGGCGACGCTCTCCCTGCTCATAGCTAGTGATTTATCGTCGGCCAAAGCAGTGTTGTTGATCAGTACTGTGCATGGAGCAGCCATAGAACGCCGCCTTCTTTAAACGATTACACCACAATAGCCCTTGGGACACTCAAGAACTGGTCAATTGTGACCACATCGGCTTATATCTCATGTGGCCAAACCATCACACCCTGTCGCACAACTGGGCGTCTTTTGTTTTCGTAACGCCCTTTCATCGTAGGTGTTTATCTAGATGCAACTGGCCGGGCGTCCGATTGCGAACGTGCGGATGCGAGGATGACTTTCGTTTCGGAGACACACCGGGATAAGCGACTACACTTAAGTTATGAGACATTACACCATTACGATGATGAAAGGCTTTAGCAAGTTCAAATGTCCGCTTTGCAGATACTCCGTCACCACGCGGGAGTTCAGCAACCAGAACGGGAGTTGTCGCACCCAGGCGGCTAAGGTAATGAACGAGCACGCCACGGCTGCACACTGGCATCGGACGGCCATGTCACCGAGTCACACGCAGATGTGGCTCGCCCGCTGAAAGTGCGGTGCCGTCAGAAGCGATGAAAGGTAGTGCGGTTTGACGCCTGAAACGTATTACACAATCCGGCGCGCCCAGTCACCCTGCGGATCTCGACAACCAGGAAAATCAAAATCGCGATTCTCGGGCGTATCGAAGTCTGAATCGTGAGGCGGGCGTTTCGACTTTACTTCCTGCCCTCATCGGGTCGTCCTATCGCCTGCGCACGCCAGAACTTTAAGTCCGGCGCAGTCTGTTCTGTGCAGGAAGGTCAATGATAGAGGACGCTATCGCCAACAATTTATGTAATCCCGCCTTGGTCCCTCAACTGCACAATCTCGTAAATTCATTTCTTGCTTATGGGATCGGGAAGAATAGCTGTGGCTGCTGGCATTAGTCAGGAGACAATGCGTTGGACCGGCGTCCACGATTCCAGCGGAAGCGCTGACTAATTCTTAGCCGGCCGTCTCCCGGAGCCATCATTCCGAGAGCACGACCGGCTTTTCTGCTCGAAATAACTATTGCTGTGGTGGCGGAGCTGGCTGATCGCCTCCAGCGGGCGGGCCGCCGTGATGGTTCTGCATCATCTCCTCATGCCGGGTTTGCATCTCGTCCCATTTCTTCTGCTGCGTGGGGTCGAGCAGCGCGCGGATCTGCGTGTCGCTGGTCTTGCGAATGTCCATCATCTTTGCGCGGCGATCCTGCGGAGCAGTCGACGTGTCCTGGTGCAGGCTTTCCATTTGAGTCTTTTCTGTCGTAAGAATGTCCTGCACTTTGGTTTGCTGGTCGGACGTCAGCTTGAGTTGTTTGGTCAGGTGCTGGGTGCGTTGCGCGGGATCCATCTGGTGATGCTGCCAGCCACCACCGTTGCCCTGCATGGCATTCGGGGGCGGAGCCTGTTGATCGTCCTGAGCCACCGCAAACGGTGCGGCGATCGAGATGGCGCCGGCCGCGACAAGAACTAGTAGGCGTTGCTTGAGCATGGAAATCTCCTTTTCGGAAAACCAATCCGGTCTATAGCTATGAACGGAATTATGAACCTTAAGTTGCGCCCGAAACGAGGATTCTCGCAATCTTTGCATAACTTTACGAACCCCTCTTCAATCCGGGATCGATTGCTGAAAGAAGCTAAAGCAAAACAAAACTTTACAGCTCATTGATGGAAGAGCGGTTATGATCCGATCAAGATGGCATGCACCATCCCATGAGGAAACGCGGTCAAAACTCGCTGGCAATTACTCCCCGGTTGATCGGAGGCGGGCCGCGCAGCGCAGTTGCTTTCCGGTGTCTCTTCTTGTTGTGCGCAGTCGCCTGTCATGCACTTTGGTCGAGCGCGCAAACCGCCGGGCAAACTTCCCCCGCTTTACCTTCGGCACGAATTATTCGCGGCGTCGTGAAGTCAGGGAATATGCCGATTCCCGGTGCCGGAGTTTCCGCCACGAACGCGGCCACCAAACAGCAAGTCAACACTTCCACCGATGTAGACGGCAGTTATTCTTTGCGCATTCCGGCCGACGGCCACTACACCGTACGCGTGGAAATGCCGGCCTTTGCCGCCAACACCCAGGAAGTTGTGTTGGATGAAACTCACTCTAACGTGCAGGCGAACTTTGAACTGGTTCTGCAATCGCGCGCACGTCAGGCCGGGACCGAGCAGCGGCGGGCCAGCGCCAGCGGCCGCGGTTTCCAAAATCTCTCCGTATATCAGAATGCCGGGAGTCAGGATTCATCGACCGGTTCGCTGAACGACATCGCGCCCGCCGGAATGCCGGTCCCCGGGATCGATCCCAACAGCGCAACCGAATCCATAGCCGTATCCGGCAACACTTCAAACTCGTTCAACGCCATGAGCGCCGACGAAATGCAGCAGCGCTTCAACGACGCGCGGCAACAGGGTGGAGGATTCGGCGGTGGATTGGGTGGTGGTCCGGGCGGTGGCAGTTTTGGTGGCGGAGGTTTCGGCGGCGGCGGTGGCCCGATGGTTTTTGGCCGCCGTGGCTTCGACATTAATCGCCCGCACGGGTCGTTGTATTACGGCGTCGGCGATTCGGCTCTAAACGCTTCGCCATTTGAACTCACCGGCCAGTCCCCGGAGAATCCCTCTTATCTGCAAAACAGTTTTGGAGGTTCCATCGGCGGGCCGCTGAATATTCCTCACATCTACAATGGCGGGAGCAAGACTTTTTACTTCGTCAATTTCAACGGCAAGCTCGGCGAAGTTCCTTACGACCAGTTCTCGACCGTCCCCACTCTTCTGGAGCGGCAAGGCAATTTTTCGCAAAGCACCTACACCTCTGGAGGCTCTATCGGCCTGCCGGTAAAGATTTTTAATCCAGCTACAAACACGGCATATGCCAACAACACGCTTCCGGCCATCAATCCCATCGCGCAGGGATTGCTGCAATATATCCCGCAGCCCAACCTGCCCGGTAACTATGAAAATTTCCGCTCCGTCACCACCACCACCAGCGACAGTGACGATCTCAACGTCCGCGTGAACCGCAGTTTTGGCGCGGCTCCCGTGCGCGGCCGCCGCGGTGGCGGAGGCGGACGCCGTGGCCCGCAAAACAATCTTGCAATTGGCTTTCACTATCACCAAACCAGCGCCAATATCACCAATCCGTTTCCCAGTGTTGGCGGGACTACGTCCGTCCGCAGCTTCGACATTCCTCTTTCTTACACGCGCAGCATCGGCAAGCTGACCAACATCGTTCGCTTCGATTTCAACGGCAGCCGCTCGAGCACGCAAAATCTTTACGCATTCAAAACGGATATTACCGGCGCGCTGGGAATCAACGGAGTCGCGACCAATCCCTTCGACTGGGGCTTGCCTAATCTCGCATTCTCCAACTTCGCCAGCCTGTCGGATGCCAAGCCAACTCTCACGCGAAACCAAACCTTCACCTATTCCTACAACGCGATTTATACCCACGGCAAGCACACCGGACGATGGGGTGGAGATTTCCGCCGTGTACAGGTGAATGTGGAAACTGATACCAATCCCCGCGGATCGTTCGTATTCAGCGGCGTCAATACTGCCCAAGTAATCGGCGGCACTCAAACTGCGGGTACTGGATATGACTTCGCCGACTTCCTGCTGGGACTGCCGCAGCAAACCTCGGAAGAGTTCGGCCAAAATCCTCACCTGCGCGGCAACTACTGGGATTTGTATGCGCAGGATGAATGGAAGGTGCGCGCGAATCTGACGCTGAATCTCGGTGTGCGCTACGAATATGTTTCGCCGCTTTCGGAGATCAACAACCACCTGGCCAATCTCGATGTTTCTCCAGTGGTATTTTCTCCGCAAGTCGTCGAGAGTCTCGCGCCTTCGCAACTGTTGCCGCAGTCGGTCGTCGTTCCCGTTAAGCCCGGTCAAGTTGGCCCCTACAACGGCAAACTGCCCGACAGCCTGCTGCGGCCCGATCGCAATAACTTTGCCCCGCGCGTCGGGCTGGCATGGAAGCCGTTTTCGAAAACCGTGGTGCGCGCCGGCTATGGCATCAACTACAACACCGGCGCGTATCAAGGCATCGCGCAGCAATTGGCGCTTCAGCCGCCGTTCTCCACCACGGCAACCAACGTCGAATCGATTGCCCAGGCCATTGCGCCTCCCTACTCCTTTCAAAACGGGTTTCCGGCGGTGACTGGAATCACCAACAATTATGCGGTAAATCCGAATTATTCCCTGGGCTATGTGCAGATTCGCAATCTCGACATCCAGCAGCAGATTCGTCCCACGCTTCTGCTCAATATCGATTACACGGGAACCAAGGGCACCGATCTCGATGTGCTCGAAGCCCCAAACCGCACCGCCACCGGCATCCTCATCAACAACGTTCAGGCATTCACCTACGAAAGCGCGGTCGCCGACTCGGAAGCTAATGCCGCCTCCGTGCGGCTGCGCAAACGGCTGGCCAAGGGATTCTCCCTCGGAGGCACCTACACATTTTCTAAATCGCTCGATGACGCGTCTTCCATCGGAGCGGGCGCGACTTCTGGCGCAGGCACTCCCGGGCTGGGCGCGGGGGGCACCGGCGCGGCGGGTGGAGGCGGCGGATCGTCGACCGGCACGGCGAGCGCGGGCGCATCCAACCTTGCACAGAATCCGCTCGACCTTTCGGCGGAGCGCGGACTTTCCAGCTTCAACCAGACCCACAAGTTCACCGCCGACTACTTATTGGAATTGCCCTTCGGCCACGACAAGCGCTGGCTGACGGGCAACACTCCTCTGCGCGCGGTCTTTGGCGATTGGCAATGGAGCGGCGATTGGACCATCGCCTCCGGCCTGCCCTTCACCCCGCAAGTTCTGAACGACACCTCTGACGTGGCGCGCGGCACCAACGGCACTATTCGCGCCGACGTGGTTCCCGGACAATCGCTCAGCTTGCAGCATCCAACCATCGGCGAATGGTTCAATACCGCGGCATTCGGGGCGCCTCCGACCGGCCAATATGGCGATGCCCGCCGCAACAGCGTCATTGGCCCCGGCACAAAATTGTTCGATATGGCCTTCACGAAAATCATCCCGCTGAAAGAATCGCGGATGCTGGAGTTCCGCGCGCAGGCCACCAACATTTTCAACATCCCGAACTATTCTTCGATCGGAACGGTGGTGAACTCGCCGACGTTTGGCCACGTCACAGCAGTGGGAGCGATGCGGCAATTCACCATGACGGCGCGATTTCGCTTTTGAGTGTAGGCGGAAGGGCACAACATCCAAGGGGCGCGGGGAATCCACGAGCGTATGTCGGGGAGCGATATGAAATGCGAGTATCACCGTGGAAGAGCGGCCCTCAGTGCCGCGTAAGCAGAAAAAAGCCGGGGGCTTTAGCCCCCGCGACTGTCTATGGAAACGGGAAGGGCACGACGTTCAGTCGTGCCGCAAGTGAGGCAGAATCAGAGCGGCTTCAGCCGCTGCGGTGACCACGATGACGATCACGACAAACCGTTTAGCCAGCAAAACGCTGGCGTTATTTCTCGCACTCGGAATCCTCTGCACCGCTTCGCCGTCGCAACAGCAAACCGATTACACCTTTCACGCCACCTCGGATCTGGTGCTGGTGAATGTCACCGTAAAAGACAAAAGCGGAAAGTTTGTCGAGGGATTGAAGCCCGAAGACTTCACCATTCTCGAAGACAATAAACCGCAGAAGGTCACCTCCTTCGACATCGAGAACGTCGATGCCGTGCCATCGCCCGACGTAACTCAGGCAAAGCCGCTGCCGGGGGCAGAACCCGCGCCCACCCCAGCACCTTCACCCGCCGACGCCGCAAACCAATTCAAAGACCGCCGCCTGATCGTTTTATTCTTCGATCTTTCCGCAATGGAGCCGGACGAAATCGATCACGCCGTTAGCTCTGCGGAAAACTATCTCGACAAACAAATGGCTCCCGCCGATCTCGTCTCGATTGTTTCCCTGGGAAGTTCGCTGCTGGTCAATCAGGACTTCACCACAGAGCGCGCGTTACTGAAAAAACAGTTAGACGCATTCAGCTCCGGCGAAGGCCAGGGTTTTGAAGAAGGAACTACTGGCACGACCGAAGGAACTCAGGACACAGGCCAGGCCTTTACCGCCGACGACACCGAATACAACATCTTCAATACCGACCGCCGCCTGGAGGCGTTGCGTTCGGTCGCGGAAAAACTCTCGCACGTGCAGCAGAAGAAATCTCTGATTTATTTTTCCAGCGGCATGGACCGCACTGGAATCGAGAACCAATCGGAGCTGCGCGCCGCCGTCAACGCAGCCGTACGGTCCAACCTGGCGATTTACACCATGGATATGCGCGGCCTCCAGGCGCTCGTTGCCGGCGGAGAAGCGCAAAACGCCAGCCTGCGCGGTGTTTCCGCTTATTCGGGGCAGGCTACGCTCAACGCTTTGAATTCCAATTTCACCACCCAGGAAACTCTGGTCACGCTGGCCAGCGATACCGGCGGCCGCGCCTTTCTCGACTCCAACGACTTCACCAAAATTTTCAAAGGGGTGCAGCAGGATACTTCGACTTACTATCTGCTCGGCTATCACAGCAGCAATCCCGCGCGCGACGGCCGTTACCGCCGCATCGTCGTAAAGACCAAACTCCCTGGCGTCAAAATCGAATACCGCCGCGGCTACTACGCGCCCGCCGATTTCAAACACTCTACAACCGACGACAAAGAGCGCCAGCTCGAAGAAGAGTTAGCGTCCGAAATGCCGGCCACGGATTTGCCGCTCTATCTCGGCGTCTCCTACTTCCGCCTGGACGGCAACAAATTCTTCGTTCCCATTTCGCTGGTCGTGCCAGGCTCGCAAATTCCCTTTGTGCGTTCCAGCGACCGCGACAAGGCTACGCTCGATGTGATCGGTATGGTCACGGACGCCGAGCATCATCCGCTCAACCGCATTCGCGACACCGTGAAACTCGCCGTCAACACCTCCGCGGGAGTGCAAAAGAAGAACGTGCAATATGACACTGGCATGAGCCTGCTGACCGGCAAGTATCACCTGAAGTTTGTCGTGCGCGAAAATCAAACTGGCCAACTCGGTTCTTTTGAAACCGACATCGACGTCCCCGACCTGAAGCCGCAGCCGCTGAAAATGAGTTCCGTGGTATTGGCCAGCCAGACGCAGACTGTCAAGAAAAGTTCGAGCCTGAACCCGCTCATCCACGACGGCTCCGAGATCATTCCCAACATCACCCATGTCTTCTCCGCCGCGCAACACCTCCTTCTCTACTACGAGGTCTACGATCCCGCGCATCCAGCCGCAGCCGCCGCAAACGCAGGCACGAACTCCGCACCGACTGCCGACAGCAAAGCCAGCATCCGCCTGCTATCCAACGTCGCGTTCTTTCAAGGCAAGTCCAAAGCCTACGAAAGCTCGTTGGTCGAACTGACGGAATTGAACGCGCACGAACGCAAAGCCGCCGTCTTCCAGTTGGACGTTCCCCTCACGTCGCTCAAACCCGGCTTCTACACCTGCCAGGTCAACGTGATCGATGACGCCGGCGGCCACTTCCTGTTTCCCCGCCTCGCCTTGTTGATCCGCAAGGAAAGCGTCACTACTGCCGCGCGCTGAGCGGCAGCGGGCGCTTATCCCGGCATCGTTTTTGTCCACAATTTGCGATTGCGGTTAGCGGAAATTTTTGTTGGACTCCGCCCACTCAGCCATTTAATCTCGGCGGTCAATTGCGCGCGCGCAATCAATGGCATTTTTGTGCTTGATGCGGGTACACAAAAATGCAAGAGTTGTCGCGAAAAAATTGCCGCCTTCTCTGCCGTTTAAAACAGGAGCCATGAAGATGAATATGCAAGCTGAATGTCTGTGTTCGCGCAGCTCTCTGCAAATCTCAAAGAATTTCGGGACCACGCTGCGAAATTCTCATGAGAGAAGCCGCCCGCTTGCTCCCTGGTTCCGCATTGCCTGCCTGTTCACCGCCGTAATGCTCTCTGCTCTCACCCCGAGATGCCTTGCCGACGATACTCCCAAACCCGATCCTTCCGGCATCGCCACAGGCGACAAAACCGCCGCCGTCGATGCTGCCGGCAATCCATTCGTCGTCGCCGAGCCCACCGACAAATCCGCTCCCGACTACGCGGCCAACAAAAAGGCCTACGACGACTATCAAGCACAAGTTGCGAAAGAACCGCTGGCCGTCAAACTTGCCGACAGCGTCGGCCATGTGCGCGTGGCAACCAATTTTGCCTGGACGCTCAACACCGGCTACCTCGTTCTCTTCATGCAGGCCGGCTTCGCTCTGCTCACCTGCGGCCTGGTGCGAAAAAAGAATGCCGGCCACCTGATGATGCTGAACTTCGCCGCCTACGTCTTCGCCTTCCTCGCCTACTATGCCATCGGATACGCATTCCAATTCGGAGCCGTCGCCATCAACGCCGCGCCCACAAATCTCGGCGGCGTGCCCACGCTGAATCATTTCCTTATCGGCAGCGGCTCGTGGGGATTCGTCGGCGGCAAAGGATTTTTCCTGACCGGCCCGGCCTATGACAGCGCCAGCAACTGCCTCACACTCTTCGAAGTCGTCTTCATGGAAACCGCCGGGTATATCATCGTCGGCGCAATATGCGAGCGCATCACTTTCTGGGCCTTCCTGCTCTGCGAACTTTTTATCGGCGGCATTCTCTATCCCATCTCCGGCTGCTGGACCTGGGGCGGCGGCTGGATGTCGCAACTCGGCATCTCGTCAAACATGGGCCACGGCTATGTCGATTTCGCCGGCTCAACTGTGGTGCACGCCGTCGGCGGTTTCTGCGCCATGGCTCTGGCAATCATTCTCGGCCCACGCCTGGGAAAATACGGTCCCGGAGGAAAGATTCGCGTCTTCCCCGCGCACAACATCGTCTATGTCGTCACCGGAACATTCATTCTTCTTTTCGGCTGGATGGGTTTCAATCCCGGCTCCACTCTCGGCGCAACTGACCTGCGCATCGCGGTCGTCGCAGTCAACACGAATCTCGCTGCAGTCGCAGGCTCAGCCGCGTCGATGCTGCTGTGGTACATGCTCTTCGGCAAGCCCGATATAACCATGGCCTGCAACGGCATGCTCGCCGGTCTTGTCGCCATCACCGCTCCCTGCGCGTTTGTTTCGCCAACTTCTTCGGTCGCCATCGGAGTGCTTGCCGGAATTCTCGTCTGCTTTGGGGTCCTCTTCAACGACCGAGTCCTCAAAATCGACGATCCCTGCGGAGCGATTTCCGTTCACGGCTATTGTGGCTGGCTGGGCGCAGTCAGCGTAGGCGTTTTCGCCGATGGCGCTTATGGCGCGGGATGGAATGGCGTTGGCGCGGCTTCCTATCTCGGTCATGCCGGCCAGGGCGTGACGGGTCTTATCCACGGCGACATACGTCAGTTCCTGGTGCAACTCATGGGAGCGACCCTCTACGCCGCGTGGGCCTTCGGCGCAACCTTCGCCGTGTTCTGGGCCGTAAATAAAGCCAAGAGCATGCGCGTCTCGGCGGAGGTCGAAGAAGAAGGCCTGGATATGCCGGAATTCGGCACAGCAGGATATCCCGAAGATGCGGTCATGCCCGCGCCGTATTAACTAAATCGTGACGCAAAAAGAAAACGCCGAGCCTGGACCTTCCAGGCTCGGCGTAATTTTTCTGCGAGGCTGCCTACTGCACCGTCAGCGTCAACGGTCCAGTAGTCTGGGTTGTGGCTCCGGTCGCGGTTCCGGTAACCGTAACCGAGTAAGGGCCGCTCGGCGTGCCCGGAACGGTTGTGGGCGGCGGCGTGGTTGTCGTCTTCGGACCGCCACCACCGCAAGCCGATTGGAACACGCAGCCCGCCGAGATGAACAGAATCGCGGCAAACATCATCAGCTTGTTACGTTTTTGTTTCGGCAGCAGGATCGTGCCGAACACGGTTGCCGGGAACAGGAACCACATCGCGTAGAAGATCGATGTGTGACGTTGCAGCATGGCCGTGGTCGAAGCCGTGGTGGAAACGGTCAGGGTCGCTGTCGTCCCAGAGACCGCTCCGACGGTGCAGGTTGGCGCTTTGCTCACCGTCGAGCTAACCGCGCACGACAGAGAGACATTGGAAGCGCTGAGCCCACCCGTAGCCGTGATGGTGATGGTGGAAGTGCTCGAGGCTCCCGCAGTCACCGATGAAGGCGATAGCGCCGATGCCGCCAGCGTGAATGCCGGGACCGGCAGCGCATTCACCACCTGATTCCCAGCCGGAGAAACGCTGGCCAGGTAGTTCGTGTCACCAGGGTAGGAAGCAGTGATGCTGTGCGTGCCCACCGCCAGCGATATCGCCGCCGAGGTAGCCACACCGCTGGAGTTCACGGTTCCCGTGCCCACGGCGGTTGCGCCGTCGAGGAAGGTTACCGTTCCGCTCGGCGGGGTAGCCGATGCCGGGCAGCCCGCACCCGGACAAA
>Ga0209006_10005279_pt1 | contig 11735 bp, 8 predicted proteins | sample JacPin_JW_Ref_O2_FD_188567 | JGI IMG/M metagenome (GOLD analysis project Ga0209006, IMG submission 188567) | Forest soil microbial communities from Algoma, Ontario, Canada - Jack Pine, Ontario site 1_JW_Ref_O2 (SPAdes) (version 2) | ecosystem: Environmental > Terrestrial > Soil > Boreal... | reverse complement strand
CCTTCTGTTGCTTCAGGACTGGCTCGATTGTGTCTTTCACTTCATCGAGCGTTTTCATGTGCGCGTCCTGACGAGCATCCACGCGAATAATGTGAAACCCATAACTGCTTTTGACGAGATCGCCGATCTGACCAATCGGCTGCGAGAACGCTGCCTTTTCGAACTCTGGAACCGTTCGTCCTTTACCCACCCAACCTAACGATCCGCCTACTTTGGCGCTGCCGGGGTCTTCGGAATATTTCTTGGCGAGATCTTCGAATTTTGCTCCAGCTTTCAATTGCTTGAGCAAATCCTCGGCTCGTTTTTGAGCTTCCGCGACGCCCTTCTCATCGACTTTTCCGTCCGGGCCAGGGAGCGGGGTCTTGATCAGAATATGACTTACCTTGGCCTGCTCGGGCACCCGATACTCGTCGCGATGTTGGTTGTAATAAGACTGCAATTCGTCGCGCGTGATTTGCACGCCACCCGCTATCTTGCTTACATCGATCATGGCGTATTTGACTTTGCGCTTCTCCGGGATCGAATTGGCGTAGTTTTTCTGGTGGCTGTCATAAAATGCCTTCAGTTCTTCCGTTGCCGGGTGAAGACCTTTCTTGATGTCGTCTTCTTTCAGGACCGCATATTCGAACTTCACCTTCGTATTCTGCTTATCGAACTCCTGGCGGATGGCTGCATCGCTGACCGAAGCGCTGCCGGTGATGAGCGCCTGAAGTTTGCTGATCAGGATCTCTTTGCCCACGGAATCTTCGAAAGTGGTCGGAGTGAGATTGTGCTGTTGCAGAAGCCCCTGATATTCAGCCTGGCCGATAAAGGTCCCGCCGGGGAAAAAAATCTCGGCATAACGGCCGTGCTGCAACTCATCCTTGATTTCATCGGGTGTAGCTTTTAGGCCAAGGTGCTGTGCTTCAGAAACCAGCGCTTGCCTGTCAACCAGTTGATCGGCTGCGCGTTGCGCGAAAAAAGGCAGCAAGATTGCCGCATTAGCGCCCAACTGTGCACCCTGCTGTTGCAGCATGCCCCGGGCCGTCTCCCGCACTTCGTCGGCGGTGATATCCTCCCCGTCCACTTTGGCCACCACGCCTTTGCCGGGCGTTCCCATCAAGTCGTTCCCCAGATTGCCGGGGATAAAAGCGATCACCATGGCCGCGCAGATAAGTAGCAGCAGGCCGCTAAGCACAACTTTCTTGAAGGGTCCTTCAGTTTGCAAAAATCGAATCATTGATTTGTCACTCCGGGAGTTTGCAGCAGAATCATCAATTATAAACTAACCGCACCGAGCTTCGTCGGGTGTGCTGTCCGGGGTTCGGTTGTACTTGGTCAAAAATCAGCTATTGAAACGTATCAATAGACATGTTATTCGTCTTCTTCGCGAACCCGGGTCTTGTGACTTCCACTGCGCGGGCCTGAATAATGATCAAAGAGGAAACAGCATGAAGGATCAAAAACAAAGAGTTGTAAAAAAAGAGCTCGTAACCCAGTGGCTAGCTATTCTGTTAATCGCTTCACACTTCTTGCTGGCGGCAGACCGCGCCGCTTCAAAATCTTCCGACCCGAGCGATTCCGCCGCTAAGACCGAAAAACTTTTTCTCCGCGACCATTGGAATTTGCAATCTTCCGCTAAGGTCGAGACCAAGGGTGATGTAATTTCCACGGCCGGATTTGTGCCTCGAGGATGGCACGAAGTCGTGGTTCCGACGACCGTGGTCGCGGCCTTGGTAAAGGACAAAACACTGCCAGATCCCTACTTCGCGATGAACCTGCGGGAATTTGCGGGCGTGACTTATCCGATCGGAGGGAATTTTTCGAATATCGCGATGCAGACCGACAGTCCTTATGCGGTGTCGTGGTGGTATCGAAAGCAATTCAGCGCGCCCGCTTCTTACCAAGGAAAAACCGTCTGGCTAAATTTCCGGGGAATAAACTATCGGGCTAATGTATGGCTCAACGGTAAGCAGATTGCAAACTCGAATGACATTGCGGGAGCCTGGCGTACCTACGAACTCAATGTCACCGACGCGCTGAAAGCGGGCGCGGAAAATGTGCTCGCGGTCCAGGTGTTCGCGCCGACGGAAAACGATCTGGCCATCACCTTTGTCGACTGGAACCCTGCGCCTCCCGACAAGAATATGGGATTGTGGCGCGAGGTCTACCTCACCACCAGCGGACCGGTGGCGTTGCGTTATCCCAGTGTGGTGTCGAAACTAGCCCTGCCTGCCGCAGATTCAGCGCGATTAACGGTTACAGCACAAGTGAAAAACAGTACCAACCATACCGTTAAAGGTCGGTTGAAAGGCGAGATTGAAAGGATCGCCTTCGAACAGGACGTCGAGCTTGCGGTGAACGAATCGAAAGACATCACTTTCACGCCCGAGCAGTTTTCGCAGCTGGTACTCTCCAACCCCCGGCTGTGGTGGCCGGCGCAGATGGGAAAGCCAAATCTTTATTCACTCGCGATGGAGTTCGACATCGACGGGGCGGCCAGTGACCGGTCGCAAACTAAATTCGGGATTCGCGAGGTCACTTCCGAACTCAACGCAACCGGTGGGCGCGCATTTCACATCAACGGGAAAAATATTCTCATCCGCGGCGGTGGATGGACCCCGGACCTGATGCTCCGTGAAAATTCTCAACGCTTGCGCGACGAACTCCGTTATGTGCAGGACATGGGCCTCAATACGGTTCGCCTCGAGGGCAAGCTCGAAACGCAAGAATTCTTCGACATCGCCGACCGCGAGGGCATTCTTGTAATGGCGGGCTGGTGCTGCTGCGATTTCTGGGAGCGTTGGCCGCGTTGGAAACCCCAGGATTTTGAAATCGCTCAGCAGTCGTTGCGTGATCAAATTTATCGCTTGCGCAGCCACCCCAGTCTCGTCATGTGGCTGAATGGCAGCGATAATCCGCCACCGCCAGATGTCGAGCAAATGTACCTGAATATTGAAGGGCAACTCCTGTGGCCGAATCCGGTCGTCTCTTCGGCGACGGGCAAGGCGACGACAGTGACGGGAGACAGCGGCGTAAAGATGACTGGACCCTACGAGTATGTGGCTCCTGGCTATTGGGAACAGGACACCTTGCAAGGCCAACCTGGCCGCAAGCAATGCAATCCCGGCGGCTGCGGAGGCGCCTACGGCTTCAACACCGAAACCAGCATGGGACCGGCGGTGCCACCAGTTGAAAGTATTCGCGCCATGGTGGGAAAAGATCACCTTTGGCCTATCAACGACGTATGGAACTATCACGCAGGTGGCGGAGAATTTAAGACGATACAAGTATTCAGCACCGCTCTGGCGAATCGCTACGGGAAATCAGACAACATAGAAGATTTCGCGGCCAAGTCCCAGTTGCAAACTTATGAAGGCGTTCGCGCCATGTATGAGGCTTATAGCCGCAATAAATACGAGGCCACAGGCGTAATTCAGTGGATGCTTAACAATGGGTGGCCTTCCATGATCTGGCATCTTTACGACTACTACCTGCGGCCGGGCGGCGGATACTTCGGCGCCAAGCGGGCCATGGAGCCGTTACATCCGGTGTATGGATATGACGATCATTCCATCTGGGTTGTCAGCAGCCAGTATGAGGATGTGAGAGGTCTGAAACTCACCACCAAAATTTACAACCTCGACGCCAGTGAAAAGTTTTCACACGAGGATGCAATCGACGCGGCCGCAGACAGCACCACAAAGATTTTGACGCTGCCGGAGGTTTCCGGCCTGAGTTCAGTTTATTTCGTCGCGCTGCAGCTTACCGATTCTGCCGGCAAACTGGTGGGGTCAAACTTTTACTGGCTCTCCACCAAACCAGAGAGGCTGGATTGGTCGAAGTCCAATTGGTGGATGACTCCCACCGATTCTTACGCCGACTTCACTGGCCTATCGCAACTTCCCAAAGTAAAGCTAAGAGTAGCAGAGCGATCGGAGCGCCAGGGCGAGGAATCGGTGACGCACGTGACAATTGAAAATCCGAGCAAGAGTTTAGCTTTCTTCGTTCATTTAAAATTACGGAAGGGCCCAAAGGGGGAAGAGGTTCTGCCGGTTATTTGGCAGGACAATTACATCACCTTGCTGCCTGGGGAAAAGCGAGAGGTTAGCGCCACCTATCGATCGAGCGAATTGGGCGCCGAAAAGGCCGATGTCGAAGTCAGCGGTTGGAATGTGGAATAGATACGGCGATGGCGGGCGCAGCACGGATGCATCGTGATTGGTACTAAATTTTAATTCAGGTATCATGATCGAAAGTCATCACGACCTTTCTGCAGATGATCAACGGCAAACGCATCGCCATTGTAATGCCCGCCTACAACGCGGAGAAGACGCTCGAAGCTACGGTAGCTGAGCTTCCCGACCTGGTTGATATCAGCATCCTGGTCGACGACAACAGCTCGGATTCCACAGTCGCCTTAGCCAACCGCCTTGGTCTCCTGGTTTACAAACATGACAGCAACTACGGATACGGACGCAACCAGCAAACCTGTTATCGGGAAGCGCTAGCGGCCGGGGCTGATGTCGTGATCATGCTTCATCCCGACTATCAATACACGCCGCTGCTAGTGACCGCGATGGCCAGCATGGTGGCGTACGAAGTTTATGACGTGGTGCTAGGGTCCCGCATCATCGGGGGAGGAGCACTCCGAGGCGGAATGCCGATGTACAAGTACATTTCTAACCGGCTGCTCACAGCGTTTGAAAATCTTTTCCTGCGGGTCAAATTGTCGGAATATCACACCGGATACCGCGCCTTCAGCCGCAACGTCCTGACGAAACTTCCGTTGCTGGAAAATTCGGATGACTTCGTGTTCGACAATCAGATGTTGGCACAGTGCGTGCACTTCGGCTTCCGTATCGGTGAAGTCTCGTGTCCTACCAAATATTTCGAAGAGGCTTCATCCATCAATTTTCGGCGCAGTGTGGAGTATGGACTGGGTGTGGTCGCGACCACTCTTCAATTTGCGCTTCAGCAGATAGGACTCATTCGTCTGGCGCGTTTCAGCGATGAGGGGCGGAAGCTCGATCCGGGCCAGCGCACCACTTACTATGCGCGCAAAACTGAAGCCGCGGGCTCGATGTAACCCTCGCCTTCTTCAAGTTCCTGCCCAGCACTCCTAATCCGGCGCCTCCGGTTTTGTTGAGCCGCGGGAATTTCCTCGCCCCCCTCTAAATTCATCAAACATTAATGTTGCGGTAACTATTGCGTAATGGAGGAAGCGCTACCCTTTACGCTTCTCGAAAAGAGACTTTCGTACACGCATACCGCGATCCTTCGACAGATCTGAGTTCATTGCTCGCCGGAAAGAAAGTCGCTCGAGTTTTTCAAAGTGGATAAAAATTGATCGTAAGAGGCCTAGATATCATGCAACTCCGAGTCACCCTGTGTCTGGCGGCGCTCATCTTTCTGAGCGCCTGCGGTAGTAGCAGCCATAGCGGTACATCTTCTTCTTCCTCTTCCTCCGGGTCAATTACCGGCAATTGGCAGATGAACCTGCAGCCAAGCGATAGCAAGACAAACCCGCGTCCGCAGTCCGGGTTTCTGGTGCAAAATAATAATCTGGTCACTGGCAGTATGATCTATGTCGCTAATCCGTGTACCGGAGTTGGAAATGTGCAGGGGACAGTGACTGGAACGACGATCTCCATAGTTGTAAGCCCGACTGGAACACAGGTCAACCTCACGGGCACCGTTGGCGCAGGGCAAACCACCATGAACGGCACGTACACGACACTTTCTATGGGATGCAGCGGCACGAACGTGGCGCCCGCGACTGGAACGTGGATCGCAACCTTGATCTCGCCTCTCTCTGGCAACTTCTCTGGAACCCTCACTTCGGCCAACAATACGGTCTACCAAGTGACAGGGCAGCTGACCCAAGGGCCAAATATCGGGACGAGCAACGCTTCACTTACCGGGAGCGTCAGCGTCACCGGTTATTGTTTCTCCACAGCAAATATTTCCGGTGTGGTCTCGGGAACCTCCGCGGTGATCAGCCTGGTAACCTCCGCCGGCGCGCAGATCGGACAAATGAATCTGACGAGCTCAATCGATGGGACGTCGCTGACCGGATCCTACAATCTTCTACCGCAGCCCGAACCGCCGTGCGGGGACGGGGCGAGCGGCACAGTCTCTCTGGCGGTCTCGAACTCCTAACAGCTTCTTACGACGAGAAAACGTCGAGTCGAGACAGCAGTCAGGATCCACCGGCATTTCAAGTCCCCGGCCGAGGCTCTCGCGTCGTGAAGCTGCGGCCGCTGCGACCTTTCAGACAATCACAATTTATTGAAAGTTGAATTGAACGCTGGCGGTATCCCCAGGATTGCTTTGAGCAGCCAGGGGCGGACAGGGGTCCACCGCGCCGTTCCCCAGCGCCAAGCCAGCTTGGCCGGTCCCCACCAAGGAAACACCGGTGGAACTGGACATCACAGTCGCGGGAGTACCGGCGACCCCGGGAGAAGCGGGAGGCACGCCGAGCGTACCGATTTGATTACCGCTGAAATCGAAAACATCCATGTAGACATTTTGTCCGCTGATCGTCCCCGTCAGAAAGGCCGTCGCAAAACAAGGGTAACCGACGGCGTTAATCGTTCCGGTAAGTGTGGCGTTGCTGGCACCTGCGTTGGAACTCTGCGTAATCGAACCTGAGACGGTGACCGGCACACTTGTGGCGCTGGTACCCGTCTGGAGGATTGCTAGATAGGCGGAATCGATCGTGCCGGTAAAGTTCCCATCCAACGGTGGAATCAGAAACGCGTTCCAAGTGCCGGTTGTCGAAGGAGCAAAGCAACTTCCCCCTGCAGCCTGATAATCCCCAGCCATCGATTGGTTGTCAGAAGAAATCGATCCCGTAAAGCTGACCAACGTGCCGCCTTCGTTCAAAGAGAAAGCGACATTCTGGCCGGTGATAGTTCCGTCGAGCGCGGAAACGCCTCCGCAGGAAGACGATGAGCCTTCCGAAGGTGTCTGTATGCTGCCCGTAAGCGCACTACTGGCCTGCGTCAGAAAGCCGGAAAGAGAAACCGATGTGCGCGGGGGAGGGTACTCCTGAAAAAGACTGAGTTGCCAGTTGCCAGAAAGTACGTTGGTGCTGGGTGTGGCCGTTTTTGAGCCACCGCCACAAGCGACAGACATCAAGACGATTAGGACCAACGAAGTTGTAGCGAGAGTTCTCACAGATCTCCCCGGAAACTGAAATCGAATTAAAGTTTTATCGACAGACGAACCTGACTAAGAACAGAAGTTTCCCGTGATTCTGGTTGGTGAAGTAGTGTATTCGCTCAGTTGTGACGCGGTTGTGACTGTAAGGTTAAAAATGGATTAATAAAAATGGACGGAGCGGCGCGAAAGTCAGCAAGCCGTTGACGAACGCGGCCTCCATGGAAAGCCTTTGCTGTGGTGGCTCGTTTTTAACGCAAGATTCACCAAGGAAATGGTGAGCCGGCGGTATAGTTCTCCGTTTGCAATTTCCTGAGGTGAACTCGATGCGAAGGTGGTTGCTTGTGTTCGCGCTGACAGAGATGCTGGTGATTGCGGGTTGCGGCGGCGGCAGTTCGAAATCCTCACCTTCGACTTCCGGCAGCGGAGGGAACGGAAACGTTACTCTTCAGTCCATCGCAATCAGCCCGAGTAGCGCCTCAATCGCCGCGGGTACGACGCAAGCGTTTACGGCCATGGGAACGTATTCGGATGGAAGCACGAAGGACTTGACGGCAACAGCGCAGTGGGCCTGTTTGCTTCCCAATCTGGCCAGCGTAAGCAGCACATCCCCGACCCAAGGGATGGCAACGGCGATTTCCCCCGGCACGGCTCTAGTCACCGCGGCGTCGGGGGGCGTTACTAACAGCGCAGAACTGACGATCACGAGCGCAACTGTTACTTCTCTGGCGATTACGCCGGCAACGGCGACTATTGGATTTGAAAATCAGCAGCAGTTCAAAGCCACCGCTAGTTTCAGCGACATGACCACCCAAGACGTGACCAACCTCGCCACTTGGTCCTACATGTCTCCAGCTTTTGTGCCAGCCGCATTTATTGCACTCAACAGTGGATTGGTGATTGGCGAGAGTCTTGGGACGAACGACGTAAATGCCACCTACGGGGGCATGGCAGCAACTACACCGGCAACTCTCACAGTGGACTTATCGAATCTCGTGTCTGTCGCCATTATCCCGGCAGCTCCCACGATCGCGAAACATACTCAACTGACTTTTTCCGCTATCGGCACATTCAGCGATGGAAGCACGCGCGACGTCAGCAGTATCGCCACCTGGTCGTCTTCCGACACAACAGTAGCTAACTTCCCAGCCAGTGGCGGCAGCATTGCTACCAGCACCAGCAACGCCGGCACTCCAACGATAAGCGCCTCGGTTGGCACATTTAACCCAACCACCACGCTCACGGTGAGCAGTGCGACGCTAAACTCGATCACCGTGGTGCCGGCTCTGGTCACGATCGCTCCAGACACAAAGGCAACGCTCACGGCCGTCGGGTTTTTCAGCGATGGCAGTACCCAGAATCTGATCGCGCAGACGACGTGGTCGGCCGCCGACCCGACTGTCGCAACTGTGACGGCAAAAGGCCAAGTTACCGGGCTTGCTGGCGGGGATGCATCCAGCACAACGGTAAGCGTCGTTGGGCCCTCGGGACTGGGCTCGATACAAAGTTCGACCTCGGTCATCACGGTCAGTCAGTCGACTCTTCAGTCCATCGCCGTCAATCCGTCGGCCGCGTTCATAACGCCCGGAGCCGTGCTCGACTTCTCTGCAATTGGTACTTTTAGTGATGGCAGCACACAAGATATAAGCGCATCGACAAGCTGGTCGTCCGGCAACAAGAATGCTGTCACGAATCTAGCGGCGGTGGCGACAGCGATAGGGATCGGACAATCAACCATTACGGCGCAGCTTACGCAGGCTGCCGGAAGTCCGGCGACCACAGGAACCGGCACGCTTTCGGTTGCTCTTCCCTCGCAGATCTCCATTGCGATTACGCCCGCTACCGTTCAAATTGCAAACGGAACGGCGACACAGTTGAAGGCCACGGGCACTTTCGTCGATGGCACCACGGAAGACATGACTGCCCTGGTGGATTGGAGTTCTTCCACGCCAGCCGTCGCAACCGTGGGCTATCAAACGGGAATTGTGGCAGGTCTGAGCGCCGGATCGTCTACGCTAACTGCGACGCTGGGATCGGTGACCGGTACGGCGCAGATCACGGTGACAAGCGCAACTCTCAGTTCAATCGCGGTCTCGCCCGCAAACCCAAGCATCGCTCTCGGAGCGACGCAACAGTTGATCGCGACGGGAACGTTCAGTGATAACAGCACGCAGAGTCTGTTGGGTGCGACGTGGAACTCTTCCAATCCGGCTGCCGCTGTTGTGAATGGCAGTGGACTGGCCACCAGCACGGGAGTGGGCACAGCGACGATAACGGCGGTTTACCGCGTAGTAACGGCAGGCACAAACATCTCTGTACATTGAACACGTTGAAAAGGTGTCTTAAATCGCTTTCAGTCGGCTCAGTTTGAACTAAACCTTGTCCTACTTTTCGGTACCGGGGCTCATCGCAGCGGAGAACAGCGGCTTGAGTATGGAAATTGTAAGAACGATACGATGCCCATACTGCGTCGAAGGAAATGATTTCAGCCTTATGACTGCGAGGGCGGAAGGGCACTGGTTCCTGTGTCCCCATTGTGCCCATGTGGTTATTCCTGACCAGCCGTTCTATAAGTGCAACTGCGCAAAGTGCGTTGAGTTGGCGAAGCCGTCGTCCTCATAGGGTCTTGCACTCCACTCCTAACTCTTCTCTAGAAATACATCACCGGCGTCGCGCTCAACACCGACCTTGGAAGCTGCCTTGTTTGAGTTATCGAATTGTCGACTTTTCCCGAACATGATGAATCACAAATACCTCATTTGAGGGATTACACCTTTTTCTCGATGGACGATGATGCCCAAGAACCGAGGAAGCACCATGCAGGCTTGGGCTTTACAAGAGAACGATTTTGGCGGAAAGGTCAAACTGAGTTCGCATTCGCGCCATAGCTTCTACCGCTACTCCCTCTGGCGCACACACTCAGGCGAACACTTATTTGACGGCGCGGCAGGTGATCTAGCAGAGGCCCTGGAAACGATGCGCGCGCACATCCGCTACTTGTCTGCTGGAAAAGAGCTGGCCACGAGGGAGCAGTGAAGCGCTATGAAATTATCTCGAACTTTGCAAGCAGCTCAGGACACGACAAGAGCTGGTAACCCCGAAAGGTTTGATGTTATCGACCTCGGACCTTTCGACAACAATCGTAACGACGTTCTCGCGATCAATGACGTCGCGCAGTGCGCTGGAGTGTGTCTCAACACTGAAACTGGCCGAATCGAGGCCTTCCGGCAGGAAGACGGAGCTCGCAGTATGTTGGGGACCCTGGGCGGTTCCTTTAGCATAGCGCGCGATCTGAATAATCATGGCGAGGTCGTCGGCGGCTCTTTGACCGAAGGGGATGAGAGCTTTCATGGCTTCGTTTACCGAGACAATCAGATTCACGACCTAAATGAGTTTCTTGACCCTGGAAATGGGTGGGAACTGCTGCAGGCTCTTGGCATAAACAATCATGGGGAGATCATCGCCATCGGTAGCTGCACAGGTCAGGATCGCATAGTCCTGCTTCGGCCAAGGATGTGAGCACTAATCGAGACCGCGAAACGGCCTCAGCTAAAAAGGAGCAAAATGTTTGCCAGGCAACAAATCGCTGCTGTCGCGGGAAAAAAGTTTCTCAGGCTTCTCACAACCGCTCTGGCTGCACTGTTGCTGAGTGGAGTCATTCATGCGACTCCTATCTCCGGACGCGGAACGAGCCAACTGCTGAGTTCGAAGGAATTGGCCAATCCCGGATTTACTCCGAGCACAGCGAAGGTGGGACTTCAGCTAGTCGCGGCTGACGCAGCTTCGTTGAGTCATCTCAACGGCGGGATTGCCATGGGAACGAGCACCGCGGCCTGTGTCATTGCCAGCAGTTGTTCCCCGGTCGCGGTTCCAGAACCTCAGTCGCTGGTACTGGTGGGTACTGGTCTTCTATCGATGGCGGGCCTGATCAGGCGACGCTTGACTCGGTAACGAGCATGAAGCTTGGAGGCATAGGTTGCGACGGGAAAGCAAAATGGACCCATCGGGTTATCGAAGCCGTGCTAGTTGGATACGTAATCTCCGCACTCGTCTGACCACCTTGACCGCGCTGTGCGTGTTTACAGCTCTTCCCGCCTTCGCCAAACATCCACCCGCCCGGCGTTCCGGTGGTTCGTCTGTCTGGAAAGACTCTTCTGAAAAGTCCTATGACTGCGGTGGCTTGCCATGCTCAATGATCGCAACACCGAGGGCAGCTGGGCTGAAGTCCGGCGGCTCCCTTCGCGAACTTGATCAGATTGAGCACCGAAGTCTAGGTGCAATCCGGAGTCCTTCGAAGCCAGAGAACTCCTCGCACTACCGGCCAGCAGGTTACTCGGTTAACTCGAGACGGGAATCGAGTATTAACTTTGCATATCACCCCGGTTCTGGGATGGGTCACAACTCACGGAAGGTCCGGTGACTCCGCCCCCCTGAGTTCGCTTGAACCACGACATTAAATTGTGATGAATGTCGCGTTCCAGATTGTGTAAGCTCCTTTGACAAGGTAATATTCCAACGACCCGAAAAAGTGGGGTTTCCAGGCCTAATCTGCGAGGGCATAAATGATCGGAAAGTTTATTGCAGCCGCGCAG
>Ga0209006_10005278_pt1 | contig 11736 bp, 9 predicted proteins | sample JacPin_JW_Ref_O2_FD_188567 | JGI IMG/M metagenome (GOLD analysis project Ga0209006, IMG submission 188567) | Forest soil microbial communities from Algoma, Ontario, Canada - Jack Pine, Ontario site 1_JW_Ref_O2 (SPAdes) (version 2) | ecosystem: Environmental > Terrestrial > Soil > Boreal... | reverse complement strand
ACCGCAACCGTGCCGTACGGCTCCTCGCACGGTCCACGTACAAATTTTACTTTCCGCGCGATCATCTCCTCATAGTCTCGCCAGAAATCGTCGGTGTGCAGGAATAAAAAGACTCGCCCACCGGTTTGGTTACCGATTCGACTAGCTTGCTCGGGCGTTGCCGCACGGGCTAGAAGGAGGGTCGTTCCATGCGAGCCCTGCGGGGCAATCACTACCCAGCGCTTGTCGTCGATATTGTCGATATTGCTCAAACGCGTGTCTTCGATCAATCTGAAGTTGAGAGTTTGAGTGAAAAAGGCAAGAGCTTCATCGTAATCGCGGACGACGAGCGCCACGTGGCCTAAGGTCTGCATGGTTCTGAAGATAATTCAAAATGAACTTTACCGGAGCTGAAGTCGCTGCGGTCAGATGGAACCCCTCTGACTGTCCTAAGTTTATGCTCGCCGAATCCCGAGTTCGTACACGGGTCCTTTCAAACGATTTACACTAGAGGTTACTGGTCCCGTGATCTGTGTTCCAGTTTTCTACCGGAGTTGAAGGAAGGCCATTATGTCAACCAATAGTTTCGGCGCCCGCGCAACTTTCAAAGTCGGCAACAAAGAATACGAACTCTACCGAATTGACGCTCTCGACAAGCAGGGAATTTCCACCCGGCATCTGCCGTTCTCACTAAGAATTCTGCTTGAGAACCTTCTAAGGACTGAAGATGGTCGCAATGTCACCGAGCATGAGATTCGCGCGCTGGCTGCCTGGAACAAGAACTCGAAGCCGGAAAAGGAAATTGCTTTCACGCCGAGCCGTGTGCTTTTACAGGATTTTACCGGCGTCCCCGCAGTCGTCGATCTCGCCGCCATGCGCGACGCAATGAGGCGATTGGGCGGCGATCCCAAACTGATCAATCCGCTGCAACCCGCTGAGTTAGTCATCGACCACTCCGTCCAGGTCGATGAATTCGGATCGGCCCAGGCCTTCGACGTCAACGCGCTTCTCGAATTTCAACGTAACAAAGAGCGCTACGCATTTTTACGATGGGGACAGATAGGCTTTCGCAATCTGGCAATCGTCCCGCCCGACACCGGCATCGTGCATCAGGTCAATCTCGAGTATCTCGCTCGCGTCGTTTTTGTAAACGATGAAGGTGGTAAGCGCACGGCATATCCCGACACACTCGTCGGTACAGACTCGCATACCACCATGGTCAACGGACTCGGCGTGCTTGGCTGGGGCGTAGGCGGCATCGAGGCCGAGGCTGCCATGCTCGGGCAGCCTGTGTCCATGCTCATTCCGCTCGTCGTCGGCGTGAAGCTCATCGGACGTCTGCGCGAAGGCGCGACTGCCACCGACCTGGTGCTGACCATTACCGAGATGTTGCGCAAGCACGGCGTCGTCGGCAAGTTTGTCGAATACTTTGGACCGGGATTACAGGATTTACCTCTGGCCGATCGCGCCACTATCGCCAATATGGCTCCGGAATACGGAGCGACCTGCGGCATTTTCCCGATCGATAAAGAGAGCCTGCGTTATCTCAAACTCACTGGACGCAGCGAAGAGCAGATCGCGCTCGTGGAAGCCTACGCCCGTGAGCAGGGCCTATTCCACGACGCGAAAACTCCGGAGGCCGAATATTCCGAACTGCTGAGCCTTGACCTGGCCACGGTCGAGTCGAGTATTGCCGGACCAAAGCGTCCGCAGGATCGCGTCGTGCTATCGCAGGCACGTGAGTCGTTTACCCAGGCCCTGCCGTCGCTGATTAAGCCGAAGGCGAAAACTGCTGCGGCTGTACCCACCGACACCGCCGCGAAACAGGTCAATCGCTGGGAGCAAGAAGGTGGAAATCCAACGGCTGTTGGCGTCGAAGATCCGAACGTCCACGAACATGTTTCGAGTAACGGACATGCGCTCCGCCACGGTAGCGTGGTGATTGCGGCCATCACCAGTTGCACCAACACGTCGAACCCTTCAGTGATGATTGCCGCCGGACTGCTCGCGAAGAAGGCCGTCGAACGCGGCCTTAAGGTTCCGCCAACAGTTAAGACTTCTCTTGCTCCCGGTTCAAAGGTTGTGCTCGACTATCTCGAAAAAGCCGGCTTGATGTCGTATCTGGAGAAGCTGAAGTTCAACATTGTCGGTTACGGTTGCACTACCTGCATCGGAAACTCCGGCCCGTTGCCAGTCGAAGTCTCAAAAGAAATCGACGAGAAAAATCTGGTTGTTGCTTCCGTGCTCTCCGGCAATCGCAACTTTGAAGGACGTATCAATTCAGAAGTCCGCGCGAATTATCTGATGTCGCCGCCGCTGGTCGTGGCTTTCGCTCTGGCCGGCCACATTGATATCGATTTGCGCAAGGATGCCCTCGGTAAGGACAAAGATGGCAAGCCGGTCTACCTCGCCGATATCTGGCCCTCGCAGCAGGAAGTTGAGCAGTCGATGGCAAGTGCGATTACTTCCGAAATGTTCCGCAAAAGTTATAGCGAGGTATATGCGGGAGACGAGCGTTGGCGTGGTCTTCCCATTCCGGTGGGCGAAACCTACGCCTGGGAAAAAAATTCGACGTATATTCGCCAGGCGCCGTATTTCGACGACATGGCGCTTCAGCCATCAACGATCGAAGACATTAAGGGTGCGCGGGTGCTGGCTGTGCTTGGCGACAGCGTCACAACGGATCACATCTCGCCCGCGGGATCGATCAAAAAAGACGGGCCCGCTGGCAAATACTTGATCGACCGTGGAGTGCAGCCCGCCGATTTCAATTCTTATGGCTCGCGTCGCGGGAATCATGAAGTCATGGTGCGAGGCACCTTCGCCAATGTTCGTCTGCGCAATAAAATGGTGAACACCGAAGGTGGGTTCGCTCGCCACTTGCCTGATGGCGCGGAGATGTCGATTTTCGAGGCGTCGGAAAAGTATCAGGCTGAAAAAGTGCCGCTCTTGATTCTTGCGGGTAAGGAATATGGCTCTGGTTCTTCGCGTGACTGGGCCGCCAAGGGCCCGCGTCTACTGGGCGTTCGCGCTGTAATCGCCGAAAGCTACGAACGCATTCATCGCTCCAACCTCGTTGGCATGGGAATTTTGCCGCTGCAGTTCCTTCCCGCGCAAACTGCGGACACCCTGCAGTTGACCGGCGAAGAAGTCTTTGAGATTGCAGATATTTGCGAAGTCGTCGAGAAATTTTCTTCGGGCCGCAAAATCGCCGTTCGCGTTAAAGGCGGAAAGACCTCCGAGTTTCAGGCGATCGTTCGCATCGACACTCCGCAGGAAGCTCTCTATTACGCCAACGGCGGGATCTTGCAATATGTGCTGCGACAGTTGCTGGCCGCCAAAGCGCAACCGGAAGTGGTCACGGTCTAAGCCGACCTAGCAGGCGACCTGAACAGAAAGAATGGTTGTCCTTCAAGCGATCGGCTGCGAATTGTCGCCGGTACACCATCTGGCCCAAAGCTCGGTGGTACATTGCCCCGTGCTACCCTCAAATTTCCATGTCCATTGGCGCTCAATACATCCCTGCCGCTTATAGCCTGACGGCCGTCGGCGTGTGGGGTACCAGCGATTTTCTTGGCGGAGTCGGGGCGCGTCGCGCCAACGCATTTTTGTTCACATCGATTGTCCATCTCAGCGGCATGGTCGTATTCGGCGCGATCGCGTTCGCCATACACGCGCCCTTCCCGGACAAGCGAAGCATCCTCTGGTCGCTCGCTGCCGGAACACTGGGTGGATTGGCGTTGGTTTTTTTCTATCGCGCATTGTCTCGCGGAAACATGGGTTTGATCGCGCCGGTCGCCGCCGTGCTAAGCGCCGCCATCCCCACCATACTGGCCACATTCGTACAAGGATTTCCCGGCATCGTAAAAGCGCTTGGTTTTATCGTGGCTGGCGTCGGCGTCTGGCTGGTATCAAGAACCGAAGGCGAATCGGGACGCCCCGAGGGACTGCTGGTCGCTGTCTTCGCGGGAATCGGTTTTGCCGGCTTTTATCTTTGTATTTACCAGGCGAGCTCCGCGTCAGCCTTGTGGGTCTCGACCTGGTCTCGCTTGGCTTCTTTTGTGGTGACGACTCTAATTGTTCTTGGTGGCGGATGCCTGCGGCGGATTCCTGCGCCAGTAGTTGGCATCGCGTTTGCCGCAGGTATTCTCGATATCAGTGGCAGCGTGGCTTTCGTCCGCGCATCGCAGATCGGACGCCTGGACGTCGCTGTTGTGCTCAGCTCACTTTATCCGGCCGTGACCGTTTTGCTCGCTCGCATTTTTCTGCATGAGCGCTTCAGTCCGGCACGGACGATAGGCGTAGTTGCCGCTCTCGTCGCTGTTCCCATGATCGCAAGTTGAATGAAGGTAACCCGTGGCGTTGATTGAGGTCCGCAACCTTTCGAAAGTCTTTCATCTATCCCAATCCGCGTTCGGTGGCCGCGGGTCGGGTCAAGTTCGCGCGGTGAATGATGTCTCTCTCGACATTTATCAAGGTGAGACCTTAGGTCTGGTCGGCGAATCTGGATCGGGTAAGAGCACGCTTGGACGGCTGATTCTGCGTCTTATCGAGCCCACGTCGGGCACCATCCTGTTTGATGGCGCCAATCTGCTGCAATCGAACAGTTCGCAATTGCGCCGGCAACGTCGCAATATGCAGATCATTTTCCAGGATCCATTCGGTTCCCTCGATCCGCGTTACCGCGTCGAAGACGTGATCGCAGAACCCTGCATTCTGCATGGCGAAGCGCTGCAACCGCAAACCAAAGGCAATCGGCTTAGTCGCGATTCCCGCCGCCAGCGCGTGCGCGAACTTCTTAAGGCAGTCGGAATGGATGAATCCGCCATGCACCGCTATCCCCACGAGTTTTCGGGCGGGCAGCGCCAGCGTATCGGCATTGCTCGCGCTCTCGCACTGCGGCCGAAATTCATTGTTGCCGATGAACCGGTTTCCGCGCTCGACGTTAGCGTGGGGGCGCAAATTGTGAACCTCATGCAGCAACTGCAGCGCGATTTCGGACTTACCTATCTCTTCATTTCGCACTCCATGCCCGTGGTTCGCTATCTCTCCACCCGCATTGCAGTGATGTATCAGGGCAGGATCGTCGAAATAGGCGGCACCGAGCAAATCACCACCCAACCGCAGCACGCCTATACCCGCCAACTCCTCGCGGCAACGCCTGAGATCGCAGTTTCACAATAATTCGTCACTTTCGGTTGTCCTCGGGCCAGAAGGACACTACAATCTTCTCCTGATTTCGGGAGACTCTATGTCCGCCAATCCTTCCCTGCCGCCGCAGTCTTCGCAGCCAGCGCAAGTATCGCCACAGTCCGCCCCTCTGTCCGAGGGCCAACGCATCGCCGACGTTTTCTTCGCGCCTACGAAAACATTCACTGACTTGCGCAGGAATGCTAATTGGTGGGGTCCATTTCTCATCATTGCGATCGTTTCTCTGATCTTCGTGGCCGTAGTCGACCAGAAGGTGGGGTTCCGCAAGGTGGCGGATAATCAGCTCCAGATGTCACCCAAGCAGGCGGATCAGGTTGAGCGCCTTCCCCCTGATCAACGCGAAAAAAACGCTCAGCTTCGAACCTCCATCACCAAGGGAATCTCCTACGCCGTGCCGGCGATCGCGATTCTTATCTATGCAGTCTTCGCCGGAGTTCTATTTGGAACTCTCAAGTTCGCTGCCAACGCGGATATAAAGTACAAAGCGCTCTTTGCCCTGATTGTCTATACCAGGCTGCCAGAAGTGCTCCGGGCTGTGCTCACGATTGTCTCGCTTTTGGCGGGCGTCAGTGGCGACGGATTTAATATCGAGAACCCCGTAGCTCTCAATCCAGGATATTTCATCGGGCCGGAGGGTTCGCCGGTTCTGCGCGCACTTCTCACCCCGTTGGATGTCATAACCATCTGGACGTTAGTTCTGACCGCTATCGGCATTACCTGCATCAGCAATGTTAAGCGTGCAACCGCCTACGCCGTGGTGTTTGGCTGGTTTGCTTTGGTGGTCTTGATTAGGGTGGGGCTTGCCACGTTAGCTTCTTGAATCACGCAGGGCCCCTAACCGTGCAGCCATATCATCGAATTGCGCTTCAAGCATGCATACCGCAGACGTCGTTCTCATAGGCGGAGGGATCGTCGGCTCCAGCATCGCCTATCACCTGGTTGCAGCGGGCTGCGGGAACGTTCTTGTAATTGAGCGCGAAACCGCGCAGGGCAAGGGATCCACCGGCAAGAGCATGGGCGGAGTGCGCGCCCAATTTTCTACTCCCGTCAACATTCAGATGTCGCTGTATTCGATCCCGTTCTATGCGAGTTTCGAGGAGCGTCTCGGTTACCCCTGCGACTATCAGCCCCAGGGCTATCTTTTTTGCGCCACCAGCGAACAACATCTGGACTATCTTCGTGCGAACTATAAAACTCAGGTAGCCCTCGGATTGAAAAATGTTCGCCTCGTTACCGGCGATGAAATTCGCAGCCAGTTTCCTCAGCTTCATGGCGATGACATTGTCGGTGGAAGCTTCTGCTCCACCGACGGCTTTGTCGATCCTTACAGCGCAATGATCGGCTTCATGGCCTGGGCCAGCGATCATGGCGCGACGCTCTGGAAGAACGCCACCGTTACCGGGATCACCCGGGAAAATGGCAGCTTCCAGGTTGCAACGTCGCGTGAAACGGTGTCGACCCGCATAGTGGTGAACTGCGCCGGAGCGTGGTCCGCTTTCATCGCTAAGATGGTCGGCGTCGATTTGCCAGTCGAACCCTTGCGCCGCATGCTCGTTCCCACCGAACCGTTCGACCGGTTCCCGCACACTGCGCCCATGATCATCGACATGTCTACAGGTTTCCATTTTCGTCCCGAAGCCCGCGGATTTCTGCTGGCGTGGAACGATCCCGACGAAACGCCCGGCTACAGAACTGATTTCGAGCCGAGCTTCATCGAGAAGATCCTGACGCGAGCCGCAGATCGCGTACCAGTTTTCGAAAATGTCGCGGTCAATCCTAAGCGAGCATGGGCTGGCCTGTATGAAATGACGCCCGATCATCACCCGATACTGGGTGAGTCTCCAGAGGTGCCTGGCTTTTTCTTCGCCAACGGTTTCAGCGGACACGGCGTGATGCACTCGCCGGCCACCGGGAAGATCCTCAGCGATTTGATTTTGCTGGCTAAGACGGATTTGATCGACGCGTCATTACTGAATTTTTCGCGCTATGCCGAAGGCCGTACGATTCACGAGACAGCAGTGCTGTAGTTTAGTTCTCCTTCGTGTACCTTGGTGTCCTTGGTGGCGTTAAAGGGCGGAAGCTACCAAAGACGTGAAGGTTCACGGAGGAAGAAGGCTCAATCTTGCCGCAAGAATCCAACTATTGGCTGACCACCGTTCAGATGCCAATTCCGCCCACGCAGCCGTTGCCAGAGGCCGCTGATGTTGCCATCGTTGGCGCAGGTTACACCGGCCTCTCCGCTGCTCTCGCGCTGGCAAAACGCGGCGCGAAAGTTGTCGTCCTCGAATCGGAAACGATCGGCTGGGGCGCCAGTTCCCGCAATGGCGGCATGGTGCTCACCGGACTGAAACTGGGCGTCAATCAACTTATTTCAAAGTATGGAGGCGAACTCACACGCCGCATGTATGCCGCCTCACTCGAAACCATCGAGACGGTCGAGCGCATCGTGCAAGAGGAAAACATCGCCTGCGATTTCGCCCGCACCGGCCATCTCGAAGTTGCCTGCAAGCCTTCCCATTTCGACGACTACGCCCGGCAAGTTGAGGTCATCGCTCGCGAATTCGATCACCAATTGCAGGTCGTGCCGAAAGACCAGCTTCGCAGTGAGATCGGTTCTGGAATTTATCACGGTGGCATGGTCGACGAAGTCTCGGCTGGTCTAAATCCCGCACGCTATGTTGCCGGACTCGGAACGGCCGCCATGCGAGCCGGTACCCGGATTTGCGAGCACACTCGTCTGCACAACATTCAACGCCAATCGCGCGACGGTGCGCCCGGCTTCAAACTGAACACTTCGCGCGGCGCCATCTGGGCCAGCAACGTTTTTGTCGCCACCAGCGGATATACGGGCGCCGCGACTCCCGCGCTGCGCAAGAAAATTATCCCCATCGGGTCTTTCATTATTACAACCGAGGTGCTCTCTGAAGCCTTGGCCCGGGAGCTGAGCCCACGCAATCGTCAGATTTACGATTCCAAGAATTATCTTTATTACTACCGCCTTACGCCCGATAACCGTATGTTGTTCGGTGGCCGCGCCGCCTTTTTCCCCGAGACCGATCAAACCGTGCGCAAGAGCGCCGAAATCCTGCGACAGGGAATGATCGAGGTCTATCCCCAGCTGCGCCACACTAAAGTCGAATATGTTTGGGGAGGTACGCTCGATTTCTGCTTCGACATCATGCCCCATGCGGGACAAAGCGATGGCATCTATTTCGCCTTCGGCTACGCGGGACACGGTGTGGCCATGGCGACTTATCAAGGGCAGAAAGCGGCGGAGCGGATTGCAGCAGGGAAGACGGATAATCCCTTCGCGGAGATTCCGTTCCCCGGAGCGCCGCTCGGTCTCTATAACGGCAAGCCCTGGTTCCTCCCATTCGCCGGCGCCTACTACAAAGTTTTAGACTGGATATCTTAAAGAGGTCTCAGGGTCTGCAGTGTCGGTAAAAAGTGCCGGGAAAAAGTGTCGGGTAAACTTTTACTGCCTCGTGAAGTGAAAGATTTCCCAAAGACCTGACGCCTGCAACTGAGAACTCCCGGGAGAATACATGTCAATTTTCGGCCTTATCGAATACGCCGATGCCAGCCCCGAAGTCCGGGCTATCTACGACGACATCATGGCAACGCGCAAGACCGACTGGATCAATAATTTCTGGAAGGCCATCGCCCATGACCCCGTCATCCTGAAACGAACCTGGGAGGACATCAAACAGATCATGGCTCCAGGGGCACTCGACCCGCTGACCAAAGAAATGATCTACGTTGCCGTATCGGTCTCGAATCAATGCGAATATTGCATCGCTTCACATACTGCCTCTGCCAAGAATAAAGGGATGACCGACGCCCAGTTCAAGGAATTGATGTCAGTCGTTGGCATGGCGAATGAAACCAACCGACTGGTTGCGGGATACCAGGTGGAAGTGGACGACCGCTTCAAACCGCAAGCTGGAAAATGAAATCGCGAAATAAAATCAACGATCGCAAATTTTCACCACCACTCAACATTATCCAATCTTCGCGAAGTTCTATAATCATCCGGGAGCCGGTCGGAAAGCGGAATCCTGACTAGGCGCAAGAGAGGTTGAACCATGGCTGAGATGACGGTAACTCCGGTAGCAACCCACGGATTTTTTCTGGATGGGAAGTGGCTGGAAGAGGGAGATATCGTCGACGTTCGGGCGCCCTACGATGGCGCTCTGGTCGGCCACGTATATCAGGGTCGCCGCGAACACGCAGAGGCGGCGATCGCTGCCGCCGTCAAGGCCTTCGGCACCACCCGCCGCTTACCCGCCTTCGAACGGCAACGGGTTCTGCGCCAGATCGCCGCCGGCATTCACGATCGCAAAGAAGAATTTTCCCGCACCCTTGCGCTCGAAGCCGGCAAACCCATCAAGAGCGCGCGCACCGAAGTGGAGCGCGCCATTTTTGTGTTCAACATCGCCGCCGAAGAAGCGGTTCGAGGATACGGCGAATATCTCCCGCTCGATTGGCAACAGTCAACTGCCGGAAGATGGGGAATCGTCAAACGTTTTCCTCTCGGCCCTGTCGCAGGAATCACACCGTTTAATTTTCCGCTGAACCTGGTCGCACACAAAGTGGCCCCAGCGATCGCTGCCGGTTGTTCCATGGTGCTCAAGCCCGCGCCTCAAACTCCGATTAGTTCACTTCTGCTCGCCGAGGTGATCCAGCAGGCGGGGTGGCCCGACGGCGGATTCAACGCCGTCCTCCTCTCGAACGAAGATTCTGGTTTGCTGGTTACCGACGAACGCATCAAGCTCATCAGCTTTACCGGCAGCGCCGCTGTCGGTTGGTCGATTAAGAACAACGCAGGAAAGAAAAAAGTTGTTCTTGAACTGGGGGGCAACTCGGGCGTCATCGTCCACAGCGACGCCGATCTCGCCTACGCCGCCGATCGCTGCGTCACCGGAGGGTTCGCCTACGCTGGCCAATCCTGCATTTCAGTTCAGCGCATCCTGGTCGAGCACTCCGTCTACGGAAAATTCACCGAACTCCTGCTGGCCGCTGTCGGCAAACTTAAAGTAGGCGATCCGCTCGATGAGTCCAGCGACCTTGGCCCGCTGATCCGCGAAGGCGACTCCATCCGTGCGGTGGAGTGGGTGCAGGAGGCGGTTCGCGGCGGCGCGCGCCTGCTCTGCGGAGGAAATCGCAAGGGTTCTCTAATGGAGCCCACCGTTCTTACCGGCACCAAGTCCAACATGAAAGTCAATTGCCAGGAAATTTTTGCTCCCGTTGTGACCATCGAGCCGTACAATGATTTTGCTTCCGCGTTGAAGACGATTAATAGTTCTCCTTACGGCCTGCAAGCGGGACTTTTTACTCGCGACGCCAAGCTGATTTTTCAGGCCTATGACGAACTCGAAGTTGGAGGGCTTATCGCCGGGGATGTCTCAACCGTGCGTATCGACAACATGCCCTATGGTGGCGTTAAAGATTCCGGACTGGGTCGCGAAGGGTTGCGCGAAGCGATTCAGGAAATGACCGAACCTAAACTGCTGGTCATGCACCTGCGTTAGGCTCGCAAGTCAACTAAGGAACACAAGAAACCGACGAGATTTTGGCCGCATCGCGATTTCTAAATCGAAGTTCCAAATTGGAACCAAGAAAAGCTACTCAACCTATTCCATTTCGCCGTTCAACTGTTATACTCACCTGTTTTAGGAACACGCGTCACAATGGCGCGTGACGTAATTTCATAAGAATGCGGTCAGCCGGGAGCGGTATAAGCCGTTTCCGCGGTGTTCGAAGACTTCACATTCAATGCAAATCTTTCCGCGCAGCAGCAATGCCATCGCCAAGGCCTCTCTGGTCTTGGTAGTTCTGGCTGTCGGCGGCTTATTCTGGGTTCTCCTGCAGTTGGAACGCACTCCCTTCATCACCAATGCGGGAGTCAGGAAGGCGCAACCCGTTCCTTTCAGCCATCAGCATCACGTCACCGGACTCGGCATCGATTGCCGCTACTGTCACACCTCGGTTGAAACTTCTAGCTTTGCCGGAATTCCTCCGACCAAGACTTGCATGAACTGCCATGCGCAGATCTGGACCAACGCCGCCTATCTCGAGCCCGTCCGTGAAAGCTATCGCACCGGACAGTCGCTGCAGTGGACGCGCGTCAACCAACTGCCCAACTTCGTGTATTTCAACCACAGCATCCACATCAATAAAGGTGTAGGTTGTAATACTTGCCACGGCCCGGTCGATCAGATGCCCCTAATGTATCAATATGCATCGCTCCAGATGGAGTTCTGCCTCGACTGCCATCGCAATACCGAAAAATATATCCGCCCGCGTGACCAGGTTTTCAACATGCGCTACGAGCAGCCATCCGAGGGCCAGCCGATCGAAGTGAATGGGACGAACTACTCCGATCAGGAAACGTTAGGCAAGGCGCTGCAAGCGCAATATCACGTGCGTTCGGTGAAAGATATTACGAGCTGTAACACCTGCCATAGGTAAGGCGGCAGTAAACCGTCGGATGTAAGCGGGTTGGCTGTAAATCTGACGGCTGAAAGCTGATTGCCGCTTTTCTTA
>Ga0209006_10005277_pt1 | contig 11738 bp, 15 predicted proteins | sample JacPin_JW_Ref_O2_FD_188567 | JGI IMG/M metagenome (GOLD analysis project Ga0209006, IMG submission 188567) | Forest soil microbial communities from Algoma, Ontario, Canada - Jack Pine, Ontario site 1_JW_Ref_O2 (SPAdes) (version 2) | ecosystem: Environmental > Terrestrial > Soil > Boreal... | reverse complement strand
GCACGCGACGCGAACTGTAGTTTGCCTCGGCTCACTCCCTCGTTGCGGCAAGGATTGCATCTTCATTGAGAGGAGTTCTTCATGGCGACTGAAAATCCCGCGAGCGGTAAGCGTTTCAAACTTTCTCTCGACACTTGGGCCGTAATTCTGGCTCTTGCACTTGCGTTTGCGGTGCGTATGAATCTGTTCACGAAAATACCTTGGTAGCGCGGACAACGTAGCCGCGAGTCAGGTTTTCGTGAATTCAAGAATTTGCGCCTTCGGAGGCAGAACATGGCAACTTCGTCAATTGCGGTCGAGCGCGTAGAGTCCAAGAGCGCGCCACCGAATTTTATGCAGCTGGTGCCGGGCGTTCTTCTGCTGGCCGCCGTGGGCTATGCGGGGAAGTTTCTGGAGAAATTCCTCAACACGTATGCCAAGGCCCATCACTGGACGTTTCCGAATATTGAGTATGTCCTGTGGGCGATCATCATCGGCCTTGTCATTTCCAACTTGCTCACCGTGCCGAAGATTTTTCAACCGGGCATTGCAACTTATGAATTCTGGCTCAAAGTTGGCATCGTTTTGCTGGGCTCGCGATTCGTGTTGGCCGACATGTTGAAGCTGGGTGGACTCAGTCTTGCGCTTGTAGTCGTTGAGATTTCGCTTTCGCTGCTCTTGATGCACGCACTCGGCCGAGCCTTCAACTTGACCCCGAAACTGACCAGCCTGCTCGCCGTCGGATCGTCCATCTGCGGTGTCTCCGCCATCATTGCGGCCAAAGGCGCGATCGATGCCGACGACGAAGATTCCACATTTGCCATTGCCGCCATTTTGGCGCTGGGCGCTCTTGCACTGTTTACCTTTCCGTTAATCGGCCACGCATTGCATATGAACGACACTTCATTCGGCCTCTGGGCAGGTTTAGGTGTCGATAATACCGCGGAAGCTACTGCCACCGGCGCGCTTTATTCGGACGCTGCGGGCAAAGTCGCTGTCCTGGCCAAAACGGCGCGCAATGCGATGATCGGATTCGTCGTGCTAGGCTACGCGATTTACTGGGCAAAGCGCGGGCAGGCTCAAGGCGTGGGAAACAAAGCGGCATTTCTCTGGAACAAATTTCCCAAATTCGTGCTGGGGTTTCTTCTCATGTCGTTGCTCGTCAGCTTTCACACCTTTGACAAAGGCCAGGTGACTTCTCTGGGAAATCTCTCCCGATGGGCGTTTTTGCTGACGTTCGCCGGTGTCGGTTTGCGGACTAACTTTCGCCAGATGTCCAAACAGGGGCTGCGGCCATTCGTGGTCGGTGCGCTTGGTGAAGTGCTGATCGCGATTCTGACGTTCGGCCTCGTGCTGGGCGCGAACCGGATCTGGGGACTGTGATCGATCTGAATCCAGTATGTGTATGCAGTTCCAACAGTCCACTGCCAGACACTGGTTCGGTAATATCGCCCTGGTACTGTGCGCTATTTCGCTTCGCGGTGTTTCTCGGCGTCCTCAGTTGCTGTGGTCTTTTCCGGGCGCAATAGCGGGAACAGAATCACATCGCGAATCGTATGTGAGTCGGTGAGCAGCATGCACACACGGTCGATGCCTATTCCGACGCCACCGGCCGGCGGCATCCCGTACGAGAGCGCCCGAATGTAGTCTTCGTCCATCTGGTGGGCTTCATCATCTCCGCGCTCGCGTTCTTTTAACTGCGCCTCAAATCGTCGCCGCTGATCTTCCGGATCATTCAGTTCGCTGAAGCCGTTGGAAATCTCCATCTGTCCAGCATAGATCTCGAAACGCTCGGTCCAGTCAGGCTCTTCCGGCTTCTGCTTGGAGAGCGGGGAAACTGCGGTAGGGAACTCGTAGATGATCGTCGGCTGCGTGAGATGCTCCTCGGCCGCAGCTTCGAACAGAGACGCAATATTCTTGCCCGCCGGCGCGTTCGGATCGTACGGCGCGTGCGCATGCGCGCCATTGAACCGCGCAACCAAATTCTTGACTCCGTCGTTCGAAACGAAATCGCTCATCTCCGGTTTCGCACCTGCCGCCTCCGGCCAGTAGTGCATGATCGCTTCGCGCATCGTCATGCGCGTCCAATTCTCCCAGTCGATCTCCTGATCGCCCCACTTCGACTTCGCGTTTCCATTGACCGCAATCGCAGCTTCGGTGATGACCTCCTGCGTCACGTTCATGATGCCCTGGTAATCGGTGTACGCCTGGTATGCCTCCAGCATGGTGAACTCAGGATTCCATCGCCAGCCCAGGCCCTCATTGCGGAAGTTTCGATTGATCTCATAGACGCGGTCGAAGCCACCGACCAGCAGTCGCTTCAAATAGAGTTCCGGCGCGATACGAAGATAGAGATCCATGTCGAGCGTGTTGTGGTGCGTCACAAATGGACGCGCGACCGCGCCGCCGGCGATCGGCTGCATCATCGGCGTCTCGACTTCGATGAATCCTTTGGCGTCGAGCGTGCGCCGCATGGACTGGATCATCTTCGTCCGCTTCAAGAAGACTTCCCGCACTTCCGGATTGACGATCAAATCCACGTAGCGCTGCCGGTAGCGAAGTTCGACGTCGGTGAGACCGTGGTATTTTTCAGCGTCGCCGGGAGCCGAGGCGTCTGCTTCAACGGCCTTGCCGATGGGCAAGGGAAGCAGGTCTTTGCTGAGAAACGTGAGTTCCTCGACATGCACGGTGAGTTCACCGGTGCGGGTGCGAAACAGATATCCGCTGGCACCGATGTGATCGCCGAGGTCGAGTAGTTTGTACAACTCGAAGCCTTTGTCACCGACTGCGTCTTTCTTCACATAAATCTGTAGTTTCTTTCCGCCTTGCTGCAGGTGCGCGAATCCGGCCTTGCCCATCAGGCGAATCGCCATGATGCGCCCCGCTACGCGCACTTGGACGCGCGTGTGCTCGAGTTCCTCGGCGGTTTTCGGGAGGTACTCGGCGAGGATCTGGTCCAGCGTGTGATCGAATTCGTATCTGCTGCGATAGGTGGGCTGCCCCAGGGCTTCGATCCGTTTTAGTTTTTCGCGCCGGAGTTCGTAAATATCGTCGTCGAGTCCCAATGTTGTCCTTTTGAGTGCGAGCGATGGAAGGGAGATTATAAACAATGTGTTCAGGCGGGCTCGGAATGGTGGGTATGCTCGTCCGGCGGTTTCGTCCCTGGCTGTGGGTCTCAACTATTTTTTCTCTGATCCCGGCAAGATCTTGATTGCGTTGGAGTTAACGCAAAGGGATCGGCAGTTATGCCGGCAAAATATTGGAACGAAAGAAGTTACACGCAAAATATTACTAAATAAGGAGTTAGCAGCGACAGCTGCGCGCCCCAGAACGAAGGCCTTGGTTTCGATGCTGTCGAGAACTTGGGCACACTCCGATTATCGGCTTTCTGTCCCCTCGGTCAAGGTTGTTCGTCACAGAGAATCGACTTGATCTGTGGAAAACCGCTAACCGGCAGAAATGCTGGGACATCGGAAGCTATTTTTTTCTTCGAGCAAAGTCCGTTAGGTTCCTCCGATGAGTCTGAACTTGTTTCTTCTGCCCCCTTAGCTGGCCGGCTCACCTTTCACTCTGATTCCGCTCTCACCCCGAGCTCGCGCTCCTTCGGCAAGCTGAGGTCAGGTTGCGGACGCTATTCGTTCGCTTTGCGGCTGGCAAGGCTTAAAAGAGACGAAAAACGGACACGCTGCATTGTTCTCCCATGCGTACCGTGGTACATTGGTACCCATGGCCGACGATCGGAAGTTTGAAATCGAGCGCGTCCAGACCGGCGTCCGCATGGAGAAGCGGATCCTCAAGGTGCTCAAAGCGTTTGCTGAGTATCACGACATGACGCTGGGAGACCTGCTCGAAGGGATCGTGCTCCACGCTTTTGACGGCAAGACTCCCTTCAGTCCAGCGTCGCTGGAGCGCATTCGTCAGTTGAAGAAGTTTTACGAACTCGATCTCGACTCCGCGGCCAGCCACCGGTTGAAAGAGATCAAGGCAAGGCCCGAACGCAAGCGCAGCGCGGAGAAATGATCAACCTTAGGAGTTCCGTATGGCAGAACAACGCACCAAGATTGCTCTCACCGGATTGCAGTGGACGCTCGGCATCGTGATCCTGATCGAAGCAATCTTGTTTTTGTTACCTTCGGCCGCTCACGACTTTGCCCGAACGCATATGCCGAATTTTGTGCGGATCGTCCTTGGCTTCGGCGAGGTTGCGGGCTCGATCCTGCTCTTGCTGCCGCGCACAGCGATTCGCGGCGCATGGATTCTGGTCGCGGTCTTTGTGCTGGCGATCGCGGTCCATTTGCTGCACGGAATCCTAAACGTCGGGAACCTTGCGATTTATACCGCTGCGGCCTGGACGATCGCCGTAGGAAAGGCCGCCTGATCGCGGGACCGCTGACAGATATGCTTCCATTCAAGGCGCTTCTTGTGGAAGGCACTTCAGGCGTAGGAAAGTCGACGCTGATCGATGCTCTCATCCGTCGTCACGTCGGCTCATCAAAGCCTAAGAAGATACGTTCGCTGGTTCATTTGGCGCAGTCTCACACCTACGGTCCCTTGGCTGTACGCGAAGGTCACGGCTTGACTCGCGAGGAAAACCGGCAGCATCTGGAGCGCATCGTCGGCTTGCTGGAGTGGCTGCATGCCAGCGTGCAGGAGCACACGAAACCCTGGTGCTTTGTTCTGATCGACGCAATGCCGCTTACATATTGTGTTCGTCCGGGCGTCGCGCAATGGGGCGACATCGAGCCGTTCGATCGCACGCTGGCTGCTCTGGGATGCAAGCTTCTGTTCCTGCGCGTCGCTCCTGAAACGATCTGGGAGCGTGGAATCAAAGCTCGGGCCAACGAGCAATTCATCCAGGAATACGCAAAGAAGTTCGGACGGAACAACGAGGAGATTCACCGATATTTCGTCGAGGAACAAGAAACGCTCGCAGGCTTGTTCGCGCGTTCCGCAATGCCGAAGATGCTGCTGGAAAATGACGCTGGCGGCGACCATGTATTGGAGCAGGCATTCCAATTCTGGACCGGGGATCGCGCTGCTGATGTTACTGCTGGGGCGGTGAAGAGTCGATGACCGAGGATGAAATCATCGCGCGATTCGAAACCGGTGAGGTTCCCTGCGAAGGGTTTCATCACATCGATCATGTGCGGCTCGCGTTCGCCTATTTGTCACGCCATCCGGCGCTGCCGGCGTTGGATCGATTTACCGGCGCGCTGAGGCATTTTGCCGGCTCCTGCGGTAAGCCGCAGCTTTATCACGAAACCATCACTCACGCTTATTTTTTCCTGATCCGCGAGCGCATGGCACGCGCCGGTGCCGGGGACTGGGAGGAATTTGTGCGCGGTAATCCTGATCTGCTGACCTGGAAAGATGGCATCCTGTCGCGCTACTACAATCAGGCGACACTCGAGTCTGATCTCGCCCGGCGCATCTTTTTGCTTCCTGACAAAGCGAATTTCAACCCCGACGAATCAAGCCGCGGGGTGTAACTATCCTTTATCATTTCGATTCGTCTGACTATGCGTTGCAACTCTCGCGATCTTAGGGCTGAAGGAAACCGATGGAGCGTCCTAGAATGATGAAGCTTTCAGGAATTGTGATGATTTCGATCGCATGCTTAATGTGCACGCTGGCCGTTGCGCAGGAGCCACATGATGGCGAATCCCTGATCCGAGCCATGCACGATCGATACCAGGCTTCGTGGTACAAAACCGTCACATTCACACAGAAGAGCACAACGTTTAACGCCGACGGCACCACGAAGGTCGAAACCTGGTATGAAGCGGCCTCATTGCCGGGCAAGCTGCGGATCGACATCGGCGACCCTTCGACCAACAACGGATATCTCATGACCGATGGAAGCCTGACCATCGTGAAAAATGGGGAGGCCACCGCCCCGCGCCCCTATGTGAATATGCTGCTCGTGCTCGGTTTCGACGCGTACACGCAGGATCCGGCGGTCACGGCGAAGGTTGCCAAAGATGAAGGTTACGATCTAGGTAAACTGCACGAAGACACCTGGAATGGCAAACAGGTTTATGTAGTGGGTGCCGGCAAGGGTGATGTGAAGTCGAAACAATTCTGGGTTGAAAAGGACAGCCTGCTGTTCGTGCGTGTGTTTGAGTCCGGCCGAGGCGACGCGACGAAGGTGAACGATGTCCGATTTCTTGACTACCGAAAACTCGCCGACGCCTGGATCGCGGCCCGCGTGGAAGTACACTCCGATGACAAGCTCACGTTCAGCGAGGATTACACGGATATTCAAGCGAATGTAAAACTTGATTCGTCCACGTTCGATCCGAAACAATTCGCTACAACGCATTGGGAGAAGCCGTAGCAGGCTGGCTTGCATCATTCTTGACATGCCGGTCTTGAACAGTAGAGGCATCGGCGCTACTATGACGTGCTCGCAGGATTTCCGAACGAGGATTCGCGCATGCCGCAAAACTACGTTCCTATCTTCATCTTCATCGCGTTCGTTGGCGTTTTGCTGCCCGTGACCCTGCTGGCGGCGAAGCTGGTGCGTCCCGACAATCCCAGCAAAACCAAGTTGATGCCCTATGAGTGCGGCATCGATCCCGTTGACAATGCTCGGCAGCGCTACACCGTGCGTTATTACATCATCGCGATTCTTTTTGTTGTGTTCGACGTGGAGACGATTTTCCTTTTCCCCTGGGCAGTGAAGTTCAAGGTCTTCGGGCTGTTCGGCCTGGTCGAGATGCTGATTTTCCTGCTGATTCTGGTCGTCGGCTATGTATGGGTATGGTCCAAAGGCGCGCTGGAATGGGTGTAAAGCGAGAGCGCTGACGAGATGGCTCAACTGATCGACAACCCGATGGACAGTTCTCCTTCTGAAACGTTTACTGCCAGCCGCTGGACGCAGGGTAATTTTATTTTCCCCACCAAACTTGTGATCAGCCCGCAGCGCGTGGCGCGCGTCAAATCGCGGCTGTTTGGCAGCAACGAAGAGAGCATCGCCATGTCAAAGATCGCATCGGTGCATATTTCGACCGGTGTGTTTTGGTCCGAGATCGTCGTGGAATCAACGGGTGGCACAGACCCCATTACGAGCCATGGCCACCGCAAGGGCGACGCGCAGCGCATTCGCGACCTGATCGAACAATATCAGGCGCAGTCGCGCAGTTAAACTCGAACTACCCGAAATCGCAAGAAATTTTACAATTTCTTTCTATTCACTGTCGTTGACACCATCCCCTCAAGCTGATAAAAGTTAACGTTCTTCGCAACGCGCTGCGCCCCAGGTTTGTGCCTTCGCGAGCTATGCCGGACGAAACTAAATCCCCCTCTTCACCGCCGCCGGAAGGCGAGCCGAAGCCGACGGCGGATCAGCCTGCTACTCCCGGGGGAGTGAAAGCCACGCCATCGGGATCGGTGCAATCGGAGCCGAAGACCGCTCCTCCGGTTCCCGCGACTCCACCAAAACCCGCTGCAGCCGCGCCTGCCGCCGCGAAGCCTCCGGCTCCGCCCGCCAAGGCACCTGTCCCCGTTCCTACGTCATGGGATTCACCGATGGTCGCGAAGTTGAAAGGCAGATATGGTTCCGGGATTGAACCGCTGACCTACCTTGGGCAGAACTACATGGTCGCTGACCGATCCGCGATTCCTGAATTGCTTCAGATTCTTCGCAACGAAGAAGAGTTCGACTACTGCGTGGATATCACGGCGGTGCATTATCCCAAGCGCGAAAAGGCAGAATTCGACGTGATCTGGGTGCTGTATTCGTTTGCGCGGAATGAGCGCGTGCGCGTGACCACGAAAATTGCTGAGGGCGAGAGCATTGCGAGTTCGGTGCCTCTCTGGGCGACCGCGAACTGGCTGGAGCGCGAAGTCTTCGATATGTTCGGCATCTTGTTTGAAGGCCATCCGGATATGAAGCGCATTTTGCTTCCTGACGGATGGAAGGGACATCCGCTGCGCAAGGACTACGGCATTCTGCAGCAGGATAACGAGTGGGTGCAGATCAATTTGGGGATCGAGAGCGGGCAGTGAGTGTGAATCCAATGACCAAGGGCTAACGACCAACGACCGACGCAATGACCGATCCCAACACACTCTCGCCGCTCGATCTCGACACGCCAGACAAGACGTTTCTCGATGCGAACGAGCTTGTCATCAATATGGGCCCGCAGCATCCCGCGACCCATGGCGTGCTGCGCGTCATTCTGCGCCTCGACGGCGAAAAAGTGATGGGCCTGGAGTGCGTGATCGGCTACCTGCACCGGGGCGTCGAGAAAATTGCCGAACATCGCACCTATACGATGTTCAATCCCTATGTCGATCGCATGGATTACGTCGCCGCCGTTTCCAACGGCTTGGGATACTGCGAAACGGTCGAAAAACTTCTCGGCGTAGAAGCTCCGCCGCGCGCGCAATATATCCGCGTCATTCTCACCGAACTGAACCGCATGGCCAGTCATCAGTTGTGGCTGGGCACGCATGCGCTCGATATCGGCGCGATTACTCCGCTGTTTTATACCTTTCGCGATCGCGAAGAGATTCTCAAGATCTTCGAGAAATTCTGCGGCGCCCGGCTCACGACCCATGCCTTCCGCATCGGAGGCCTGCTGTACGAGGCCTACGAAGGGTTCGAAAAAGAGGTCAAGAAGTTCGTCGCATTTGTGAAGCCGAAAATCGACGAATACGAAGAGCTGCTCACCACCAATCGCATCTGGGTCGAGCGCACCAAGGGTGTCGGCACAATTTCAGCCAAGGATTGCATCGCGCTCGGTGTGACCGGTCCGGTGCTGCGTGCGAGCGGCGTGAAGTGGGACCTGCGTAAAGCCCAGCCTTACGCGAACTACAAGAATTTCGATTTCGATATCCCGATTGGAGTGAACGGCGATACCTACGACCGATATCTGGTGCGCATGGCCGAGTTCCGCCAGTCGCTGCGCATCATCGAGCAGGCGGTCGACGGCATTCCTGAGGGCCCGATCATGGCAAAAGTTCCCAAGGTGATCAAGCCTCCGGTCGGCGAGGTCTACCACTCGATCGAAGCTCCCAAGGGCGAGCTGGGATTTTTCATCGTCAGCGACGGCTCTACTCAGCCCTACCGCGTGCGCGTGCGTCCGCCGTCATTCGTGAATCTGCAGGCTCTCGAACTCATGTGCCGCGGCCAGTTGGTCGCTGATGTCATCGCGGTGATCGGCACTCTGGACATTGTTCTCGGCGAGGTGGACCGCTGATGGGCGAGATTGTTCAATACATCCAGTCCTATCTCGGCAGCGACAAGACGCCGGGCGCGGCGGGCAATCTCTTCTGGGAGTTTGTCTACATCGTCGCGGTTTTTCTGGGACTCTCCGTCGCGGTGATTGCGATGAACTGGCTGGAAAGAAAAATCCTTGCGCACATGCAGGTGCGCCTGGGACCGATGCGTGTGGGTCCGCACGGTTTGCTGCAACCCATTGCCGATGCCCTCAAGTTGCTGCTTAAAGAAGACATCATGCCTGCCGAAGCCGACCCGTTCGTCTTCTGGATGGCTCCGCTTATCGTCGTGCTTGCGGCTTTCACGGTCTTCGTCGTCGTCCCGTTCGGCCCAACCCACGCCATTACCGACATGAATATCGGCATCCTCTTCATGCTCGGCGTCTCGTCGCTCAGCGTGCTGGGGATCGTTACCGCGGGGTGGGCATCGAACTCGCACTATCCGATGATGGGTGCGTTGCGCTCCAGCGCGCAGATGATCTCGTACGAGGTCGCCATGGGATTGGCGGTCGTGTCGGTTATTCTCATGACCAGCCTCAACGACACGGGCATCGGCACGCTGAGCATGATCGGCATCGTGCGAGCGCAGCAGGCGCAAGGCGTCTGGTTCGTCTTTAAGTTCTTTCCGCTTGGGCTGGTCGGTTTTTTCATCTTCGCGGTCGCCATGGTCGCCGAGACCAACCGTGCTCCGTTCGATTTGCCCGAAGCAGAATCTGAACTGACCGCCGGGTTTCATACCGAATACAGCGGCTTCCGCTGGTCGCTGTTTTTTCTGGCGGAATATTCGGCCATGATCGCCGTCTCTTCGATTGCCGTCACGCTATGGCTTGGCGGATGGCTGCGGCCGTTCCCGAACTTGCTGAACGGTCCGACGTGGGATCTGGTTTTCTCGCTCTTTCCGGGAGTGACTTTTCTTTTCTTCGCGGCGATTTGTTTCTATAACACGGCGCGGATGCCGAAGCATCCGCTGTTCAAGATTCAGACGATGGGCCTTGCCGGCTTCGGCGTCGTACTCGGGTTGATCGGCTTGGCGCTGTTCATTCCGCCGGTGCGCGACCGGGTTGGCGATATTTTCTGGTTCTGCGCCAAAGTTGCCGCGTTCATGTACCTCTACATCTGGTATCGTGGCACGTTCCCGCGTTACCGGTTTGATCAGCTGATGAAAGTGGGATGGAAAGTCCTGCTGCCGATCAGCCTGGCGGTTCTGGTTTTGACTGCGATTGCGGGTTTTGTCGAAGCTCCATTCAAGGAGTGGCTGAGCCAAGTCCTATGAATCCGGTCGCCAATCCTCCGGTCGCTACACCGTTCTTTTTCTACGGGCTTGCCGCCATCATGATCATCGGCGGCGTGCTGGTGATCACGCGCAAAAACGCGGTGCACTCGGCGCTGGCTCTGATCTCAACGCTGCTGGCGCAGGCCGGACTTTACCTGATGCTCTACGCGCCGTTCGTTGCCGGCGTGCAGATCATTCTTTATGCCGGCGGCATCATGGTGCTGTTTCTTTTCGTCATCATGCTGATCAATATCGATCGATCGATGAAAGAACGGCAGTTCAACAAGCAATGGTTGATCGGTATTGTCGCGGCTGCCATGCTGGGTGGCCTGTTCATCTCGGTCTATACGAAAGGGAAGTCGCTGTTTCCCGACGGACGCCTGACATTTGTAGAGTCCGGAAATACGCAGGGCATCGCGGGATTGCTCTACGATCCGCACACGGGCATGTATATGTTTGCCTTTGAGATCGCCTCGCTTCTGTTGCTGGTCGCGATCATCGGGGCAGTGGTGATGGCAAAGAAGAGAATTTGAAATGCAGCTTCTAGCTCCTGGCTTCTAGCTAAAGATGCTTCAGCTAGAAGCTAAAAGTTAGAGGCTGGAAGCCATGATGGACGCTCTAGCCAACATCTCGACGCTGCACTACCTGGTTGTGGGCGCGGCATTATTCCTGCTTGGAGTAATTGGTGTACTCACGCGCCGCAACGTCGTGATTGTCTTGATGTCGATCGAGTTGATTCTCAACGCGGTCAACTTGAATCTGGTCGCATTCTCGCGCTACTGGCAGGGACTGCATGGTGCGAGTGCACTGCACGGCCAGGTATTTGCAATTTTCGTAATCACCGACGCCGCCGCCGAAGCCGCGGTCGGCCTCGGCATTCTGATCGCCTTTTTCCGTAACAAAGAGACGGTCAATGTGGACGAAGTGAATTTGTTGAAGTGGTAGAAAAGCAGCTGTCAGCTCTCAGCAGTCAGCTTTCAGCTGGAATGTAATAGCAACTCGGCAGTAGTAAGAATTGTTGTTTTGCTGAAAGCTGATAGCTGACGGCTGAAAGCTATGTTTCTAGAACATATCTGGCTCATCCCGCTGTTCCCGGCGTTCGGCGCCGCGGTCATGTTCTTTTTTGGCCGCAAGCTGCAGAAGTCGACGGTGAACGCAGTGTGCGTGGGCACGATTGTTCTGGCCTTTATCGTGGCGTGCGGTGCGGTTTGGCAATATACGGCGTGGTCATCGACTCCGGATAATCTGCACAAACCCTACG